>ENA-OWND01000127-OWND01000127.1-metagenome-genome-assembly--contig:-NODE-127-length-49936-cov-8.282192_pt1 | contig 49936 bp, 47 predicted proteins | sample MGYA00245342_ERZ651119 | MGnify/ENA primary metagenome ERZ651119 (study PRJEB26857, sample SAMEA4031756) | metagenome | biome: human; feature: oral; material: saliva | place: Philippines | collected 2014... | reverse complement strand
GCAGGAAGCATGACGGTAATTACAAATCTAAGCAAATGCGGTCTAATGACCGATTCGTGGTTATCCCAAAACGGTCGATAGACCGCGGTGCCGTTGTATTATCAGCCGATAATCCATTTGCTTCCTGGGAGCTTCGAAATAAGTTCCGTCGCCACTAAGCAGCAGATGAATGTTGATATTGCGATTACAGGAATGGCGAAGTAGACCGGAATGCGTGGTGCGGCGGCGTTGTCGTTGACTATCCATGCAGCTATAGGATGTAGGAAGAAAATATGCATCAGGTACATCCCGAACGAGAGCTTTGCCATGTCGGTAATGACTGCCGGTGCCTTTTTCTGCTTGATGCTTGAGAACATGAGGAATGCTCCGAAGGTGGCAAGCAGCACATTTGGCGTGCAGAACTCCCATGCCCATTCGAGTTCGGGTGTTGCGATGGGGTTCAGCGGCTCGCCCTTCCAGTAGAACGACCATGCGGTGAACGCTGCTCCGACAAGGAAGAACAATGCACCAAGGCTGCGACGCTTCTTTGCACCCCACGTCAAGTGGAAGCGGATGTAATGCGCCATGACGAGATAACCTATATATCCTGAGCAATACCATAGCATGGTGTATTTGTTCCAGAAGCATTCGCCCCACAGCTCGTTGACGCCGAAAGCGTGAAGCCACGGTACGAATGTGCTGACCACGAACAGTGCGATGAATATCTTCTCGTCGTGAGCCGATGCCTTAGAGAGCCACGGAGACACTACAGGTATAATAAGGTAGAGCGAGATAAGTGGGTACATGAACCACAGATGCCCGGCATTACCGGGAAAATTGAATGGTATGGTAGCCAACAGGTCCATAGCCTCGCTCATCGACTGTGCTCCCCAAAGGGTTGGCAGCAGCGAGTAGAGCACCATGAAGATAAGCATCGGTGGGATGATGCGCATGAAACGGTGTTTGTAGAACTGTCCCATGCTCATGTTATCCTTCATCGGCACGAGCAGGAAAGCAGAGACTACGATGAACAGCGGCACGCATATACGTGCCACGCCGCCGTCGAAAAACGCCACCCAAAAGCGGTTCATCTCGTTAAGCAGCACCGCCTTGTCGCCTGCCATTCCGCCGGTGTTGGTCTGGAATCCTGCCAGTTTCTCTGCACCGCCGGGAATACTGTCGATGGCTTTCTGTGTCACCACACCGTAGAAAGTCTCGCTTGCATGCACAAGCATCACAAGAAAGCACGCCATCACGCGTATGTAGTCGATGAAAATTATCCGGTCTTTGTCGTTTTGCATTGCTGTATCGACTTTATTCTTTATTTATTCTTTGCGATATAATCAAGAACCTGCTCGGCGTGAATCTTTGTCTTTATCTCCTTCGGAGTGAAGATTTTCTCTATGACGCCCTCCTCGTTGACGAGGTATGTGGTGCGTATGATGCCTATTGTTGTCTTGCCATACGATGTCTTTTCGCCCCATGCTCCCAAAGCTTGAAGCAGTGTTGTGTCGGTGTCGGCAATGAGTGGGAAGTCGAGTGAGTACTTGTCGGCAAACTTCTGCTGTAGCTCCTGGCGGTCGCGGCTGACGCCTACGATAGCGTATCCCTCGGCTGCAAGGGCGTCCTTATGTGCCTGCATTGAGCAAGACTCGGCGGTACAACCCGGAGTGTTTGCCTTTGGATAGCTGTAAAGCACTAATTTCTTGCCGCGATAGTCGCTGGCTTTAATCTCTCGTCCGTTCTGGTCTATGCCGAGAATCTCAGGAATCTTATCTCCTATCTTCATAATTTGAAAACCCTCTATATCCTCTTTCATGTAGGACTTCTGTATGCCGAGGGTGCGCATTTTAGTTAATATTATTATTTATTGCCCGACACTGATAGTCTCAGTGCACGGTCTTACAATGATGTTCGTTGTTCTTCTGACGGTTATAAATGTGGCGTTTCTCCGGTATGCCACTCCTTTGATATATCCGTTTTCTGTCATTTTATTCCTTCAAGTCTGAGCAGGTAATCCTTTCTTTCTAAGCCTCCGGCATATCCCGTCATGCTTCCGTCGGCACCTAACACCCTATGGCAGGGGATGATAATTGCTATCGGATTGTGTCCTACGGCACCGCCCACCGCCTGCGCAGACATCGTCGTGCGCTCCATTCGAGTGGCGGCAACCTTTGCTATCTCACCGTAGCTCATGGTCTTCCCATACGGAATCCGGAGCATTATGTCGGCTATCATCCTACGGAATGGTGTGCCCATGACCTTCAGCCGTGGCGTGAAGTCGGGTATATTGCCTGCGAAATAGTCATCAAGCCAACGTCGTGTGTCGGCAATAACACCCGACGCATCGCCGTCTTCGTAGCATTCCGTGCCGGCAGGTGCATACTTCTGATTGTCGAACCATAGTCCGATTAGGCTTTCGCCGTCGCTGCAAAGGCATATTCTGCCCAACGGCGAATGGTAGTAAGCTCGGTAATCCATCTATTCTGTTGTCGGTTATTCTTATGCGTAAACTTTCTCTATCACCTCCTCGAGGTTGTTCATATCCACAAGATATGCGTTAAGACCGAGAGCTTTGCCTGCAAGGATATTCTCATGCGAGTCGTCAAAATAGACGGTTTCATCGGGAATTATGCCTGTTTCGTCGAATACCTGCCGGAATATCTGTGGGTTTGGTTTCGCCAGTTGCATCTCGTAAGAGAGGAAAACCTTATCGAAGCAGTCGTCAGTGGTGTAGCCGTTCTTCTCGAATTGCCTTAGTGTATGGTCCCATGCCTTCTCGTAGATATTGCTCAGGAGGTACACACGGTATTTCTTTCTTAGCTCCGTCAGCATCAGCAGGCGCTCTTTCGGAATGTCGTCGAGCACTGCATCCATCGCCCAAAGGATGTCTTCGTCGGTTGCATCCTTATTGCAGAATGGACGGATAGCGCACAGGAACTCCTCCTCGCCGACGAGTCCGTTAATATAAGGTATCAGTGCATCGGCTATCGCCTGGTTCTTTACGCACCCCGCAAAGTCGGGCAGTCCCACGTTAAGCAGCGCTTCCGTGTCGCGCTCGAGGTTAAGGTTGAGTATCACCCCTGCCAAATCAAATATAATATTCTTAATCATTGTCTTTTATCTGTTGTTCTTTTCAAAGAGATGTATGCGTTTTTTACAGACACCAAACTTATTGGTAAGAGCCATGTTCCGGTTGTGCGGCATTCTCTATCCTTCGTCCGCAAGGAGGTAAACCTCCGTCCAGTGTTCGTAATGTTGCACTCCAGGCGTTATCAGCCGGTCGGCGGCTTCGGGCGAAATCTTCTTTATGAATCGTGCCGGAACGCCGCCCCACAGTTCGCCTTCGCCTATCATAGTATTTCTAAGCACCAGCGCTCCTGCCGCAACGATGCTACCCTTGCCGATGTGAGCATTGTCGAGCAGGGTGGAACCCATGCCTATGAGGCAATTGTCGTCTATTCGGCAGCCGTGAATGGTGGCGTTATGACCTATTGTAACATTGTCTCCTATCTCTATCGATGCCGTTCCGTCGGAGCAGTGGAGGACGCAGCCGTCCTGTATGCTCACCTTGCTGCCGATGCGTATCTTGTTCACATCGCCACGAATGACGGCGCTGTACCACACCGAACTCTTCTCGCCGATTGTGACATCGCCTATCACTGCTGCTGTCTCGGCAATGAATGAACCTTTTCCTATCTTTGGTTCGAAATCGAGAATCTTCTTTATCATACGTTTCTTTTTACCCGTATGCTGTGCTTGACATATTGTGTCAGCCATGCTATTATTCAGTAGGCAAAGTTAGTAAATAATCGAGAAAGTAACAAACTTTTCCCTCTGCAATATAGGAAAGATATTTTTTTTCATTATCTTTGCAATGTTATTATCATTGTAAAAAACAAGCACATTATGAAAACAAAGTATTCCGGAACCCAGACAGAGAAGAATCTGGAGGCAGCATTTGCAGGCGAGAGCCAGGCACGCAACAAGTATACCTACTTTGCTTCAAAGGCGAAGAAGGAAGGTTTCGAACAGATAGCAGCACTGTTCCTGAAGACTGCAGAGAATGAGACAGAGCATGCTAAGCTCTGGTTCAAGGAACTCAAAGGCATTGGCGATACGGCTCACAACCTTGCTGACTCTGCTGCCGGCGAGAACTATGAATGGACAGATATGTACGAAGGTTTTGCCAAGACAGCTGATGAGGAAGGTTTCCATGAGCTCGCAAAGAAGTTCCGCCTTGTAGCGGCTATCGAAAAGACACATGAGGAGCGTTATCGTCGTCTGCTCCACAATGTCGAGGCACAGGAAGTATTTGCGAAGAGCGAGGTGAAGATCTGGGAGTGTCGCAACTGCGGACATATCGTAGTAGGCGAGAAAGCTCCTGACATCTGCCCTACATGCTCACATCCAAAGGCATACTTCGAGATAAGAGAAGAAAACTATTAATTGATATGATCTTAAGATTTCAGTCATTTCCTCTACTGATAGGACTGTTTTTTTTCAATATGAACCTAATAGAAAAGGCTTTATCCATAGCCGTCAATGCCCATGCCGGGCAGACTGACCTCGACGGTGAGGCGTATATACTTCATCCTATGCACGTCGGTCTCATGGGAAACACTGACGAGGAGCGTGCCACAGGGTTTCTTCACGATGTTATGGAAGACTGTGGCTACAGTGCTGAGCAACTGCTTGACGAGGGCATACCGTCGGGTGTGGTCAATGCGCTCCACCTCCTGACCCACGAGAAAGGTACAAGTTACGAGGAGTATCTGCAGCGTATCATCGATTCGAAGAATCCTATAGCGCTGCACGTGAAATACAATGACCTGCTGCATAACTATGCCCGTGGCGGTCGTTTCCCTCATTTGCAGGAGAAGCACGGTAATGCACTTCGGATGATAGAGCCGGTAGTAAAGGCTATGGACGAAATAAAAGCATACAACCACAGCTACGCAAAGCAGAAAGGACGTGAGGTTGCCATCTTCGCCGCCGGCTGTTTCTGGGGCGTGCAGCATTATATGCAGAAGCAGAAAGGCGTGATTCGCTCATTTGCCGGCTATACGGGAGGTGATGAAAAGCACCCTACGTATGACGATGTGCGCCTGCATCATACTCATCATCTTGAGGCAGTGCTCGTAGAGTTCGACCCTAAGCAGACAAGTTTCGAGACGCTTTGCAAGTTATTCTTCGAAATTCATGACCCGTCGCAGACCGACGGACAGGGTCCGGATAAGGGCGAACAATATCTAAGCGCCGTTTTCTGCACCTCAGAGGAACAACGACTGACAACACTGCGCCTAATGAAATATCTGCGTGAGCACGGCCATGAGGTGAACACAATGGTGCGCGAGGCAGGCGACTTCTGGATTGCCGAAGGCTATCATCAGGACTATTACGGCAAGACAGGCGGCAGTCCCTATTGTCATGTCAGGCAGCGGAAATTCTGACCTCCCTGTCTCTTGTCTTTCCTGACGCACAGAAATCCATTTCCTTATAAATAAGGATTGTACAGTCATTTTTTTCTTCGTACCTTTGCATACGAATTAAATGATTGTCATGGATAAAAAAATATTTGTCGCCATGTCTATGGCGACATTTTCTTTTTCAGTAGCTGCGAGTATCATAGACTCTACAAAGGTGTATCACCTTCAGGCTGTCGAAGTGGTTTCAAACCCTAAAGAGTCAGGCGCAATGCGCCAGCAGCCATCGGCTGTCAGCCAGCTCTCAAGTCATCAGCTCAACGATAACAACATGGTATCAGTGAGGGGATTGTCGGGCGTCGTGCCGAATTTCTTCATGCCCGACTACGGTTCCCGACTGACAAGTGCCATTTATGTTCGAGGCGTAGGCTCGCGTCTGAACTCCCCTGCCGTAGGAATGTATGTAGACAACATTCCCTATGTCGACAAATCGGCTTTCGATTTCAACTTCTATAACATCGAACGTATTGATGTCCTACGCGGTCCGCAAGGCACACTATATGGTCGCAATGCCATGGGGGGCATCATAAAGGTCCATACGCATAACCCTTTCCGTTATAAAGGAACAGACGTCAATATGAGCTATGCCACCGGCGACAACCGTTCCATGTTCAGCATCAGCCATTATCATCAGCCGGCTGATAACTTTTCTTTCTCTGCCGGTGGATATGGCGAGTTCAGCACTGGCTTCTTCAAGAACGTCACGACAGGCAATAAAGTCGATGGAGGGAAGTCTGGCGGAGGTCGTCTGCGCGGAATATATATTATGTCTGACGATATGAAACTCGATTTACATGTCGGTTACGACTACACCGACCAAGGCGCCTATCCTTATTTCTTCACCGGAAGCCTTAATGATCCTACACTCTTGGCTGACCGAAAAGGCACCATACACAACAACCGCGAAAGCCGTTATCGCCGCGCTATGCTCAATGCAGGTCTTAACTTTGAATATCAGGCTCCTAAGTTTATAATGAATGCCGTCACCGGTTATCAGAACCTCAACGACCGAATGTTCCTCGACCAGGACTTTACCTTTATGGATATTTTCTCGCTCGAACAGAAGCAACGCATCAATACTCTGAGTGAGGAAATTACGTTCAAGAGCCGTCCCGACAAACTCTGGGAGCGCGTGAGCGGCGTGAATCTGATGTACCAGACGCTGCATACCAACGGACCCGTGACATTCTACCGCGACGGTCTCGACTGGCTTCAGAGCACTATCAACAGCCACATGCCCGACTTATCGACCAACCCTATCATCGCGGGCATGGGATTCAAGAAGATGAGCGTCAACTTTCGTGGCGATGCGATGGCTGTCGGTGGCGATTTCGACACCCCACTCTTCAACGCTGCACTGTTTCATCAGTCTACCATACACGTGACGGATAAGTTTGATGCTATCATGGGTCTGCGCTTAGACTATGAGCACATCAAACTCGTTTATAACTCTACATCGCCCGTAAACTACGGTTTCCGTTTCGAGAACACGAAAATTCCGGTGATGAACATCAACCTTCAGCATCTCTCATCCACAATAATGTACAATGGAAAAAAGAAGAACGACTACTGGCAACTGCTACCGAAGATTGCCTTAAGATACAGTTTCGATAAGAACACAAACGTCTATCTGTCGTTAGCGAAGGGCATGCGCTCAGGTGGTTACAACGTACAGATGTTCTCCGACCTCGTTCAAGGCGCCATGCAAGTGGAGATGATGAAAGGTATAAAGCAAGGCATCTTCGACTACCTCGATGAGAAAGCGGCATCCAATCCGCATATGCCGGTGGAGATGATAAAAGGACTGCTCGACAAGAATATGCCTGCTGCGGGCAACAGACCGTCGGTTGAACAGGTACAGTTCAAGCCTGAATACTCTTGGACTTACGAGAGCGGCGCACACCTCTCGTTCCCTGCGTCACGTCTTTTCATTGATGCAGCACTGTTCTACGTCGACACACGCAACCAGCAGATAGCGCGTTTTGCCGGTTCTTCGGGCTTTGGCAGGATGATGGTCAACGCCGGTCGTGGCATGAGTTGCGGTGCTGAACTGTCAGTACGCTGGTCTCCTGCCGAGGCTTTGGCACTTACTGCAAACTACGGATTTACTCATGCTGTATTCAAGGAGTACGACGGTGGCATATCGGGCAATGTAAAAATCGACTACTCCGATAATTATGTCCCGTTCGTTCCCAAGCACACTGCAAACATCGATGCTGCTTATACCCTCCGTTTCAATCGCGGCATGCTCCAGGCACTGACAATTGGTGCAAATTACACTGGTGCAGGTAAGATTTATTGGAACGAGAGCAACACTGCATCGCAGGGCTATTATTCGCTTCTGGGTGCCCGAATGACCTGCGCGACAAAGTATGTTGACGTCTCACTATGGGCGAAGAACATCGCTGACACGAAATATAACACGTTCTATTTCGAAAGCATCGGACGTAGCTTCGAGCAGCACGGCAAACCATTCCAGCTTGGCATCGACCTGCGTATGCACTTCTGATAAACCTCAGGTCAATTATTGATTACATGAGTTCAAGATAAGAAATGTATATAACAGTTATAGAATTTCTATCTACGAGCTTAATATATGTAAATAAAATTCACCTTCGCAACTTTAAGCGAAATAGAAAACAAAAAGCAATGATTTGCCAAGTCAGCATGGCATAACACTGTGTCTTTGAAAACAGACGAGAGATGAAAACAGCCTCATTCCGCGTTTTTTCGTTCAAAAAACGGTAGTTCTTGATGCAAAAAACAGCGGTTTCATCGGCAAGAAGCGGCGCTTTTAGACTCAAGAAACGCCGCTTATTGAAAATGATTCTTGTTTTTGTTGACATTGAAAACAACTATCACGCTGATTATCAGCGTCTTTCATATAATGCCAAAAACAGGCGTTTTTCGTCAACAAAGGACAAGGTGATAGCAAATATCGGCTGTACGCATGCTTAGAATAGCCTTTTTGTTTAATTTATTCATAACATGAGTTCGAGATATTTTTCTCTGAATAAGGATTTGTGTATAGCGGGCAATGGCGCCAGCCGTAGGAGCGTGATTTATCACGTTCTGCTTTATCAATCACGTTGCAATGCCCATTGGATTGTTGTTGTGGATTTCGGAAAGTGATAAATCACGCCATTACATCAGAGCGAAACATGATAAATTACGCCTCCTCGTCAGAGCGGAACGTGATAACCCCAAATCTCTATTGACTGATTTCCTCTATAAATAGTATGGACGACCCGTTTTTATTCTACTGGTGTAAAAGTTGGATTATATATGTTTGGGATTATTTCATTTCGCCACGAAAGAATTTTCTAAAGAACAAAAGGTGGTAATCAAGTGAATTATTCCAGTATTCGCAGGTATGTCCGCCGGGGCGCGTGGTGAAATCATGGTCGATACCACGTCCGAGCAAGCGCTTATGAAGGTCTTTGTTCACCTCAAGGAAGAAATCGTCCTCGCCGCAATCAAAGGTGATGAAAAGTTCGTGGTTCGACAGTGTCTTCACGAGTTCTGCCACGGTATGGCTGTCCCACACTGCTTTGTTGGCAGCCATCTCGCCCAACAAATCAGGGAGGTTCCAGTTCTGCGGGAAGGGACGAAAGTCTACTCCCCCGCTCATGCTCGCACAAGCACCGTAAATATCTTTATGACGCATGGCGAGAAACAACGCACCATGCCCACCCATGCTCAGTCCAGTGATAGCACGGGCAGTGCGAGAAGGAATGGTATTGTAGTGACTGTCGATGTATTCGATCAAATCGCGTGTCATGAATGATTCGTACTGAGAGTCCTTAATCTTCGGACTATCAAAGTACCATGAGTTGAGAACAGATGGCGTAACGAAGATCATTCCTAACTCATCAGCCAGTGCAGGCAGGTTCGGTTTTATCGAAATCCATGTACGGGCATCACCGTACGCGCCGTGCAGAAGATAGACCACGGGATAACGTTTCACCTCGTAGGGAGCTACATATCGACTTGTACCTTTTTTCTTCGCGACTTCTTTCACGGTCGGTTTCACCACTATGACCTCAATGTCGCGGTTCATCACATCACTGTGGAGTGTAAGTGTGTCTATTGTGCCTGCATTGACCCATCCGAAAAATATAAGCAGAAGCAGGCAGATAACAAAAACTTTTTTCATAAATACTTTTTATTAAAAATCGATTTACTTGATCGGAGTAAATTTCACCTTACGTAGTTCAGGTTTATTTATATCGTAGATTTTCTTCACAAGCATATCCATCTGTGCTGTCATAGCCTCGCGCACCTCTTGATGAATCATCTTGTCGTACAACTCACGGCGCATGCCAACCCAGCCATTGGCCTTCTGTCCCTCACGAAATACTGCGGCAGCATGCTCGTCATTTGCATCAAGGAGACCCTTATCGAGGAAGAAATCATACTGCAGCCACGCATAGTCACGGAACTGGCGTTCTATCTCCCAGCGCATTTCGTTGAGAGCCATCACAGCACATGCTTGCTGATACTATGGGGTGTGACGATAGTCGGCGAGATTCACACCTGCTGCCAGTTGTTCGGCAGTGAAGTTATCGATGAGGATATCGTCTATCAACAGTTGGTAGTATCCTTTCAGTCCCTGAACAGCAAAACATTCGTTGTTGAGGTCGGTGGACTCTCGTCTTAAGCAGTAACAGCAGACCGCCCCAAATTATTATGGCACAGACGAACAGCAATATATAATGTACGTTTTCTAACAACATGATGAGCACTTTCGATTTTACACCAATCAACAGCCCCTCCGTCGGATTCGGCATTAGCAGAGCAACGACTGTCAGGACGCTGCCGAGCACAAGCCCCACGGCAAATGTACTTCTGGCATCACGGCGATTCTTCTGTCGCTCTGCCTGCTGACAGGTCTTGACATACTCTATCAGTTTGAGCCGACGCTCGAATGTTTCCATGAAAGCATCGTCAGATGATAGTTGAGGCTTGTATTCAGCCATGAGATCGTGTAGGAATTTATCGTCGTTCATCGTTGCAATATATTTTTCAGTTGGTCTCTTCCACGTGATAGTTGCTTCTTTACTGCCATCTCACTAGCAGACGTTATATCGGCTATCTCGCGTATTTGATAACCTTGTATGTAATGCAGCACAATGGCAGTGCGCAAGGTTTCAGAGAGTTGTGCCAGCGCTGTGTGCAGTTCCTGATAGCGGAAAGCCTCGTCGGCAGAGGTGCCGTTCTGCTGCGTCAGCACTTTTTCTATCGGTTCAAATCTCTGATTTCGTTTCGTCACGACTTCGAGAAACACACGATAAGCTATCTTTATCAGCCACGGCAGGAACTGTCCGCGCTCGTCATATCGGTCGAGCGAGAGAAAGGCTTTCATCAGTGCCTCCTGAGCAATGTCATCAGCCTCGGCAGTGTTGCCACAGCACAACGCTGTCAGGAACCGACGCAGTGACGACTGTTCCCGACAGACATGGTTGATGAATTGTTCCTGTGTCATTGCAGATTACTCCTTGTTGAGAGTTTTCAGCAGTTTCTTTCCTGATGAGTAGGCTGCCAATAGACCTACACCAACGGCAAGCGCAATCACACCAAAGCAAAGGAAGACAACACACGTCTCCATATGAATAGAGTTTAGGAAAAGCATTCCGCAGATACAACCAACGATGGTAAGCACACCAAAAGATGTCAGTATCGTTCCAAACAGAATCTCCATGTTCAGACGCATAGTGAGCTTTTCATTTAAAGATTTCTGCGGCGTAGTCAGTTTGTCAAGGTAATCCTGCACATCAATGTCGCCATTCTTCTCTATTGCCGCCATGATGATTTCCGTACGTTTTTCAGTATCTTGCTGATTCTTTCGATAATTTAACCATGAAATAACGATAGGCAGTACAACACAGATACTAATCACTACTATTGCATTAACTACATTATCAAGGATGTCTATCATATACATAATTCTCTTTTTGTTTAATTGTTATACATAAGTAATATTTGTTGACCGGGTCATAAGTATAACGGGTTTTATAGACAAAAAGTGACATTACCCGCAAAAAATTTTTTATTATACCAATTCCGGGTATGAAATGTCTTGTAACAGTGACGTAATTCTTAAACCCAAAACGGTCAATAGATTCCTTGCCTGATTTCGTTTGATTGTTGAGTAGATTAGCAGTCTTGTTACCGTGGGCGTAGCGGGCTACGTCAAGGTAATAAGGCTGGTAAGATGCCACACAAGCGGGCGAAAGCAGTAGGAAAACTCTTGTTCTTTGATAATAAAACGACACAGCGGTCTATTGACCATTTTGGGTTAAATGTAATCTTAATGTATGTGTCTGTGAATAATGAAAATTTATCCTGAGCTGGTCTATGTATTGTTCTCAAACAGCAACCTATTCGAGATAAATTCTTGACATTATTATGCTGAAAAACGTTCTGTCAGATAATGATAATCTTGCTGTTACGGATAGAAAAACGACATAGAAAAAGAGGCTTTTCTATGCTTGTTTTAGTTCACTTTAAAGAGGCTTTTTTATAATACCGCCGAAACTGATTTCAAGAACCGCCGGTTTTAGGCTCAAGAAGCGGCGCTTTTAGAGGCAGGAAACGGCGCTTTTTGAAATACATTGAGAATCAGATTGTTATAAGTGCCGTTTCGTTTATTTTCAGATAGTATGTAGTTCAGCGTACGATGGTGGTGCTTTCTTGTTTTCGTAAGACTGCGAAAAGAAATATTATACTATCATCGGACATATATAATAGGGTGGTAGTGGTGGATGATATTTATTTTACATTGTGGGCTGTTCGGCAAGTGTCGCGGTAGATACCATCCTGTCATTCCGATATAATGCCCACGCGCAGATAGTCTTTAAGATGAAAGTTTGAATTTCCGTAGCCCCCTTGTGAGTCGGAGATAAGAAGGATTGTCTGTCTGCCGTCGTCGAGTTTAGGTCCTAAACACATACCTTCGTAGTTGGCAATGTTACGACGGGTGAGGTTAAGTCGTGTGGTCCATTCTGCCATGAGAGTCTTCGGTTCATCGGTGAACGGTGCTACGCGATATATCTTATTTGTCACATAACTGCCTATATATTTCTTTGCCACGAAGAACTGACGCTCCAAAACGAGCAGTGAACCGTCGTCGAGGGCGGTTATTGCCGGCACGCCGAACGCCATCTGGCGTGGCTGTCTCTTAGTCCGTGGAGCGTCGGTTGTGTAAATATGCTCTTTTTCGGGTTGCAGAGCTTTGTTGAATGACTGCAGACGAAGGCGGGCGGCAATGGGCTTTTCCGGCGATGACACGTAGCCGTCCTGACGTAGGGAATTCTCCGTACAGGTCCAAAAAAGCGCGGTTTCATCGGAATATGTCAGTGCCTCAAAGCCGTAGTTGCTGTATATGTTATCTTTTGTCATGCCTTCCGGAACGGCAAGCTCGCGCCCTGTGCGATGTCCCTTATCGTCGTATTCAATGATGCGCTGGTCGTCCTCGGCAGAGATATAGATTTTCCCGTTTGCATAGCAGATTCCCTCCGCGTCGCGACTCTTGTTTTCGTTCTTATGGAAGTCAATGAGTTTTATGTCCTTTACCTTGCCCGTAGTGCCGTCTATGACTATTCTGAACTCATAATATCCGTCGTTCGTCTGCTTGTCGCTGACCACAGCATAACGGTCGCCGCCGAGATGTGCGATACCGCTGTAGTTGGCGGCAGGCACTCCACATTTCTTCATCTTCACGGGTTTGAGCATGGTGAGCGTCTGTGCTGTGCCGATAAAGGACAGCGCCAGAGAAAACAGAGTGATAGTTACGTGTTTTTTCATAGGCTTTCGGCTACTATATGTCCCATGCTCCATGCTGCTTGCAGGTTAAATCCTCCTGTAACAGCGTCTACGTCGAGCACCTCGCCGGCGAAGAAAAGTCCCGGATGTGCCTTCGATTCGAGTGTGTTGATGTCGATGTTGCTCAGTGCCACGCCACCGCAAGTGACGAATTCATCCTTGAATTTGCCCTTGCCGGTAATGGCATATACGTCGTTGGTAAGCATGGATGCAAGGCGTAGCATCTGCTTTGGTCCGACCTCCTGCCAGCGTTTCTGTGCCGACAGTCCTGCTTTTTGGGTGAGGTAAAGCCAGTGGCGCTGGTTGAACTGCTTAGGGTATTGATTCGACAATTGCTTCTGTTGATTCTCGCGTTGCATGCCGGTGAGCATCTCCAACACGTCATTCTCATTGATGTCGTGATACCAGTTGATGCTTACCTCTGCCTTGTATTTCTGTTCAGAGAGGTAGCGTGCGGCGTAAGACGAGAGTTTCAGTATGGCAGGACCCGACAGTCCCCAATGGGTGATAAGCAGCGGACCTTCAGCCAGAAACTTCGTTCCGGGCATTCGTGCCGACACCATTGGCACCACAGTGCCCATGAGTGCATGCAGTTTGTCGTCAGTAATATTGAATGTAAAGAGTGATGGTACGGGTTCAATAATATCCAAATGAAGGGAATCTAAGAATGCTATTCCTGCTTTCTTTGGGCTGCCTCCTGTAGCCACTACAACGTGTGTAGCATCGTAGTCGGCAGTCGGCGTTACAACGATGAAACCGTTGTTTTTTGCGGTTTTTATATTAATAACCTTCTGTCCGGTGATTATGCGTATGCCAAGTCTGTCAGCCAATCGTGTCAGCGTGTGCACAATCTCCATAGCGTCCTGCGATTTCGGAAACACGCACTGGTCTTCTTGTGTTACGAGTCTTACGCCTTCGTTCTCGAACCACTGCATGGTGTCCTTCTGTGAGAACCGTTTCAGTGCACGTTTCATTAGTTTTTCGCCACGCGGATATACCTGTTTCGTGCTTCTCACGTCGAGGAATGAGTTGGTGAGATTGCAGCGTCCTCCGCCCGTCATTGCCACTTTGGCGAGGGGCTTTGTGCCACTCTCAAGAATGATAACGTCGGCGCCGGGATGGTGTCGTTTCGTCTCTATGGCACAGAAGCATCCGGCAGCTCCGGCACCGATGATGATAATCTTCATCGCATTGCAAGGGCTTTGTTTTCGGCGGCTTCCATAATCTCGCGTTCGCCCGGACCTTTGTCGTTGATGCCGCACAGGTGGAGAATGCCGTGAATAATGACACGGTGCAGCTCTTCCTCATATTCCTTGCCAAACTTCTCGGCATTTGTGCGCACGGTATCGAGCGAAATGAAGAGGTCACCGTTTATTATGTCATCCTCATCGTAATCGAATGTGATGATGTCGGTGTAGTAGTCATGACCGAGATACTCGTTGTTCACCTCGAGAATCTTCTCGTCGTCGCAGAACAGATAACCCACTTCGCCTACTTTAAAGCCGTATGTTGCGGCTACGGCGCGAATCCATTTCGTCGTCTCGCGTCTTTTTATGTTCGGCATCTTAACGCCATCAGCATTGTAAGTAATCATAATTTGCTTTCCTTTATGTTTCCTTTTATCTCTTTTCTTATCGCTGTGCTCGACACATTCTCCAGTCCCGGCTCGGCAAGAAGGATTATTGTCTCTATGTTGCCATGCTCTTTGTTCCACAGAGCCTGACGCTGTTCGTAGACGAAATCGTCGGCATTGCGTACACCTTTTATAATATATCGCGCGTTGTGACGGCGTGCGAAGTCGATGGTAAGGTCGTCGTAGACCTCTACGACGATGCGCTGCTCGTCAGGATAGGCATTGCGTATCATTTCCTTTCTGTCGTTGGCGGAGAACATATAGGTTTTCTCTGGGTTTACGCCTATGCCTACCACGACATTATCGAACAATTGCAGCGCTCTGTCGACGATGCTCTTATGCCCTTCGTGGAAAGGATCGAAACTCCCTACAAATACCGCTGTATTCTTCATATCATCCAAACAAATCAGGTTCGCCGACGTTACTGCCGATGATATTCCGCCCGAAGTGGCGGTATGCCAGTTCGGTTGCCATTCGTCCGCGTGGCGTTCTCTTTATGAAACCCTCCATGATGAGAAACGGCTCGTAGACCTCTTCTACCGTTCCACCGTCCTCGCCGATGGCTGTGGCAATAGTGGTGATACCCACCGGACCACCGCGGAACTTATCTATTATGGTGAGGAGAATCTTATTGTCAATCTCGTCAAGACCGTAGCTGTCGATGTTCAACGCGGTGAGTGCTATGTGGGCTATGTCAATGTCGATGCGTCCGTTACCTTTCACTTGTGCGAAATCGCGGACACGACGCAGCAGTGCATTGGCGATACGCGGTGTGCCTCGTGAGCGGCGGCTTATCTCGCTGGCTGCATTCTCGTCGATGGGTACTCTCATGATCGATGCCGAGCGCTTTATGATTCGCTTCAGCGTGTCGGGATCATAGTACTCCAGATGCAGGTTAATGCCAAAGCGTGCCCGCAAAGGAGCCGTCAACATGCCGCTGCGCGTGGTGGCGCCTACTAATGTGAAAGGGTTAAGGTCGATTTGTATGGAACGTGCCGATGGACCCTTGTCAATCATTATATCTATTCGGTAGTCCTCCATTGCCGAGTACAGGTACTCTTCTACGATAGGATTAAGACGGTGTATCTCGTCGATAAACAGCACGTCGTTCGTCTCGAGCGATGTCAATATGCCTGCCAAATCTCCCGGTTTGTCGAGAACGGGCCCCGATGTTATCTTGAATCCTACCCCGAGTTCGTTGGCAATAATGTTCGAAAGCGTTGTCTTTCCCAGTCCCGGAGGTCCGTGCAACAGTGTGTGGTCGAGTGGCTCGCCACGGTATTTTGCTGCCTCAACGAACACTCTTAGGTTCTCTACAACCTTCTGCTGACCGGAGAAATCGTCGAACGCCAGCGGGCGCAGAGCATTTTCGAAATCCTTCTCTGCCGAGTAGTTCGACTCGTGTATGTCAAATTCGTCTTGCATTCTTTTCGTTACATTCCGGGCATAAGCCCTTTATTACATAGTTGATATTATTCAATGTGAACCCCTCGGGCAGTCTTACTTGTGGTGCTGCTATCTGTTTCAGGCAGAACGTGCGGTGGCACTCTGTGCAGAAGAAATGCGTATGTTCATCCTCCACCTCGCATTCGCAGTCGTCGTCGCATACGGCGTACTTCATTGCACCGGAACCGTCGTCGATAGTGTGTATCAGTCCGTGGAGCAAGAACAGCGACAAGGTGCGCGAGATGGTTGACTTGTCTATCGTTGGGAGGTAATGTTCCAGATCAGGTAACGACACCGCCTCATTGCCGCGAATCATCTCTTTAAGGATTAGAAGGCGCCCTGCTGTAGGTTTGATGCCACGATGCTTGAGTTTATGTACGAGAAAATCTTCGTGTTCCATCGTTCTTTTTTATGTTCCGAGAATGTCTATTGCTTTTCTCACGATGTCGTTCTCTTCGTTCGAAATCTGAAAATATTCGGTCATATCCCACAGGTCTCGTGCTATGAGAGCCTTCAGTTGCATCTTTATCATTGGCAGCGACTGCCGGCGTTCCTCCTCGTCCTTGAGTTTGGCTTTTACCTTCTCGCCCTCGTCGAACACATCCTGAAGCAAGCTCTGAGGTATCTCGAACTGGTTCTTATAGTCCTCGAAATTCTTGTATTTCTTCTTTAGTTCCTTACGATTCTGGTCGACATATCGCAGTGAAGCATTGATAATAACACTCTTAGCCGACAGTTGGCGGTGATAAGGAGTAAACTTTGTGGTGTCGAGAGGTACGAAGAAGTCGGGCATTATGCCACCACCGCCATATACAACCGCTTTGCGTCGCAGAGTGTAGTATTTCAGAGAATCGTCAAAATGGATGCTGTCTCTGTGATAAAGCTCTCCGTGTTTGAATCGTTTCTCTATGTCCATCTCGTATTCCGCTTTGTCGCCTTTCTCGTATGGTTTCTGTATGCAACGGCCGGAAGGCGTGTAGTAGTGTGCCACGGTGAGGCGCACCATGCTTCCATCTGAAAATTCTATAGGTCGCTGGACAAGTCCTTTACCGAACGAACGACGGCCTACAATCTGTCCGCGGTCCTGATCCTGCATTGCACCGGAGAGAATCTCTGCTGCCGAGGCGCTGTATTCATTGACCAGCATCACCACGCGTCCGTCAAGCAGACGTCCTTTGCCGTCGGCACGGAAATCCTGCCGACTTGCTGTGCGCCCCTCGGTGTAGACTATGAGATCGTTCTTCTGCAGGAACTCATTGGCGATCTGTACTGCTGACTGCAGGTAACCTCCGCCATTCTCCTGCAGGTCGACGATGAGATCCTTCATGCCATGACGTTTCAGCGAGTCCACTCCTTGCATGAACTCGTCGTATGTCGTTGCGCCGAAACCGGAGATACGTATATATCCAATCTCTGGTCGAATCATATATGCAGCATCTATTGTCTTCAAAGGAATCTTGTCGCGTGTCACTGTGAACGGCAGCAGGTCGGCAATGCCGCGACGCATTATCTTGAGGTTTACCTTAGTGCCTTTCTTTCCGCGTAGTCGTCGTACGATGTCCTCACGTGACATCTTTACCCCGGCGATTATGGTATCATCGACACTGACGATGCGATCGCCGGCAAGAATACCCACTTTCTCTGACGGACCGTTGACGATGGTCTGAATGATTAGCAGCGTGTCCTGTGCCATGTTAAACTGCACTCCGATGCCCTCGAATGAGCCTTGAAGCGGTTCGGTCATGGCTTTTGTCTCCTTGGCAGTGGTGTATGTGGAGTGTGGGTCGAGTTCCTTAAGCATTCCGCGGATAGCATCCTCGACGAGTTTTCCCTCATCTACGGAGTCGACATAGAGGTTTGTCACTGCCATTTCTGCAATTTGCAGTTTCTGTAGCGGACTGTTACTGCCTAAAGTAATGCGTTGAGCATGACAGAGTACTGAAATGCAGAGCAATAATAATATAACGATTTTCTTCTTCATAATAATCGGATTATGCACGCTCCCTTTTGGTTTGCTATGGTAGGTACTTTAATATTTTTATTTGTTTCTGTCGATTTTTATTCGCTGCAATGATGTTCATGCGGTGATCTGGCGTCAGACTGCGAGGTCTTCCTCGGGTATATCCTCCTCAATGACAAGGTTATTGATGATGAACGTCTGGCGTTCCATAGTGTTCTTACCCATGTAATATTCCAGCAGTTTGCTCACCTGGTCGGTCTTGTGGAGCTTCACTTGTTCCAGACGGATGTCAGGACCGATGAATCCCGCGAACTCTTCGGGCGAAATCTCTCCCAGTCCTTTGAATCGTGTTATTTCGGCATCAGGGGCGAGTTCCTGTATTGCTTTCAGCCTCTCCTCGTCGGTGTAGCAGTATCGGGTGATGAAATCCTTCTGTCTTTCGCCCCGTGCTGCCAGTTTCTCGTCTTCCTTTTTAACCAGAGCCTTGTCCTTTATCTTTGTGCGTTTGTTACGAACGCGGAACAACGGTGTCTGCAACACGTAGACATGCCCTTTCTTTATCAGTTCGGGGAAGAACTGCAGGAAGAACGTGATTGTGAGCAGTCGTATGTGCATACCGTCGACATCGGCATCGGTAGCCACAATCACTTTGTTGTAGCGGAGTGTCTCAAGACCGTCTTCAATGTCGAGTGCTGCCTGCAGGAGGTTAAATTCCTCGTTCTCATAGACCACCTTCTTGGTCAGTCCGTAGGAGTTCAGCGGTTTTCCGCGTAGCGAGAACACCGCCTGAGTGTTTACGTCGCGACTCTTGGTTATTGAGCCCGATGCAGAGTCGCCCTCCGTAATGAATATGGATGATTCTTCCTTTCTTGGGTTTTTGGTGTCAGAGAAATGTATACGACAGTCGCGCAACTTACGGTTGTGGAGATTGGCTTTCTTCGCCCGTTCGCGTGCAATCTTTGCCACGCCAGCCATCGCCTTACGTTCCGACTCCGAGGTTTTAATCTTACGTTCCAGCTCTTCGGCGATGTCGGTGTTGATGTGCAGGAAGTTGTCAACTTCTTTCTTTATGAAGTCGCCCACATATTTGTTGATGCTCTCGCCGTTGGGGCTCATCGTGAGCGAGCCGAGCTTGATTTTTGTCTGCGACTCGAATATCGGCTCCTCCACGTTCAATGCTATGGCGGCTACGATGCCGTTACGTATGTCGCTGAACTCATATTTGCCGAAGAACTCCTTTATTGTGCGTGCTATATGTTCTTTGAAAGCGCTCTGGTGAGTACCTCCTTGCGTGGTATGCTGACCGTTGACGAACGAATTATATTCCTCTCCATTCTGATTAGTGTGGCAAAATGCAATCTCAATATCCTCGCCCTTCATGTGAATTATAGGGTAGAGACTGTCGACGGTCATAGTGTCTTTCAGCAGGTCCTCCAGTCCGTTGCGCGACAGAATGCGCCTGCCGTTGTGCATAATCGTCAGTCCGGAGTTGAGATATGTGTAGTTGCGGAGCATTGTCTCCACTATATCGTTGCGGAATGAGTAGTTCAGGAACAGCGTGTTGTCGGGTTCGAACATGATGTATGTGCCGTTCTCGTCTTCGCTCTGCTCTGTCTTGTCGCTGACGAGAATGCCTTTCTCAAACTTTGCTATTCTAACCTTTCCGTCGCGGTACGACCCTACCTCGAAGTTCTTGCTGAGAAAGTTCACCGCCTTAATACCCACACCGTTCATGCCGACCGACTTCTTGAAAGCCTTTGAGTCGTATTTTCCGCCGGTATTGAGTTTCGACACAGCCTCTACGAGTTTACCTTGTGGGATGCCACGACCATAGTCGCGCACTCTGACGCGAAGGTTTTCGTAGATATCGATCTCTATTCGTTTGCCCGCATTCATACGGAACTCGTCGATAGAATTGTCAATGACCTCTTTCAGAAGCACATAGATTCCGTCTTCAGGCATCGAACCGTCGCCCAGTCGACCAATGTACATACCGGGGCGCATGCGGATATGTTCCACATCCGAGAGCGTCCTGATGTTTGAATCAAGGTACTCCACATTCTGTTCCGTTCCTGTTTCCTTTATCTCTTCTGCCATTAGTGATATTTTGTTATTTAGTTCCTTTTCCCACTGTTTACAGTGACAATCAATCTGCTAATCTGCAAAGTTAAGTAAAAAAAATGAAAATCACATCCTTTTAGTGATAAAAACCATGTTCGTGAGAATAAAAACGACGTATAGGCAGCCACTGTTGTCGTCGGGTGTTGCTATTCCTTTATTTAGTGATAGTTTAGTGTGTTCTTTTCCATTCCTTACCTCCGCTGGGATAATAATTGCATAAAACAACCGGAACGCGCCAGCCGTAGAGGTGTGATTTATCTCGTTCTGCCTCGAACGGAAAACAAGAGCGTCAGTCATAAGTGTGTGATTCGTCACGTTCCGCCTCCCTTCGTAAAAACAAATAATCGCTCCAAAACCATGAAATGAATCCAGCACAACAGGCGGAACGTGATAAATCACACCCCTACGATAGATGCGAATAAAATTAACAAAACGCCTATTCTAAGCATGCATACAGCCGATATTTGCCAGCGCGTTATCGTTTGGTGGCAAAAAACGCTTATTTTCGGCATTAGATGAAAGATACTGATAATCAGAGCAGTAGGTGTTTTTGATGCCGACAAAAATAGGAATCAGTTTCAAGAACTGCCGCTTCTTGACGCTAAAACCTACGTTTCTTGCCGATGAAACCGTCGTTTTTTGCATCAAGAACCACCATTTTTTGAGATAAAAAGCACGGAATGAAGTTCGTTTCTGCTCTGGTCGGTTCTCGAAGACGTGGCTTTATGCCATGCAGACTTGGCAAATCGCTGTTTTTAATTTTCTATTTCGCTGAAAATCGCAAAGATGATTTTTATTGACATACGCTGGCGCATGGCGACTCATTTACATCTACCAAGGTGTGATTTCTGTATTTTATATATGACATGCCGTCAGCGTAGACGTGTCTGTTTGACCTCTGCTATACAATCAGGCGAAATCAGTTAGGAGTCTATTGATCAATTTTTAGTTCAATTTTCCACGGTTTCATCGTTATTTTCGATTGATATATGCGGATAATTTTTGCATAATCAGTGTAATAAAATTACGCTTTGTTCTTATGCGACCGTCTTATGGCATGAGCTGTCGATAGGCTATTGTCTCTTTATTTGCGTTTCTTCCTTATGTCATGTTATAGGTGTGTTTTTTCTTAAATATGAGTTTTATTCTTGTGAATATTGTTTTTTTGTAGTACCTTTGTAAGGTATTGTGCGCATACGCGTATGTTTTGACGCTTCGGAAACAAAAAGAAATCAATATAGAAATGAAAATCGAACTACAGATTCAGACTGCTGCCATCGAGGCAGTTAAGGCGCTCTACGGACAAGATGTGCCTGCTCAGATGATTCAGTTGCAGAAAACACGTCCCGACTTCGAGGGCAACCTGACGCTTGTCACGTTCCCACTGCTGAAGACATCGCACAAGAAACCGGAAGACACCGGTGCTGACTTGGGCGAATATCTTGTGAAGAACTGCCCCGCAGTCAGCGGATATAACGTTGTCAAGGGCTTCCTCAACCTCGTCGTGGCACAAGAGGCATTCGTTGGAATGCTCAACGATATCAATGCCGATGAGCATTATGGTGAGAAGAAAGCCACCGACGACAGTCAGCTGGTGATGATTGAGTACTCTTCACCAAACACAAACAAACCCCTACATCTTGGTCATGTACGTAACAACCTGCTCGGTTGGTCGCTCTCAAAGATAATGCAGGCTAACGGCAATAAGGTGGTTAAGACGAACATCGTCAACGACCGTGGCATTCACATCTGCAAGTCTATGCTGGCATGGCTGAAGTATGGCAATGGCGAGACGCCGGAGACCAGCGGCAAGAAAGGCGACCATCTCATAGGCGACTATTACGTTCTCTTCGACAAGTACTACCGCGAGGAAGTGAAGAAACTCATGTCAGAGGGCATGGACGAGGAGAAAGCCAAGCAGGAGGCACCACTTATGAAGGAGGCTCACGACATGCTTGTGAAGTGGGAACAGAACGACACTGAGGTGCGCGCCCTTTGGAAGAAGATGAACGAATGGGTGTATGCCGGTTTCGACGAGACGTACAAGATGATGGGTGTGGGTTTCGATAAGATTTACTACGAATCAGAGACCTACCTCGAAGGTAAGGAAAAAGTTGAGGAAGGACTTGCGAAAGGTTTGTTCTATCGCCGTGACGACAACTCCGTATGGGCAGATCTTACCGATGAGGGACTCGACGAGAAACTGCTGTTACGCTCAGATGGAACATCGGTTTATATGACGCAGGACATCGGCACAGCCAAACTGCGTTTCCAGGATTTCCCTATCGATAAGATGATATATGTCGTCGGCAACGAGCAGAACTACCATTTTCAGGTTCTCTCAATCCTTCTTGATAAGTTAGGATTCAAGTGGGGTAAGGGTCTCACGCATTTCTCTTACGGTATGGTAGAGCTTCCTAACGGTAAGATGAAGAGCCGCGAAGGCACTGTGGTTGATGCCGACGAACTCATGGCGGCAATGATTCAGGACGCACGCCAGACAAGCGATGAATTGGGTAAATTCGGCGATATGACCGAGGAGGAGAAGAATGAGATAGCACGCATGGTGGGACTTGGAGCTCTGAAGTACTTCATCCTGAAGGTAGATGCACGTAAGAACATGCTCTTCAACCCGGAGGAGAGTATCGACTTCAACGGTAACACCGGTCCTTTCATCCAATACACATACGCGAGAATACGCTCTATCCTGCGTAAGGCAGAAGAACAGGGCATTGCTCTCCCTGATTCTCTCGACACAGAATATTCTCCTTCGGAAAAAGAAATAGAACTCATACAGAAGATAGCTGACTATGCCGTTGCCGTAGAGCAGGCTGGCAAGGACTATTCACCTTCGGGCATTGCCAACTACTGCTACGAACTGACAAAGGCATTCAACCAGTTCTATCATGACTTCTCAATCCTTGGCGCTGCTACTGACGCAGAGAAGACCTTCCGTCTTGTGCTTGCAAAGAACGTGGCAAAGATTATCAGAAATGGTATGGCGCTGCTTGGTATTGAGGTGCCGGAACGTATGTAACATTGATCCACTGCAGGACTGATGGCTTGTACCGTCATTGTCCTGCCAACGGGACTACTCGGAGATGTCGGATTTTAACCCGAATCGGTCAATAGATTCCTAAGTGATTTCGTCTGATTGTTGAGCAGACCAGCGAGCCTTGTTACCGTGGGCGTAGTGGGCTACGGCGAGGTAATAAGGCTTGTAAGATGCCACACAAGCTGACGAAAGCAGTAGGAAAGCTTTTGTTCGTTAAAAATAAAAAGGCACTGCGGTCTATTGACCGATTTGGGTTTAACGAAGGAAGGCGTAACGTGATAAATCAAGCCCCTTCAGTTTGCACATGCCGGTTGTTTTATGCAATGCTTATACCGAACTGGGATAAACCCAAATCTGTCACTATACAACATTTTGAAGTAAACGCATAGCAATACAAATATTAGTATATGCAACTACTGCTGTCTTTAAAATCACCTCTTTTGAGTATTGTCTTATTGTTTTTCTCTTTTTATCTTTGCATCACATTAATTATATGACAAATGAATATCAATATAGGACATAGTAGAGCTGACAAACAGCATTCTCTAAAAAGCACACTTGCATATCACAGCAAAGTGTGCTTTTTTTATGAACATAGAGAAACGTTGTTCATTATTAACAAGCCATTTATATGCAAATACTAAAAGATACTACACGTCAGCGCATATTAGCCATTGCGCACAAGGAATTCATCAATAACGGTGTAAGGAATACCTCTATCCGGACGATAGCGAGCAAAGCCGGTATCGCAGTGGGCAATGTATACAATTATTTTGAGAGCAAGGACAAACTGTTCTGCGAGGTGATGCAACCACTCATCAATTCAGTCGATGCACATATCTTGTCGCATAATAAGGAACAGCATTTGTCTATTGATATTTTCCATATGCAGGATTTCCAAGATTCTTACATAATAAAGATGAAAACACTTATAAAGAAATTCCGCCCTGAACTCAAGTTATTACTTTTCAATGCAAATGAGACATCCCTTGCCGGGTATAAAGAAAGACTCATCAGTCATCAGATGAAGGTTGGCTTGGAATATATGCAACTAATGAAAGAGCGCTATCCCCATATTAATACCAACATATCTCCATTCTTTTTGCATATTGCCTGCTCTACATGGATGACACTCTTCACGGAACTGGTGGAGCATGAAGATTACAGCGAAAAGGAAATAGACTATGCGCTTGAGCAGTATGCAATTTACAGCATAGCCGGATGGAAAAAACTTATGAAACCATGATATTAATTATAAATATTCAATGATATGATAAAGATTCTAAAACAATTGGGGACATATATGGAAGGACGCAAAGCATTGCTGCCCTGCTCCATTGTCCTGTCTGTAATCAACGGATTGCTGTCGCTCGTACCTTATATATTGGTATGGCAGATAGTGCGCACACTACTTATGTCAGACGGCAACATTGCAAACACTCCGATATTTGGCTATGCAATCGCCACACTTATAGTATCGGTGTTCTGTGTGCTGCTTTATTTTGTAGCCCTCATGTTATCCCATCTGGCAGCATTCCGCATTGAGGTTAACATGCGGCGCTATGTGATGAAACGACTCATGCTGTTGCCGTTAGGATATTTCGACACCCAAAATACGGGACGTATGCGCAAGATAATAGACGAAGACTCATCGCAGACACATACGTTTGTTGCCCATATCCTACCCGACGTGGCAAGCTCCATTGTCGCTCCGATAGGTGTTGTAATCACGTTGTTCCTCGTCAACTGGCAATTGGGGCTGGCTTCCATGATACCAATTCTGTGTGCATTCGGCATCATGGGCTACATGATGAACCCAAAGCATAATAAGTTCCAGCAAATGTATCTTGATGCGCAAGAACAGATGAGCAGCGAAGCTGTGGAATACATTAGAGGTATTCCCGTAGTAAAAGTGTTTCAGCAAACGGTATTCTCATTCAAACGATTTCATGACAGCATAATCAGCTATCGTGACCTCGTCACAAAATATACCAAAAGCTGGCGTAACCCTATGTCTGCATATACGGTTGTCATCAATGCCTTTCCTCTATTTCTTGTGCCTGTAGCCATTATGATAGGCGATGGCGAAAGCATGACAGCCATAATTGCCGATATGTTGTTCTTCGTGCTGATAACCCCTCTCATCTCCTTTAACATAATGAAAAGCATGCATCTCAACCAGAATCTCTTCCTCGCAGGTGAGGCTGTCAGACGTTTAGAAAGCCTGACCGCAACATCGCCGCTTCCTGAAAATGATGAACCAACGAAGAACGAAGGTTTTTATATTCATTTCAGTGATGTGTCATTTCGCTATGAGGGAGCGGAAAAGGATGCCGTGAGCCATATAAACCTGACGATTCCCGAGGGGAAAACCGTTGCGTTGGTGGGTGCGTCAGGTAGTGGTAAGACAACCATTGCACGGCTCATACCACGTTTCTGGGATGTATGTGGAGGCAGTGTGAGTATTGGAGGAACTGATGTACGGCAGCTGGATAAGGCGCAATTGATGCACAACGTTTCGTTTGTCTTTCAAAACACCCGGCTGTTCAAGACCTCGCTCTTGGATAATATCCGCTACGGAAAGCCCGACGCCACAATGGAAGAAATAGACCGCGTGTTGGAACTCTCGCAGAGCCGTGAGATAATAGAGAGACTGCCGCAAGGACTTGACACCGTCATAGGTGCAGAAGGCACTTATCTGTCAGGTGGCGAACAGCAGCGTATCCTTCTGGCACGCGCCTTACTGAAAGACGCTCCTATAATTGTACTTGATGAAGCCACCGCCTTTGCCGACCCGGAGAACGAGGTTCTCATTCGAGGTGCATTGGAGCACCTGACACGCGGAAAGACCGTGTTGATGATAGCCCACCGACTGACAACAGTAGAAAATGCCCATCACATCGTCGTAATGAAGGACGGACAAATAGCAGAAGAGGGTACGCATCAGGAATTGATGACCCGACAAACGCTATATTATAATATGTGGAACGAGTATCAACAGGCAGTGGCTTGGAAAATATAATTGCAGACAAAATAAAAGAATTAAGTTATGATCAGATATTTTCAAACACGTTTTGCCCTATCAGAAAAAGGAGCAAAAGACTTTCGCAAGGGTGTGGTGTTCTCAACATTGCTCAATCTCGCATTTATGCTACCTGCCACATACCTGTTTTTCTTCCTTATGGAGTATCTTGGAGAGAATTCGCCAGCTAAGCATAGCTTCTGGTTTTACGTCGTTTTGGCGGGTGTGCTTGCGGGTGTAATGTATTTCATCAGTCGCAGACAATACGACAGCACCTATACAACCGTCTACACCGAAAGTGCCAATCGACGTATCAGCATTGCCGAGAAACTGCGCAGACTGCCGCTGGCGTTCTTCAGCGAACGCAATCTTTCAGACCTCACTTCAACCATTATGGAGGACTGTACGATGTTGGAACATACATTCTCGCATGCTGTCCCACAGCTTTTTGCGTCGTCATTGAGTCTTATCATCATTGCAGTGGGAGTGTTTTTCTATAATTGGCAAATGGCAGTCGCCCTGTTTTGGGTTGTGCCCTTGGCTTTAATAGTATTGATTATTGCACGGCATGAATTCGATAAAGCTTACACCCATGTTTACCTTATCAAGCGTAATGTGACGGAGCAAATACAAGAAGGTCTGGAGTGCGTGCAAGAGATAAAGTCATATAATGGCGAGCAGGAGTACAACAGACGTTTTGACGGGATATTGAAACATTACGAGAAGAATTTGATCAATCATGAGTTGATAGCGGGTGTGATTGTAAATCTCTCTTTCATGCTGCTTAAATTAGGAATGACAACAGTCATTGTATATGGCGCATGGCTACTCAGTCGTGGCGAACTTTCTGCTTTTGACTATATGGTATTCCTTGTCGTTTCCGCTATGGTCTACAATCCCGTTGAGGATGTTTGTATGCATATTGCGGTACTAACATTCCTCGATGTGCGCATCAAACGCATGAAGGAGATTACGGCGATGCCCGAACAAGGAGGAAGCGCCGATACGCAAATATCCAACTATGACATTGTGTTCAACCATGTGAGTTTCTCTTATGAGAAGGGAAAGCAGGTGTTGCACGATGTGTCGTTCACTGCCCGTCAGGGTGAAGTGACGGCATTGGTTGGTCCGTCAGGCGGAGGAAAGACTACCGCCGCCAAACTTGCCGCACGTTTTTGGGACATAGATAGTGGAGAAATTATGCTCGGTGGGAAAGACATATCACAAATTGACCCCGAGAAATTACTCCGCAACTATGCCGTTGTGTTCCAGGATGTATTGCTCTTCAACGCTTCCATAACCGACAATATCCGTATTGGACGGCGCAATGCCACTGATGAGGAAATCAAACACGTGGCGCGGCTGGCACGATGTGACGAGTTTATCAGTCGTATGCCACAGGGCTACGACACTATAATCGGAGAAAACGGCGAGACCCTTTCAGGCGGAGAGCGACAGCGCATATCCATTGCACGCGCTTTACTGAAGGATTCGCCTGTCATATTGCTTGACGAGGCTACCGCAAGTCTTGATGCCGAGAACGAGACTCTCATTCAAGCCGGCATATCGGAACTGGTGCGTAACAAGACGGTTATAATCATCGCTCACAGAATGCGCACCGTATGCAATGCCAATAAGATAGTGGTGCTCAAGAACGGAAGCATTTGCGAGCAGGGAGCGCCTGATGAACTGATGAAACAGGATGGCGAGTTCGCAAGAATGCTCCAGTTGCAAAGAAAATAGTAATGCCGAGAGGCTTTCCGGACCCAAGGACACCGTCCCGACAAACGACGGGAGGCTTTCCGAGGTTCGGCAAACGTCAAGACATAACAGATGTTAAATGCCGGGGTTCGGCAAACGTCAAGACATAACAGATGTTAAATGCCGGAGTTCGGAAATTATCAAAACATAACAGGTGTTAAATGCCGAGGTTCGGAAAACGTCAAGACATAACAGATGTTAAATGCCGAAGTTCGGAAAACGTCAAAACATAACGGATGTTAAATGCCGAGGTTCGGGAAACGTCAAAACAAACGACGGGAGACTTTTCCGGGGCTCGGGAAACGCCAAAACAAACGGTGGGAGACTTTCCCGGGGCGCGGGAAACGCCACAGCAAACGACGGGACGAAAAACAAGAAACATGTTTTAATCATTTAATCAAAAAAGGAATTTATTATGGAAAACGAAAGTAAGACCGCGAGCGCGACTCGATTCATCGCTGTAATTTGTTTAACGTACACCAATAAAATATTATGAAAATTGAGAAAATAAATAATGGCTTTCAACGATTGGCGGTATGGATACTACGTCATCGCCTTGTTGTCTTAGGAGTATTTGCCGTACTCATTGGCTTTTCGTTCGTTGGCACGAAGAGGATAGTAATGAGAACCTCTTTCGAGGAATATTTCGTAAGCAATGACCCGATGTTGCTTAAAACCAATGAATTTAAATCAATCTTCGGCAATGACTACTATGTGGCAGTGCTTGTCAAAAACAAAGACATATTCTCACAGCATAGCCTGCAACTGATTCGCGAATTGAGCAATGAACTGAAAGACAGTCTGTCATATGCCGATAAGGTGACATCCATTACCGACCTTGAGTTTACGGTAGGAACGGAGGATGGCATGACTATCGAGCAGATTGTACCGGACGAGATTCCTTCTGACGTGCACTCCTTGAACAAAATCAAAGAGAAAGCATACTGCAAACCTTACCTTGCAAGAAAGATGGTATCAAAAGACGGAACCATGACATGGATAATGGTGAAGTTGCGCCCATTCCCGGAGGACAGTGTGTGGAAAAAGACAAGCGACATAGGGCCTGATATGCTGACAGGCAAAGAGACCGGGCAAATAATCAGCAAGGAGAAATACAAGGATATATCACCTAATGCTGCAGGCATGCCTTATTTGAGTTATGAGAAATTCATATTCCTTACAAAAGAGATGAGCCGTTTATTCTTATTTGCATTCATCGTCTCCATTGTGGTCATGCTCATTGTCACACGTTCTTTGCGAGGTATAATATCGCCGTTGGTGACTTCTGTATTAGCTCTGATAATAGGATTCGGCATCATAGGCTGGACAGGATTGTATATCGACATGAGCACAGCCATGATTGCAGTGATTCTGACTTTTGCCTGCTCTATCGCTTACAACATCCATCTCTACAATTTCTTTAAAACCCGGTTTGTGGAAACAGGAAAGCGTAAGATTTCCGTTACAGAGGCTATGGGTGAGACCGGCTGGGGCGTCTTACTGTCGGGATTGACAACAATTGCTGCCCTGATGACGTTCCTGTCAATGGAGATTGTTCCGATGAAAGCCATAGGTATCAATACTTCTTTGTGTCTTTTATCTGTACTCGTCACCTGTCTGTTTGTCACCCCTGTTGTGCTTTCGTTAGGCAAGGACGGCACTCCGTCAGCCAATATGTCGAAAAGTTTTGAAGGATATATAGGCAATCGTTTTGAGCAATTCGGAAATTTCGTCATGAGAAAACACCGAGCCATTATAATCTCCTCGGTTTTGTTCTCCGCATTTTGCGCTATAGGTCTTTTCTATATAGAACCTGCGTTCGACATAGAGAAAACCATGGGCAAGAAGATTCCCTATGTCAAGCGGTTTATGGACCTCTGCAATACAGAACTTGGAACTATGTACGCCTATGACCTTATGATCACTCTGCCCCATGAGAATGATGCAAAGAAACCGGAGAATCTTAAAAAACTCGACTATCTGGCAAACATCGCAGACGGTTATCGATTGACAAAACGACATAGCTCCATTACCGACATTGTGAAAGACATGAACTGCACATTAAACGGAAATGCACCGGAAGAGTACAAAATTCCGGATAATTCCGACATGGTGGCACAGCTACTGCTGCTGTATGAGAACGCAGGTGGAACGGAGTCGGAATATTGGATGGACTATGACTATCAACGGCTGAGACTGCAAATAGAAATGAAGTATTATAATTCAAACCAGGTAGAACAGGAAATGGAAGCAATACAAGCTGAAGCTCGAAAGCTCTTCCCCGGTGCACATGTTTCCGTCGTTGGCAATCTGCCTCAATTCACCGTCATGCAGCAATATGTGGAACGTGGGCAAATGTGGTCTATGCTGTTGTCAGTACTTGTCATTGGAGTCATCCTTGTCCTCATTTTCGGCAATTGGAAAGTGGGCATTGTGGGCATGATTCCAAATATAGCTCCAGCCATTATCGTAGGAGGTATGATGGGATGGCTTGATTATCCGCTTGACATGATGACAGCTTCGCTCATCCCTATGATTTTGGGTATTGCCGTAGATGACACCATTCACTTTATAAATCATAGTCATGTGGCTTACGATCGCTATGGTGATTATCAAAAAGCAATCAACAAAACATTCAGGACAGAAGGACTGGCTATTGTGATGTCAACGGTGATTATCTCGGCGACATTTGCCGGATTTATCTTTTCAGACGCCATACAAATCCGCAATTGGGGCATCTTGGCAGTGGCAGGTATGGTGTCGGCACTGCTGGCAGACCTCTTCCTCACTCCAATACTGTTCAAGTATCTCAATGTTTTTGGAAAAGAATAAATAAACGAAATCAATTTACAGAATAAAAACAGAAAGACAATGAAAGCAAAACAATTCTTTTTATCGCTGGCAATATTGTTTATGGTCTGCAACGCGCAGGCTGCAGGTATGACAGGCAGAGATATAATGCAGAAAGTAAGGAACCGTGCAGATGGCGACACACGCTATGCCACGATTGAGATGACGCTTATTCAGAAAAGCGGACACAAACGAGTAAGGAAACTTGAATCATGGGCTATGGATGTGGGCAAAGACACAAAGAAGATAATGTTTTTCACATATCCCGGAGATGTCAAAGGAACAGGTTTTCTCACTTGGGATTACGACGATGAGAGCAAGACAGACGACAAGTGGCTTTATCTTCCGGCAATGAAGAAGACAAGACGCATCAGTGGTAAGTCGTCGAAGACTGACTATTTCATGGGAAGCGACTTCACTTACGACGACATGAGCACGCGCAGTGTGGACGAAGAGACTCACACGCTGTTGAAAGAAGAGATGCAGGATGGTCATAAATGCTGGGTGGTGCAGTCTGTGCCCAAAGACAAGGACGAGATTTACTCACGCCGTGTCATGTGGATAAGGCAGGACTGCCTGATGGCGGTAAAGGGAGAGTATTACGACAAGCTCAACAAACTACATAGGCGCTTGAGCATTTCGAATATAGAGAAAGTGCAGGATTTCTGGACAATGCACTTAATGCAGATGGAGAACGTACAGACCGGACATAAGACGATCATCAAGATGAATAATCAAAAGTTCGATGTCAAGGTCTCTGCCAATCTTTTTACAGTATCTAAATTAGAGAAAGGACTGTGATATGCTACGTTCATGCTTATTGTGCTCGTTATTTGTGCCGCTCAATCCGGCACAAATAACGGCACAAACCGACAGCCTTTCAGTAGACAGCGTATATTTTTTATCAGAATCAGTAACGGACACCTCTGACGATGAGATCACAGAAAATGAACTGCAACTGAAAGTAAAAGGATTTCTCGATACATATCATGCTGTAAGGACTCAGGGAATGACAGACTTTATGGCGTCAAGAACTCGTGCACGCGGCGAACTGACGCTTGAAAAAGGAGAGGCATCGCTGTTTGTCTCTCTTAATGCCATCTACAACAGCCTGCTTAAGGAGCGTACGGGATTAGAATTGCGTGAGGCATATCTCGATTATGAGAAAGGGCTTTTCGACGTGCGTGCAGGAAGGCAGATTATTGTGTGGGGAGTGGCTGATGCACTGCGAATAACCGACTGCGTGTCGCCGTTCGACTATTCAGAGTTTCTTGCACAGGATTATGACGACATACGTATACCGGTCAATGCCTTGCGTGCGAAACTGAATTTCAGGTCTGTGAGTCTTGAGATGGTCTGCATCCCTGTTTCCGAATTCTTTATCCTGCCCACTGACAGACGTAATCCGTGGGCAGTGTGCTTACCCGCGGCAGAATTGCCTTATACTATTGACTTGGAGAGTGGAAAACCTGCACACAGACTCCGCAATATGGAATTTGGCGGACGTGCGAGCATAAATCTCAGCGGACTTGACTTCTCCTTTTGTGCCTTACAATCGTGGAATAAAATGCCGGCGCTCAGCACTTCACTTTCTGCCGACAGACGTTCACTGAACGTAACAGGCATTTATCATCGGATGACTATGCTTGGAGCCGATTGTTCATTGCCCTTGGGCAGGTTTGTCGTTCGCGGAGAGATGGCATATTACTTCAATGAAATGCAAAGTGCAAACGTTGGCTATCAGCCAATGGCACGCAATACATTCAACGGACTGCTGGGAGTAGACTGGTTTGCAGGAAACGACTGGAATCTCAGCATGCAATACAGTCATAAGTATATCGCAGGAGATCTTGTCGGACTGTCCGTTTTCCGCAATACAGGATTGGCGACCATGAGAATTTCAAAAGAACTTCTGCGCAACACATTGAAACTCTCAACGTTTGCATATGTAGATGTTGCAAATGGCGGAATCTTCAACCGTTGTTCCGCAGCATATTCGCTGAACGACCAGATAGAATTTACAGCAGGCTATGACTATTTCCACGCCGACGCCGGTGTGTTCAGAATGTATAAGGACAATTCAGAAGGATGGGTGAAAATCAAATATAGTTTTTAACCCAAATCGGTTGGGAATCTATTGACCGCATTTGTGGGTAACATTCCTTTTTGTTTCATCTCTTCCACGAGCCGGGAAAGGTTGTAGGTATTTGTCGGAACAGCGAATGTGTGTGACTCATCACGTTCCGGTCCAGCACCATGTATTGCCACCATCGGTTGTGCGTGCATAAGAGCAACGTGATATGGAGGCAGGATAATCGAATGATGTGACAAGCTTGCCTGTGCTGTCAGAAATATATAGCTCCGCCATCAGCATTCAGTTTGAAGCGTACCTGCTTGTTAGCAGTGGAGCTAAAATTACCATCGGCAGAGTTATGGTCGAAGTAAATTATGCAGAATTTCTGTCTTGCAATATTGCCAAGATTCTGCAATTTATGTAACCGCAGGTTGTTGGCATCGTTGCTGATGTAGTAATTGTCGAGGGTTATAGCTGAAGAAGTCGGATTGTATATTTCTATCCAGCCTCCGTAGTTGTTTGAGTAGTCTATGTATTGGTATATGTTGGCAGTCTGTATCTCATTTATTACGAACGATGAACTGCCGTTTGTAATCTGTGAGAGACAAGGTACTGCTATGGATAGACAGATTATGATATTGATTAACGTCTTATGGTTCATAATAAATGGTTCTTTTAGTTGGTAAAAAATGTGAGGCGCACTTTATCGGTGCGCCTCACTATGATAAACATATTATTCTGCAATAGAGAAAACAGCAACTCGGTTATGAGCGAGTGTGTCAGACTGTCCCTCGGTAGCTCCCTCGCCACTGATAGTCAGGCGTCTTGATTCAATACCGTACTTCGTGATGAGAGCATGCTTGACAGCCTCAGCGCGAGCCTCAGAGAGTTTCTGATTCCATTCGGCGCTGCCTTCTGTTGAAGCGTAGCCGGTGATGTGAATCTTCACGTCGGTATTGGCTTTCATATACTGAGCCACCTTGTCGATAGTTGGATATTGCAATGGCTCGACAAAGCTTGAGCCCTGCTTGAATGCCACTACATCGATAATCTCTGTGACCTTAACCTCTCTGACAGCAGGCACGATAGAAGGAGCAGGACGGCTTTTCAGTTGTTCATTTTCAGCCATGAGCTCTTCTATGCGACTGTTGAGACGGTTTATCTCTGCCTGGTCGGTGATGACTGTCGGCTTTGCATACTTGAAATTATGAGAGCCGTTAGAATTCTTAAACTTATAGATTACTCCTGCGTTCAGCTGAAAGTGGCTGCGGTTGACGTTCAGTCCGAACTCGTTGCTGCCTGTAGCATTGCCATAGATAGAATAAAGGAGTGCAGGCTCGAGATAGAACTGCAGCGACTTCTTCTTGTCGACATTGACAGCAAAATCCAGTGCAAGCTTACCCGTAAAGTCATTAAGTCCGTGAGAGATTGATTCCTTGTTTGTGAAAAAATGCCCCATTCCTACAGCCGGCACGGCGATAACCTCAAAGGTGCGAGGCTGTCCCTGATATCCAAACCACCAGTTGAAGAGGTTTATTGTAGCGGCTATGTCGGTATTGAGATATTTCACAATAGTGCCGGTATGAGGCATTGGCTTGTCGCCCAAATAAGCATTGCTTTCAAAAGCAAAACCAAAGGCTGGTGTAAACCAGCGACCTACACGTGCACCGACGTTGGCATTGACATTCTTAATCCATTTGCTGTGGGTGGTCTTTGTGGCCACGCCACCATTAACACCGATGTACCAGTTGTCGTATGCCTTGCTTTCAAACATTGCCTTTTGCTCTGTCTGAGCAAACGACGTCAGCGACATCAGCGATAATGATAACAAAATTATTTTATTCATAATCTGTGATTTATATTGTTTCTTTATTGAGGCTTCTAAGGATTATTCTTTCAATCCCCATGCGTTAAGGTCACGGCGTGCCTCGCGGTCCTCTTCAATATTGTCCGGAAGGTTGCAGAAAAAGTCTATTCCCGTACGATGTTCCAGCTCATCAACAGAGATAGCGAACTTCCCGAGATTCTCTTTCGACAAGTTGACATTTTCGTTTTCCATCCAGAATGCAATGGTCTTATAGCCCAGCGAATTCTTCAGCAACAATGCGCAGAAGAAATATTTTGGTACAATAAGGCTACCATTTATTTTCTCGATAATATATTCGTTCTTATCAATGGTAGCACCTTTGCATACATAAAGATTCTCCACTCCGTCAGCACCTGCCCAATTGCGCACCTGTCCTTCGAGCTTCGCCCAATGACCGGCATTGAACTTATTACGCTGAGGCTGCATATTGGTCATGTAGAATGTCTGCTTGTCGGCAAGGAAAGAATAACTTCTGTCGCCAGCCGGACATATATGACCGTGGTCATAGCCTGAACGGTAGTAATTGTCGATAGGGGTATAGTACTGCAAATCAAGATCTGCGTCCCAAGGATATTTGCGTTTTTCCTTGTTGTCAAGATCGGTCAAATAGGAAGGATTTAAGGATGTGTTGTCATAGCGGTTCCATTTGCCTTCCCAACCTCCATTACTTCTGTGCATCTGATAACATGACCAACGCTGCGAGCCTAACTGAGAATCCCATTCTGTGACGAAATTAATACCCTGCGCATCGTACATGTCGTCAGTCTTGTGAACGATTATTATTGAGTGACCGTTGTTGCTGAGCTTTGGAAATTCCAGGCGGTTGGCATAAGCACATACCTTCGTACTGTTTGCATTTTTATTGCCGGTTGGTCCATTGTCGCCACCATTGTTAAAAGGATCATCGCCGCCGCCACAAGCCGACAGTGACAGTATTACTACTGACACCATCAGACTTGAGAGCATATTATATCTATATTTCATCTTCAAAGCTTATACTGATAGAATTATTCTGTAGCGTAGGTAATGATCATTTTCTGAGCACGCAGCTGAACACCGCCCTTGCTGCCATCCAACTTATTGCAGTAGATAGCATCCTGCCCGTTGAAAGTAACGGTTGCCGTTGGATTGCCTACGTAGTTTGTACCATTGTAAGAGTCGCATGTAATCTCAATCTTTGCAATTTTCTTTTTGCCATGGAAAGAGAGTGTGTTGTTTGCATAGAGACGGAAACCTTTGCTGAGCTTGTAGTATGTTGGTGCTGATGAACCCGCGCCCTGAGCCACAGTGAGTGTGCTGCCATCTGACAGATTGTATGTACCTGCTGCAGCGCCCTTGTCAGCGATGCCAAGGTCGTTTACAACGCAAGTCACGGTCTCTGTACCTGCTGTTACTTTCGTATTAGTAAGTGTCACAGTAGTGCCGTTGATACTGATACCCTCTGCTGGTTCAGTTGTACCACCTCCAGTTGAACCGCCACCGCCATTGATGCTTACCACATAAGCCTTGCCAAGAACAGTCTCTGGAGTATTGCCATTGTAGTTCACCACGTTACCGTATACGACAACCTTGTCGCCGACCTTAAGTTGGTCAGCCGATGTAAACTTCTTGTTGTCAGGTCCCATCACACGGAAGCAGTAGAACTTCTCTGTGGTGCTTTCGTCCTTAAGATAGAATGTTGCATTGCCATAAGTATTGCCTGGCTCCTCGCCGCTCTTGAAAGAATCAACTGTACCAGTGAAGTAAACCTGCTTGTCAGAGTTTTTGTTAGGAGCAAGTGCTTTTGTGAAAGCTATAATGCCTGCAACATTGTAAGGATTAGCCTGTGTGCCGTCGCCTTTAGCATCGCCTGGAGTAGTCTCGCCTCCAGAAGAGCCTCCTTCGCCATTGATACTTACTACATAAGATGCACCCTTGCCGACAGTCTCAGGCGTCTTACCTCTGAAGTTGATGACCTTACCGCAGACAACAACTTCCTGACCTGGCTTAATGTCACTGACGGCAGTGAACTTCTTCTTGCCGGGACCATAAACTTGGAATGCAGTGAAAACAGGCTTCTTTGTACCGGCATCAACTATTGTGAAGGTCATGTTACCATAACTCTTTATGGTTGCTTCTGTTGTGCTGTTCTCAAGAACAACTCCCTTTATATAAATCTCTTTGTCAGATGTTACATCTGCTCCGAGCGATTGTGTATAAGCTATGGCTCCTGATACATTAAAAGGATCTGTTGCTGTTCCTGTACCTGCAGGCTCAACAACAATAGTCTCACCGCCACCGTTGCCACCTGTTCCTGGACGGTCATAAGGCATTGGGACATCCTCGCAACTTGTCATTGTGAAGGCAGCAACAACGAGTGCTACCATCGAATATAGAATCTTTTTCATTGTGATTTGATCTTTGTTGAAATAATCTGTGAATATAAGAATTGAATTTATTCTGCAGGCTTTATATCGTCAAGTGTTCTCATCTGCACCTGATAGACTTTATTGTAGCGTGTGAAGATACCTGTGATATTTACCTTGCCTTTTGGCATTACCTCGTGTGCGAACTTCGCACTGGTTGAAGTATAAATGATGAGCTTGTTTTTTGCATAGCCTTTTACTATGCGCTCAATAGAGAAGTCGGTGTTAAGTTCGTCTTCTGCCACGGTGTTTCCTGAAGGCGCCCACACTGCACTGCCGTCAGCATCCTGCAACTCCACACCTTTTAGTGTCATGAGCTTGCCGGCATTGTTGTCAATGTCGTTGAGTTGTGCTTTCGTAAATTCTATAGGCTCAATGGCAGAATTGTCGATCGTTGTTTCAACGAGCTTGAAATGCTGTTGCCATAGGTAGTTAGCCATACGACCCGGGTAAGTGTTGCCCGATGCCGTTGTGTAAGGAACACCGATCTGGTGCTGATAGCCATAAGTACCTATATAGAGTCCCTTGAGATCGATGATTATCTCCTGACCGACAGGGAGGTAAGAATGCATACCACCGGAATAAACACAAACGAGGATGGCATCACCGTTCTTGTCTTGAAGCGCAACCTTATTGTAGATGTTGCCTCCCAGGTCGTTGCCTGTTACACGTAGTCTTAACTTAATATCATCGTCCACGAGTTTATAGTCACGATACTGGGTCATGACGGTCTTGTACTTCTCCATCTGACACAGTTCCTTGATAGTGACAACATTAGTTTCAGTGATGTTGTTGTTACCAAACGCATCCTTAGCTGTTGCCGTATCTTCGCCATAACCGCCGTCCATACACGATGCTGACACGATAGCCAACATTGCGAGCAATATATATTGAATCTTCTTCATAGTTAGAATCTCCATGTTATGTTCAACATACCGTTAGTGCCGAGAGCATAGTACTTCTTTGGATTCTTAGAAAAGTAGTAGACGCGCTTGTCGTAACCACCTTGGTTATTCTTTGTGTAGTCTGTACGACTCTGCTCGTAACCGCCTGTGACGATATTGGTATTGTTGAGAATATTGTTTATAGAAAGGTTTATCGATAGTGATCCTTTTTTCAGGTAGATGCTTCGTCCGATAGAACCATCAAGCATGAAGCCACCCTTGCCTTCTGCCTGTGCAAACGCATCAGGAAGCAGTGCACCATTGTTGTCGAACAGAACGTCGCCTGCTGACTGACGGCGTGCTATTACGCTCTCGTAGCGCATACTTGGTGACCATGAGAGGTATATGCGGTCGTAATACTTTCCTGCAATGTCGATGAACCACCCACGGTTGTGGTAGCTCAAACCGAGACTTGCTGCCGTGAGCGGAGTGCCGCTTTCACGCATACCCTTACTGTAAACCTTTGTATCTACATACTCTGCACGCTTTGAAACCATATAACGTGCATGAGCATTGTTCAGGTATTTTGCATCGCTGATAGTACCGTATGCCTTTATGTCAAGAGTTCCGGTGAGCTTTATCTTTGCGCCAAGCTCGACTCCATAGTTTGCCTTCTGTATGTCTGTGAGGCTTACGTATGTGAATGAGTTGTTGTCGTCAAAGTAATAGTTCTGCCACTCTGTGACATGCTTCATATAGCTGTAGTAGGCATTGACATTAAGATTAAGCCATGAAGAACGTAGCTGGTAGCCAAAGGCGCTTGAGAACACCTGCTCAAGATGCAGATCTTTCACAAAGTCATTGTTTATCTCTGGTGCGGCAAATGCTGTTGATGCCTGAGGAGCACGTGTCTCCATGCCGACACCAAGTGAGAATGCATGACCACCACCGAGATTCACCGACATGGATGTCTTTGCACCACCGTCGAGGAAGTGAGCTGTGCCCGACTTACCGAAAGAGTTGTTTGCTGCCATACCATTACGCATCATGCCTTCTCGCTGCATATCGGTGTAGTTGACCTTTGCACCGAAAAGGAAATGTATGCGACGCGCATTTGCCGTATAAGCTGTCCAGAGAGTAGCCTTGCGGATATTGAGGAAGTAGTCATAACGATATTTGTCGCCTTCCTTGAGATTAGAGCCGGCATCACCTATGTAGCTTGGTTTGTTGAGGTCGTACTGTACCATGTCAGATCTCTCTCCGTATGAAGAAACTGCGAAAGTGTTGATGTTATGGAAGTTCTTACCGCCAAGCAGATCGTCGATTGACATAAAGTGACGTCCACGGTTTGCACCAAGTCCAAGACCGATAGAAAAGTGTTTGAAAGGATCAAGTTCTGTATTCAGCACAGAGTTAAGCTGAAGCGTGAGCTGGTTGTTGTGCTTTGCTTTGATGAAGTACATCGCATCTGTTCCCTGCGCGTTGCTTCCCTTGTTAGCTGCATACAAGCGGTCCCAGTTGATCTGACGATGTGACTCGTCAGCTGCAAGATAGTTATATGCCTGTTCCCATGCCTGTGGCGTATAGTCATTGTTGCGCGGAGTGCTCTGGTTCCATACATTGTAGTATGCCGACGGCATGTTTTTCCAATAGTCTGGACTTGGGTTGTCGGAATTGTTATAGTCGAGCGATGTGTTCTTATACATCGAGTAACGTCCGCCTACTGTCGTTGTAAGTTTTGTGATATCATTGATTTTGTAGTCCCATGTGAAGACTGCTGAAGGAGTAAAGTCATTGACAATGCGTGAAGCACGTACCTTACCGTTCTGATATCCCCAGTAAGGATTGTAGTAATGAGAGTTTGCTATCCAGTACATCTCGTCGGTGCTGGCACCTTGAGAAGCACGCTCTGTAGGGTTGCCCCATGTTGAGAATGACACACTGTGCTTGTCGTTGATAATCTTCTCTACACCAAAAAAGTAACTCAATGCGTTGTAGAACGTTCCCTTGTAGAAAGGATTGATGTTCTGCATTCCGTATGTTGCTCCGCGGTAGGTCAGGTTTGCAGTCCATGCCCAGCCTTTTGCATTGAATCCAGATGAATAGGTATACATTCCGCGAACGTTGTAGTTACGGTTGGTAAGCAGCAGCGATGCACGGCTTCCTGCCGCCATACTTCCTGCACGGAAGTTGTAGTTGTTGGCTCCACCCATACCGGCAAGCGAGAAGTTATTACTCTCGAAAGGCAATACCGACTCAGCTGAACGGGTCTGGTTGTTCAGACCGCCGACAAGAGAAAAACGGAACTGACCGGTCTCCATGTCGTTCATCTGCATACCGTTGATGTAGACATCGTTGTACTTTTGATTGAAGGCGCGATAACGGAATCTTACTGCCGAAAAGCCATAGCCCACCTGATTTGCAAAGAGATCACCGTTTGAAGAGATGATTGTCACATTCTGCGACATATCCTCATCTTCGCCCAGCTGGCTCTCTGTAAAGGTAAACTGGCTGTCGTCAGCTCCCGAAGCCGCCCTCAATTCCTGCGTTGCTGTGTCTGTGGTCTGTGCCATCATAAAAGGAGTGGCACACAAAGACAGCATAAGAAATTTTAGCTTCATTTGCATAATTGATATTATTATTGAATTTATATAATTTACTTATTGATGTAGTTTGTAGTATTTAGACATTATATATATATGCGTGCGCACATATACGCAGAATGTTTGCAAAGATAAATCAAATAGTGGAGACTACAAAATCTTTTTTCGTCTTTTTGGATTGCCGGCATGACTTTTTATCCTTACATTTCACTTTTCCTGTAATTCATTCTTTTATTAATCATATTTTTAATACTTTTGTAGCCAAAATCCGTAATTAATATGAGAACAATACTTAATCTAATCGTTGCTGCGGTTCTCTTCGGAATCGCGCCTGCCTATGCTCAAGAGAAGAAATTCTCGCTTTATGCTGTTGGCTTCTACAATCAGGAAAACCTTTTCGACACTTGTCACGATGCGGGAAAGAAAGACTATGACTTCCTTCCGACGGGTTCTTACAAATGGAATTCACTGAAATACACTAATAAACTCCGTAACATGTCAAAGGTTCTCAGCGAGATGGGAACCGACAAGACTCCTCTTGGTTGCGCATTCATCGGTCTCTCTGAGGTGGAAAACGACAATGCACTGCGCGACCTTGTCGCTCAGGAACCTCTCGCTGAACGTGGCTTTCAGTTCATTCATGAGGAAGGTCCCGATGCACGTGGTATCGACTGTGCTTTGATTTACAACCCTAAGCAGTTTAAGCCGTACAACCATTTCCTCAAGCAGTATGTTTATGAGAATGGCGATACCACTCATGCCACACGTCCATTCCTTGTAGTTCAGGGCCACCTCGCTGGTGATGATGTTACGGTGGTAGTATGCCACTGGCCATCGCGAGGCGTCGAAGGAAAGTTCCGCGACTGGGGAGGAAAGCAAGTACGTGCTTTGACCGACTCCATTGCTGCTTCGAAGCCAGAGATGAAGATTCTTGTCATGGGCGATATGAACGACGACCCCGACGACACATCAATGGCGAAGTTCCTCGGTGCACGTCGCGAGATGAAGGAAGTTGAAGAAGGCGACTTCTATAATCCTTGGTGGAACATACTCCGTAAGGACAACCGCGGGACTCTCTCTTATCAAGGTGCATGGAACCTGTTCGACCAGATTGTTGTTTCAAAGAATCTCCTTGCCACTCAGAAAGCAAAGGATGTAAAGGGGTATCGTAATGCTGCCATGCAGAACTCTTCAAGCCTGACATTTTATGGTAATGAAATATTCCAGCGCGATTATCTATTCCAGACCGACGGCAGATATAAGTGGACTCCAAAGCGTACCACAGCCGGTGGCGTATGGTTGAACGGTTATTCTGACCATCTTCCGGTTGTCACTTACTTTATAAAAGAACAGAAATGAAAAAAGACATCACAATAATCGGCATTGCCGGTGGAACTGGTAGCGGTAAAACCACAGTTGTCAAGAAAATTATCGCAGCACTTCCTAAGGATTCCGTGGCTGTCGTACCTCTCGACTCTTACTATAATGACACTACAGCACTCACCGAAGAGGAGCGTAAGGCAATCAACTTCGACCACCCTGACGCGTTCGACTGGAAGCTGCTCATTAAGCAGGTTAACGAGCTTCGTGACGGAAATGCAGTGGAGCAGCCTACCTATTCTTATCTTATATCTAACCGACTTCCGGAGACAATCCATGTAGAACCAAAGCCTGTGATTATCATCGAGGGCATCATGACATTACTTAATAAACGCCTGCGCGAGATGATGGACTTGAAGATTTTCGTTGACTGCGATTCTGACGAACGTCTCATTCGTAACATTCAGCGTGATACTATTGACCGCGGACGCACCGTGTCAATGGTAATGGAACGCTATCAGCAGGTGCTCAAACCAATGCACGACCAGTTCATAGAACCGACAAAGCGCTTTGCCGACCTTATAATTCCCGAAGGAGGTCATAATGTTAAGGGTGTAGGCATTCTATGTAAATATATAGAAGGTCTGATGCGTGTTGACACCAACATTTAATCCATGCGACTAAGCGTCATCGTCCCTGTATATAATGTGGAGACAACACTTCTTCGTTGTGTCCACAGTATCCTCGCCCAGAATGTTGAGGGCATGGAGATAATCATGGTCGACGACGGTTCGCAGGACGGTTCATCACTTATAGCTGAAAGACTGGCGGCTGAGAATCCTTCCGTGCAACTCATACGCCGCAAGCAAAACAAAGGCTTGTCTGCCGCACGCAATATAGGTATACAATCATCGTCGGGCGATTACATCACCTTTGTCGACAGCGACGACTGGCTATTGGAACGTACCTACTTACCCCTACTCGACTACCTTGTGCTGCATCCCGAATGCGACATTCTCGAGTATTCTGTTCTGCGCACAATAAATGGAAAGAGCTATTATGACGTGACTTTTTCTGATGCCACCTATCGGTCGGCGCGCTCATATTGGATTAACAGCAAGGCATTTAAGCATTCATATGCTCCAAACAAAATATTCCGCCGTGAGATGTTTCTCCCGGAAAAAGCCGAGCCGGTGCTTTTTGCCGTTGGAAAGATTTTTGAAGATGTAGAACTGATGTCGCGCATGCTGCTGTTGAATCCGGTAATCATCACCTCGTCACATACGGGATACGTATATACAGTAAATAATAACGGTATCACAGCTACAGCCAACGGCAGTGATCTACGCAAGCTACTTGAGACAAATCTCGACATAGCCCGACAGTTGAATATGCGTTTCATGATGCCCGAGAATGCCGGCAAAGCGGTAGACGAAGCAGAAGTGCCATTCTATCTTTATATCCTAAATATTCAGATTTCAGTATGCCGACAGCTTCATTCCATTCCGGAGCTGCCCACACTAAAAGTTCCACTGCGCCATGTAAAGGGGATAAAGATGATTGCCAAAGTGGCATTGCTGAATATCTTGGGAAAGAATACATGGACTTTTTTCGCCAATGACCTTTTGCATTTATAATAAAAAATCATTTTCGTAATTTTTAGCGAAATAGAAAATCAAAAGCGATGATTTGCCAAGTCCACATGGCATAAAACCACGTCTTCGAGAACTGACAAAAGCTTCAAACAGCTTAATTCCGTGCTTTTTGTATCAAGAAGATGACGGTTCTTTACGCTGAAAAGGTCGGTTCTCTTACATCATAGCTTGCAATTTTAACTCGTACCATTTGTTGGTGTGGCATTTTATGCGTAACTTTGCGCCGAAAAAACAGCAAAATAGATGAAACGCATAATTAGAACATTGACCTTTGGGGGGCTGATCTGGCTCTGCGCCGCACCGGTATGGGCGGCAGAATCTCTCGACTACGCCACCACAAACGCTTTCAAGCAATCACTGAAACAAGCAAACGCCACCTTCGCGCTAACCATTAGCCCCGAGGTTTCGCTCCCTCTGCAATGGCACGAAAGCCCAAACTCGTTTGCGGCGCAGGGCATACATACTTATATTGGGACGCTCAACGGTGAAACGGTGGCCTATGTGAGCATCGACGACAAGGAAAACGTAGTGGGAAGCTTGTATTATGGCTCCGGTTACGATATTTCTTCAAACAACGGACTGCTGGTGCTTAGTCCCACAAGGCACACGGACAGCGAATGCGGACTGAACTCCACGTCCGCTGCCGGTCGTGACAACGCAGGTGAAAAGGCAGGCACGACCCACACGCCCGACCGGGGACGGAACACGCAGCTGTCCCCAATCACGAGCGGAACCCGGGCAGGTAGGAACACCCTTGAAGCCCATGTTATCTCTGATGGTACATATCGCATTTTCCGTTTGGCTGTGTTCATGAGCTACAGCGAGTTCCATTCGCCTAAGTTCAACACGGATGTCAGCAAGGTGAAAGCCTTTTGGGCGCAGCTTGAGACCTATCTCAACGAGATATATGTGCGCGACTTGGGCGTGCAGTTTCAAGTGATCGACGACGAGCGGCTGATTGAACGGGTGAACAACGGACCGTATTACTACTCGGCAGGAACGGGACTTATCAACGCAGCCATCGGCACAGAGAACTACGATATCGGACTTTTGCTGGACTATGCCGAAAATACCAGTCTTGGCGGATTGGCGCATTTGGGCGGCATTCAATATCCGTCTTGGAAGGGGCATGCCGTTGTTTACACCCAGGATCTGATCACTATGGCTCACGAGCTGGGGCACATGTTTGGCGCAGAGCATCCCTTTACATATTCGGTGGGCTTGTGGGGAACATGCAACGAGCCGGGTTCGGGCCAGTCGGTGGTCAGCTATGGCACATCGTCTAAAACGGCATTCATCTCTTTGCAGTGCATCAAAGAAATGAAAGCGCCCAAAGCAAATGTCGACAAAACGCTCCCTTTAAAATATCCCAACACGAATAACACCGCGCCACACATTGACCGCGACAGGATGAAAACCACCTATCGCGTGCCCCAAGGCACGTTTTTCACCATTCCCGTCTACGCCGACGATACCGAACAAAAGGAGCTGAACTATAGTTTCAACCAGTTTGGTTGCTCTCGTAGCAATCAAGCCACGTTCCCCGTTTACCCGCCTCAGCACAGCAACGTACTCGAATTCGGTCGCAAACACAACGGTAGCGGCAGCATCGTACCAAATTCTGATAAAGTACCTGTGGGCAATTACCAGTTCTGGTTGAGCGTCAGCGACGCCCTACCACTATCAGATGCCATCGCCCGGCACCACGCCCCACTCTACGATGGCTACATTGCCAACGTGGAAGTGGTGGCAGCCACGCCATTCAAGATAACCTCGACGATAGACAAAAAATATTCTATGGGCGACAAGCTGCACCTGACTTGGGATGTAGACAAAACGTTTTTTCCCCGAGACAGCAAGGTGCGCGTGGTGATGTCCGACGATTTCGGCAAGACCTATCGCCACGTGCTGATGCCTGCCACAGCCAACGACGGCGAGTGCGACGTGTTCATCCCGCAGCAGTTGATGGCACGCGTGCCCACCTATTCGATAGTTGTACCAAATACCGGGGAGAAAATCGATATCTGGTTTGCCGGCAAAGGCATTTTAAGATTGGAAACTATCGACGACGACACGCAATATTACGACCTCACAAGCCAGGCTCTTAACGGCGGCGGCATCGAGGTGGTAGACTCTAAAGTGACGTTCGGCGGACTGCCCGAAGCAAGCTACATCATCGTCGGCAAGGACGAAACGCTGCCCGCCAAGCCCGACGTCACCGCCACGATCGACGGGCGTGCCGTGGAGCTTACCTACACCGAGACCACCGAAGGCAACATCATCACGCGCACCTGGCAAACGACGCAAGGCGGAAAGACAAGCGGCGTGCGCCAGTTTATCGAGCTGCGGGGTTCGACATCCACCGACGTGCGACAAGTCGCGACGCAAGAAACAGTCACGTTGAGAGCGCAAGGGCACGTTATCCTGATTGACGGATTGCGGACCAAAGCGCGCGTGTCCGTCTACGGCATGGACGGTCGGCTGGTGACCACGGTCGTGAGCGGTGGTAGCGAAGTGCGGCTCCCCCTGCCCACGCCAGGCGTTTATGTTGTGGCAGTGGATGGCAAGACGGTGCAGAAAGTTCAGGTGAACGAATAACGCAAGCCGCCGTTACACCTCGGATTTTCGGCAATCGCGCCTTATCGTTTGGCGAAGGCGTGGTTGCCGAAAATTCGTTCATGCCGTCACTTGCCGTGACGTTTGCCGAACCTCGGCATTTAACATCCGTTATGCCGTGACGTTTGCCGAACCTCGGCAAGCCTGCCGTCGTTTGTCGGGACATCGTAGGGGCGTGATTTATCACGTTCCGCCTCCGCCTGCAGTCCATTGCGTGGCGTTAGCGTGATTGTTTGTTTCCCAGCGAGGCGGAACGTGATAAAGCACGGCAAGACTGGACCGCAGGTGGCGCTGCGCTACCTGCTGCAGCGCGGCGTGATCGTCATTCCCAAGTCGGTGCACAAGGAACGCATGGCGCAGAACCTGCAGCTGTTCGACTTCACGCTGACCGATGCCGAGATGGCCGAGATACTCAAGCTCGACACCGCCCAGCCCGTCATCATACCGAGCCACCACGACCCGGAAATCACCAAATGGTTCATGAGCTTCGCACCACGCGGATAAAATCTATCGAATATGAGAACAAAAGCAATCATAACATTGGTTTTAGCAGTGATGACAACAACAAGCATGGAGGCGCAGACCTACGGCGACGAAGGTCCTACGCTCACGCCCAACGCGCCAGGCACTTACCTTAAAAGTTCGTTCATGGAGACGATGGCATGGGATGCCACCGACCATGCCGACCTCATTGACCAGCCTTTGCTCGTCATGGCTGGTTCAAAGACCGACAGCTGCTACATGACCGAAGAGGCTTTCGCCAAGGCTACGGGCACGGTAGACAAGGAATTGTTTATCGTTCCGGGCGCAACCCACATCAAGACCTATTACGTTCCGGAATACGTAAACGCCATTACTGCAAAGGTAAGCGAGTTTTTTTAAAGAGAAACTTAGATGAGATGAAACGGTCACTGTTACGGCAGCCTGCAATATCTCAAGATTATTAAATAATAAAGACTATGCAATATTTATTTTTGGCACTCGCCATCATCCTCGAAGTATGTGGCTCAACACTGATGAAACTCTCCGACGGATTTTCCCGACTGCTACCTACGGCAGGCACTATCATTGCCTGCTTCTACTTCCTTTCGCTCGCTCTGAAAAGCATTCATCTGGGTATCGCCTACGCCATCTGGGCAGCACTGGGGCTGGTGCTGACCAATATTCTGTCGGTAATATTCTTTAAACAGCCGTTAGACTGGGCATCGGCATAACGCTGATAATTGCCGGCGTCATCATCCTCAACGTATTTTCCAAAGCATCGGTGCATTAATTTGTTTCTAAACTTCACTCAAAACGATACAGATTCTTTTAGCCACCTTTGTCCACTTATTATAAGCGGAGGCTGAACGCCCGACAGAGCACAACGTGGGTGTTCGGAAAAGTATACCGGAAACCGATTTTGTGCAAGTATCATCTTGGTATTATTTCGTAACTTTGCAACATCATTAAACCCAAAACGGTCAATAGATTCCTTGCCTGATTCTACTCACCATCTCATTTGTGTTCAATACGGCAATGATAACAAATGCAATCATCAATGATGTCAGCAATGCAGAAATGAGACGGCTGTTCTGTTCGATGAAAAGCAGTGGGTAGAAATTGATGCCGAAAGTGAACAGAGGCATATCGGACGGTGCAGCCAGAATGAATGCAAGAAGTCCGCCGCCAATGATGATACCTGTCACAAATGCTGCTACCACCGCCACACGGTAACGGTGTTTCTGAGCCACCTGTGCCTGTCGGATTTCATCAATCATTGCGAGTTTCCTTTCAAGCCGCTGGTTAAACAACTCGCTGTCGACCAGCGTCGGGTGGTAGCTGTCGAAAAGTTCCTGTAGTCTCATGTCATCATTCATCTTTCAAAAGTATTTTAAGTTTGTCTCTTCCCCGTGAGAGTTGTTTCTTCACGGCATCTTCAGACACATCCACTATGTCGGCTATTTCCCTGATAGTATAGCCTTTGATGTAGAAGAGCAGGATGGCTGTGCGTTCTTTGGGTGGCAGTTTTGCCAATGCCATGTAGAGAGTCTGGTAACGGAAATCACAGTCGGCAGCAAAGGTGACATCTTCCTGCTTTTCTAATACATCCAAAGGTTGTACGGTGCGGCGGCAACGGTTTGTGTCGACAAACATGTTATAGGCGATGCGATAGAGCCATGCCGTACCCTTTCCACGTAACTCGTACTTGGAGAAGGAGATATAAGCTTTAACCAGCGTGTCCTGCGCAATATCGTCTGCCTCAGCATGATTGCCATTGCAAAGTGCGAGCAGAAACCGCCTGAGCGGTTTCTGTTCAGTCTGGATAATCTCTATGAATTGTTCGCGGGTCATTCTTGTTTCTTGGCTTCGGCATCAATCTCCAGCTTCAGCACTCTTCTTCCTACAAAATAATTGATAAGGAAAGCAAGCCCAACACCCAATGACGGCACAGCAGCGAAAGAAAGTCCGATAAACATATTTTTATCGAAGCTACCGACATTCATATTGAAAACGAATATGGCTATATAGATGCCCACACCAAAAAGGGTGAAAATGCTACCATACAACAGTTTGTCGAGCAACCTCTCTTTAATGCTTCGACTCGGCAGATTCAGCTTTTTGAAAAACGCCTCCAAATCTACATCAGAGTTCTTCTCAATAGCGGCCAATGCTATCTGGGCGCGTTTATTGGTGATGTTTGTCTTCACACGTGCCATAAGTGCCACGATAATGATTGGCAGCACAACAAAAATACCTAAATAAACCATCATTTCAGCAAATTTCATATTTTCTACATTTTATTAGTTATACATTTCTCTTCTGAGCTCGCTCATATATATAACGAATAAGCAGGTCTAAAAGTGACGTTGGGAAGTTTTTTTTCTTTTTCGAATCTATTGGTGTCGAGTAAAAACCGATTGAAAGTTCTGCAAACCATTATTTATCGGTACTACAGGCACGTATAGCCAATAGGGGCTTACTTTTTGCCAAAAATAGTAAGCGTTACAAAAAACATTTCTTTTAGTTTTATGTCTTCCACGAGCCGAGAAAGGGTCGGCGTTTGCCAGACAGCGAAGGGGCGTAATTTATCACGCTTAAGCAATATCCAAGGAACAAATAGCTCGCGCAATGGACTCCGCGATGAGGCGGAACGTGATAAATCACGCCCCTTCAGGTTTCATCATACTCGATTCATTGCTATAATTTGTTTACCGGACACCAATAATTCATAATGCTGATTCACGATAATACAGAAAATTACACCAGATTGAGATAAGTTTTTCTCTAAAGACTTTCTTTGTATCTATAGAGAAATAGCGTGAGCTATAGGAGTACTAAATAATACAATAACCATTTTGGGTTTAAAACATACTTTTGGTGTATGTAGGCTAT
>ENA-OWND01000125-OWND01000125.1-metagenome-genome-assembly--contig:-NODE-125-length-50401-cov-9.491976_pt1 | contig 50401 bp, 49 predicted proteins | sample MGYA00245342_ERZ651119 | MGnify/ENA primary metagenome ERZ651119 (study PRJEB26857, sample SAMEA4031756) | metagenome | biome: human; feature: oral; material: saliva | place: Philippines | collected 2014... | reverse complement strand
TCCTTTGCTTCTTTTTTAAACCTAGCTAATTCTTCTGCACGTTCTTTAGAATTTGCATAGGCTACTCTTGCTTCATAATCTTTTTTTGCTCTATTTTCTATTTCATCATCTAATTGATCTACTTTTTTAGGATCTGTTGTTCCTATTAGTAAACCTTTATCTACAGATTCTCCATCATAAAATTCTCTTCTTAAACGAACTTTTTCAAGGTATTGATCAATCAATTTGATTATATGGTTATTTTTTTTTCACCATCATATCCAAAAGTATTATTTAATTCTTTATAATCTTTTTCACTACCACGACGTAAGTTTTGTACATCTTTCCAAGTTTTTATTTTTGATATATCTATATCTTCATTAAAATACATTCTCATTATATAAATCACCTTCTAATTTTAAAATAAGAGAGAGAGAAATCTCTCTCTCTCTCATCATATTAATTATTATTTAGATTATTTTTTGCTACGGAATTTATTCTGTATAGAAGCCAATGCCGAAACGATAGCTTTGATAAGTTTTAAGAAAAGTTGTTTAATCTTGGTGAATACCCATTTAAGTTTGTTACCAATAGAGCTTCCACCATTTTTCTTATTTTCTTCTTCCATCTTCTTAAACTTATTATCATATTCTTTAATCTTAGCTTCAAGTTTTGCTTTTTGTTTTTCTAACCAAGATTGATCATTGCAATCTTTTACAGCATCTACTACTTCATCTGCTGCTCTTTCTGCACCACTAACATCACCACTGTTTGCTGCATCTCCAACACCTTTGTAAAATTTAGCAGCAGCCACTTTATACGAAACACCTTCTGTTTTGATTATGTGTTCTATTCCTTGTTTATCGTTATTTAATCTATCAAGTGCCCTTTTTTCTTTTCTTCCAAATTCTTTATCTGATTTAGCAAGAGCATTATTTATACCTTCATCTCTTGCTGCTTTTCTTGCTGCTTTGGCTGCTCGAGCAGCAGCATACTCTTCAGCACCTTTTGCTGCACTATCTGCATGTCTTTTTCCGAATTTAAGCATATCTCTAGTATCTGCAACTACTGTGCCATCGGAACGTCTTAAAGTAGCAACTGCGTCTTCATTAAATGTAAATAAACTCATTTATTTTCACCTCATATATGATTTTTAAAAATAAATTCTACTTAAATTTAAATAGAATATTAAATATTAACTTTATGTTCAATTATTTAAAATTACTTTCTATTAGTTCTTAACTGGTTTCTATAGTTATTCATATTATTATTTAACGTTTCCTTAGCTTGACTCGCTGTATTTCTAGATGTTTCGACGTAATCATTTCCTTCTTTTTTATAGGTATTAAATTTAACATCTCTAACACCAAGTTTATTAATCTTATTACCAAGTGTTCTATTTTTCCAAGTGCGTTGAAGTCTACCTAATACAGAAACAATAGCATTTATGATTCTAACAAATATCTTCTTAATTTGAAGAATGAACCATTTTACCTTTTCACCAATATTAGTCCCAACACTACTCTTAGATTTCATATTGATAGCTCTCAATTTAACATCAAAAGATCTAATCTTTTCTTCTAATCTTACTTTTAATCTTTCTAATCCTGTAGGTTCAGATGATTTATTGATTAAAGAAACGATCTGATTAGCCTTTTCATTGATTTGGTTTGTTATTTCTTGAGGATTAGAATTTTGAGAATTGATAGCTTGTTCTCCATTTTGAACCTGAGCGGTAATTTGAACCATATTGTTCATAATAACACTCATGGATGTTTGACCATTTTCCCCTTGTTTATATTGACCATTAGTAAATTGGGGGGGGTTATTAGGTTGATTGTCTTCTCTTAATACAAATAATCCCATTATTCTATCCCTCTAATTTTATTATAAATTTTAGAAATAGCAGATACAAGTAATTTAAGAATTTTTGTAAAGATTCTCTTAAGCTGAATAAAGGCCCATTTGATAGCATTGATAACTTTTGTACCAATGCCTTCATCTTTAAATTTCAATTCTTTAATTTCTTTATCCCATTTTTCTAATTTATCTTCTAAACGCTTTTTAAATCTTTCTAATGTAGTAAGATCTTCTCTGCTAACTTCATCACTGCTTTCAACAGTTTTTATATCTCTTTCAATATCATTAGCAGTTTTTTCTACTTCTTGTTTAGCTGCATTATTAGTAACCCCATTCTGGGATTCGGCTACCATTTCATTAGATTTAGTAAAAAGACGTTTTACTTTTTCTTTAAAAGACTTAAAAGCATCTGTAACACGGCTTTCTTCTAATGAATAGATATCATTATATCCATAACCTTCATTCATTGTAAATAATGGCATGTCTTTTATTATCCTTTCTTTGTTATACTTTAAAAAGCATCATTTCTGCTTTTCATTATTCTTACATTTTTATTATATTTAACAGCAGTATCCAAAGAATCTTTATCATACTTTTGTATTTCTTTTCTGTATTTATAATTGTTATATTTATCTTTAACAAATCTATGAGCTACTGCCAATGCTCTTACAATAGCTCTAAGTATTTTACCCAGAACTTCTAATATAGCATCTTTTACTGCTTTTACAGCTGCTATAGCTCTTCTACCTATAGAACCTTCGCCATATTTAGCATCGATTACATTAAAAGCTTTTCTTGCAGTTACTTTTGCAATAAAATTTTCTATACGATGTTGCAATCTTTCTAAAAAAGTAGTACTTGATATTTTTCCTATATATTTAATAACTTCAGATCCATATTCATTTACTTCTTTTTTTTAAGATATACTTTATTTGGATCGAATTTAGAGGGATCATTTATTGTTGCATTTACATGGAATATATCCATCATATTGTTTTGTATATATCCTTTAATTCCCTCTTCTGTATTTAAATCATGTTTTGATATTCTATTATACAGATCATCATCAAATTTTGATACAGATCTTGCATCGCTATCTTCATTGATTACAAATAATCCCATAATTTATCCACCTAACCACGTTTAGTAGCTTCTAAGTCATTATCTTTTGCAAGTACATCTGTTCTATATTTTACTTCATTTTCAGCTTTTCTACGTTCTATCTCATTTCTAATATTACCTTTATTAGAACCAGATAATTCATTCTTATATTTGCTATTATAATATTTATCTTTTACATAACGATGGGCTTTAGCTATCATAGAAACAATAAACCCTATTATCTTTAAAAATATTTTTATTATATAGCCTATAAGAAGTTCATATGCTTTATATATTTTAACAAATATAGAATCAGTTTCGAATATTTTCTTTGCAAATAGTTCTTTTTTCTTATTTTTAATAAAAAGCTTATACTTTTCTACTTTAGATTCTATCCAATATTTCATCTTTTCAAGAACAGTTAGATTAGAAATGTTTTTGATAGCATCTATTGCTTTCTTACTATACTTATCTACTTCATTCTTACTCATGCTTAATTCATTTGGATTGTATCTGGTTACAGAGGATCCTTTATATTTACCGATTTGAAGCCATCCGTTTTCACCATCATATATTCTAGCGGTACCAGCAATATCTAAGATATTCTCTCTAGCTACTTTTACCCATTTATCTCGTTCTTCTTTACTTTCTGGAGCTCTTGTAAAGTTAAATTTAGGAGATAAAATATTACTATTTATATCTGGCTCGAAATACTTATCTGGAGAATATCCCTCTTCTTGGAAGAGGGATATTTCTTTGTTTATAAATAAGCTCATTTATATCATCCTATATATTAAAGGGTATCCTGATTACCATGTGCTGCTTGAGGACCTGTTTGAGAGGAAGTCGAATGTCCACCTTGAGATTCTCCAATTCCAGAATGTGCAGAATTTTGAGAAGCTCCAGATGCAGGCTGAGTAGCAGTATGTGTAGAAGAAGATTCGGAACCAGGTGTTGCAGGTGCAGCTGCTTCTTCTTTAAACTTTACTAAATCAGAGATACGGCGATAACGTGTTCCTTTATCAAAAGAAGTCTTAGGTTCTGTATGGTTAGCTGCAGCTTCTTCTTTAGCTTTAAGATCTTCATAATATGCTTTGAAGTGAGCTTTAGCTTTCTTTTCTACAATTTCAGCTTCTGTAAGATCTTTATCTTGATCTAATTCAGCTTCATTCTTTGCTTTGATTTCTTTTTCAAATTTAGCAATGCATTGACGAACAAATTCATCATTAGCATCCTTCATCTTCTTAGCAATCTGTTCTTCTAAGTCAGGAATGGGTTTAACTTTAGCTTCATCAACGGCTTTACCACCATTTTCACCATCAACTTCTTTAAAGCCGATTTTCTTTTCAGCTTCACTAAGTTCTGCTTCTTTTTTCAAAGTTAAAGGAATAAATTCTTTCTTAATCTGTTTTGTACCAAGAATTTCTTCTTCAGTTTCTTTGATTTCGAATACAGCTACACCCAATTTTATGCATTTCTTAATCAAATCTGTGCTCAATACAACTTCAGGGGTTGTACCGGCGATACCAATGAAATTCAAAACTGCTCCACCAGGAGCTACCATTTTAACGTATTTATATTTAGCTGTTGCCATTTATAATTTCCTCTTTTCTTAAAAAAGTATAGTAAATCATTATTATGATGTAAAAATCAATATTTAGTATTCTCTTATCTCTTGGGTTTAGAACCGTATTTTAACCCCTTATTGAAATTTTCTTCATCATCTATCTTTAATACTGTCGGAAGATTTACATTATATGATTTTTCTATAGCACTTAATTGACCATTGTACTTCTTATTTTGATAAGAGAGTATATGATTAACTGAATATTTATCATCTTTCTTGCCTATATGATTAGCAAGTTTCTGTAATCTTATAGCAATCCAATCTATAATTCTTAAAACAACTCGTAAGAATTTCCTAATAAGATTTTGTTTTCTAAGATCTCTTTCTTTATTCAATTCAGCAAGAAATTTAGTATACAGATTTCTGAATTTAGCAATTTTAGAAGCAAGCCAAGTCTTAGGTCTACTATCTATTTCTCTCTTTATATCAGCAAGACCTTTTCCTCGTAGATCTTTCCTTGCTTGTGTAAAATTTTTTAAAATATCAACGCTTTTAGGGTGTTTAGCCAATGCCACCATATCATCATGGTTATCTAAAAACCCACCCATCACATTATTTGTTAACTCTGACATATCTTCTTCTTCATTTATAACGTTATAATATACAGAAGGAAGTATTGCTACCTCTTCTGATAATAACACGTTTTCTTTACTATATAATCCCATATTATATACCTCATATTCTTACATTTTCTTATTTAGCTTCTAAATATCTTTCATTATTTTTAACCACGTCTTGATAAATGAAGTTTATAATATAACTACCTTTTCCTATATATTCTTTATATAATAAGGCTGTATCTATATTATATCTCCGTATGTATTTAGTTATAGATACATATAGATTTAGATATTCTTTAGAAACCTTTTCTAAGATCTTATTATGTTTCGTTTTATATTCTTCATCTTTACTAGACTTTATTTTAGCAATAACTTTATTTTTATTTTCTTTAGCTCTTTTAAAATTCTCTTCTAGTTCTTTAGCAAGTTTGGCTCTATTATTATGATGATCTGTAATCTCTTCATATACCTTTTGATCATAATCTTCTATTAGTTTTACAACATTTAAGGTTGTCATAGATTTATGCTTACTATAATATTTAGATTGAGATCTTAAATATTTAATTAGTTTCTCATTATTATACCCCATTTCTTTAGGAGGTATAAATAAAGGAGTTTTAGAGTCTATACCATTTAACCATATTTCTTCTTTTGTAAATATTGCTAAAGCTTTTTGTATATCTATTTTTATTACAGGAATACCATTCATCAGATCCGGTGCTTCATAGTATCTTCCTGCAAAAAGTTTATTATCTTCACATTCTTTTTTTATAAATTCAATTTGCGATTTTTTATCTTTGTTATTTACAAGTATCATGTAAAACATTCTCTTTAAAAAATCACTATCTAAATTTTTCATAACTTTTAAATTATGAGTTATCTTAAGATCATCAAGATCTAATCTAGATGCCACTGAACTTTTGTTCTTATATTTCATTATTAAAGATTTTAATCCCTCTATATATTCTCTATATAAACTACTAGGTTTAGGACTAGAATCTTTTTGTCCTTTTTTTAAAACTTTCTCTATATTATTAGAGTCTGAAATAGAGTCTACAAGAAAATTCATATTCATACTCCTTATTTATTAATTCTATAAATATTTTCTGTTTTATCCTCTACTGCATTCATCTTAAGCTCAGCTAAGATAGACAGCAATTGAGAAAAATCATTATCAGTTAATCTTAGATAATTATAGGTTCCAAGATTAGTTATCATTTTTTCTTTAGCTTCTTGTTTAGCTCTATAATCAACCATTTTTCTATTATTAGGGTTTTTTCCTCCATCTTTAACTTCTATAATTAGATTATAAGGAAGGAGTAAAAAGTCTGTTATCCAGTGTTTCTTTTTTCCTTTATATTCGTATTCTAATACAGGACCAGGAGCTAATACTTCATCAGATTTGTATTCTAAAGTTTTATCTAAAAACTCCATAAGATTCTTTTCATATTTACCTGTATAAGTAAATACTTTACCATCTGACCACTTATATTTTCCACTTATCTTTCTATTAGCAAGCATCTTCTCTTGTTGTTCTGGATCATCCAAAAGATGTGGTTTATTATAGATCTTCATCATTCTTTCTCTATATGTCTTTTTTATGGCTTCATAGCATTTAGGATTTCCACAAAGTCTTTCATATTTTTGGCGTTTTTCATTCCACTTTGTTGGTTTTCCGCATACAGTGCAATTCCCATGACCATCTTTATTATTCACAATATCATATACAAGGCGATATGCTGTATAATTTAAAGGAAGTTCATCTTGATGGTTTTTATCTATATGCTTTACTAAATCATTTCTATGATATGAAGCGTTACAATAAGGGCAAGCATAATTTTTCATTAATGTGACCTCTATTCTTTATACTTTATATATAGGTTTTACTTGCAAAAATATATGAGCAAGATAATCATAATATGACATAGTTGATCTATTGCAAAGATTTTTTTATCTAATTTCTTAATCTTACAATTGGATAAATATGGATTTTTCCTATTATTCTTTAATATAGTATTATGGGCTATTCTTTTTCCTAAGTCTATAAATAAATGTGAAAGAAAAAGCATAGCGAAAGAAAGTCTACTATACCTGTACCATATAGGAATATTTATTATAGTCAAATATCCCATCATAACTACAGTAGCATATAATAAGCAATGAAATACCATTATAAATATAGACTTCTCTTTTCTTTTTCTTAATTCATCTGGTTGTAATATAAAATCAGCGAAATAGTGAAATGAAAGCATTATAAGTATATCAATAACCATAATTTATCATTCTTCCCTCTTATATGACCAAAAAAAAATAAGTATAATATAACCGATTATATTAAAGTCAATTACAAACCTTATTTGTTAATAAAAAAAGAAAGAGGGTATCCTCTTTCTTCCTTATTTTAATACATTTCTAGAATATCATCTATAGGATTGTATTCTTTGTTGGTTTCTCCCCATTGAGAATCAAATTTTCCTTTTAATTCTTTTTTATACATCTCCCTAATCTTCTCTTTTTCTTTAATACTTAGCTTACTAGTTTCTATTCTTCTCTTTCTTTCTTTCATGGGTTTTGCTAGAACTTTATATTTATAGAAATCTTTGGACACTTCTCCAAATACCTCTGCTAAAGTTAATATAGCAGCAACACCACCAATAATTTTTACAGGATGATATACATTTGTTGTCATAATAATCTCCTCCTTTCATCCTACACTGTTATAGTATATAATTTCCGACAAAATTAACTCGATAGGGAATTAACCCTATCGAGATATCTTAATCTTTAGCATTTCCATTTATAGTATCTTTTTCAATATGACGTTCATCTTTATTCTTTGGAGAAAATTTAGCTTTCTTATTTCTGGTCTTATACTTACTAGGGCCGGATACTACTTTATTATACTTTTCTTCATCGGGTGGATGATGACTATATCCTCTACTCAATCTCTTTATTTTATTCTTAATACCTTCTATAGAGTTGATTCTTCTTGCTTCATCTAAAACAAATAAGCCCATTATTTATCATTCACTTTCTGTTGCTGATTTTGTTGTTGAGGCTGAGGTTGATTAGGAGTATTTTGAGTACCTTTGGAATAACTATTTACATGGGTTTGCATAAATGACATCATATCTCTATATATAAATCCAGATACAGTCATCTTAGTACTAAGAATCTGTCTAACAAGATTACATACTAATTTCTTCTTATTCCAAATAGTAGTATCACTATCTTCGCCATTTTGTTTTTGTCCATTTTGACCAGAAGTGTTTTTGTTATCAAAAGTCATCTTTGGTTTTGCAGTACTTGTTTGCTGTTGTTGATTAGTTGCATTTTGTTGTTGAGATTGAATTGTATCAGCTTCTGATAATGAATCCCCAAAGTGTTTATTATAGAATTCTCCAAAGTGTTTATTATAGAATAATGTAAAGTCAATATCTTCCTTCAAACTGGAATTAGAGGTTGCATAAGCTTCTGATAATAGATCTCCAAAATACTTATTATAGAATAATGTAAAATCTGTATCTGCATTTAAACTAGTATTAGAAGTTGCATTTCCTGTAGCCATATTAGCTGTATTAGATTTATTTACAGCATTATTCATATTATTATTGTTTATTTGTGTTTGAGTAATAGGATTCTCTGTATTCCCAGTAATAGGATTTCTATTGATATAATTTATATACCCATGAATATCTGTTTCTAAAGATTTGATAAAAGTATTTATAGAATTGCAGAAATTGTATGCACTAGGAAGAAATTGCTGTAATTCTTGGGTTGATATATCATGAACCTTATCTTTACCATAATAATAGATTTTTGCAAAATCTTGAAACTCAGTTTCCCCATTATAGGTTGAAATAAACATCTTTTTCAACCATAAATTCTGTCTCATTAATTGCTGATCATTCTGTTTTGGTTGAGTAGGATCTTGATTAGGTAATTCTATTCTTTTTAAATCTATACCACTTAAGTTTGTAGAGATAGGAGTTTTAATTCTATTAATAGCAGATTTATAATCTGGTGCTTGTTTTATATTAGCTCCATTTCTTACAGGATATTTATTAGCATTTAAAATAATATCATTATTTTTGCTAAGCCAAGAAGAATTTTGATTAGCTTGATCTGTTATATACTTCTTAAAGGTATTTAAACTTTGTTGAATAGAATTTATATTATCCATTCTCCATTGATCATTTGAGTCAGAAGATTCTTCATTAAATGTATCTTCATCCAGCATTTTGTTTTCATAAAGCCACTCCATAAACTCAGAATCTATCATATTCATTTCCGATAATTCTTCTATACGATAATCTTCCATTAAAATATCTATTAATTCATTATCCATTTATAAGTCCTCTAAACCTTCTATAAATTCTTTATCGATAACAAATTTACCATTATGCTTCTTAATATGATTCATATAGAACTCTTCTATTTCTTTTAATTCTTCTTTCTTTAAAGCATATAAACTTTTAGGAGGATCAGGAAGTGCATGAGAATAATAATTTCCTTCTTTATCTTTAGAGTAGCAAATTACTTGAGTGAGTTCTATTTTACAAGATTTCCGTATCTTAACACCCATGGTAACATACTCACCATCTATATCTACCCCAATATAGTCATAAGCTCTACCAGTATCAAATCCAAGATAAGATAAATAAATAATAAGAGGTACTATTAAAATACGTTTTCCAGGGAATTTAAAGATAGCACCAAGAAGACCTAAAAGAGCAAGATATATTAAACCAGCAGTTGCATCTTTTATTATTCTTTTTAAATTGGTTTGAGTAATATAAGCCTTAAGAAGTTTCATCTTAGGGGTATTATCAAATTCTTTTTTATCTAATTTTATAAGATTAGGATTCTTCTTATATATAGCAGCTATCTGATCTCTAAACCACTTATTTAATTCTTTCCCTTTCATCATCTTATCTGTTCTAATTTTGATAGCCTTATTTATCTTATCATAAATAAAGATCTTTAATGCAAATCGAACCAATATAGCTACTATTAGTCCTTTTCCGACTTCTTCTATATTGTCTAATGTATCTTCATTCAGTAATAAATCTATATCATTATATTTTTTATAACCGTTCATATTAAGTACCTCGCCTTAGTAGATTAATTACTGAATTGTTACACGATATGTGATTAAAAACCCACTAGGAGTTTAAAACTCCTAGTGGATGAAATATCATAATAGATATAAATTATTTTGCAGCGGTTTCAGCAGCAGCAGCTTTATCTTCAGCTTTTTCAGCAGCTGTCTTACGAGCAGCCAAAGCAGCTTCACGACGTTTTGCACTTGTCAACTTTTCAGTCAACCATTCAATGCAGCTAGCAATCTTCTTCAAGATCTGCTGGAAAATGGAGAGGTCTTTACCTTCAGCCTTTTTAGCTTCAAGTTTCTGACGATATTCAACCATCTTAGCATTCAAAGCAGCAATACGTTCAGCAATCCATTCTTTGGGCTTGTCAATTGCATACTTCTTAATCTTAGCCAAGAAACCATCTACTTTTTCAGCTTCTGCTTTATCGCCTTCTGCGGCAGTATCCGAAACTACTTTGTCATCTTTTTCATCTGCTTTTTCAGCTTCCAACATGTAGTTCAAGAAATCTACATCACCAGTTTTAGCATAAGCTTCAACCAGCATATCTACGAATACATAAGCATCGCTGTTTTCCGAAATCGGACGAACAACAACATTTGCTACTTCGTCGATCAATTCGGGATCAGCAATGATACGAGCTTCGTCGATAGCAACAGCGATCGATCCAAAGTTTACGTCATTGGATTCAGCAACAGCATATACAGCATCGATATAGTCGATGTTGTTTTCTTCAGACAAACGTTCGATATCGGAGAAGTTAGCAACCAATGCACCAATACGAGTATTTTCTACTACAGGTACTGCGATAGGATGCAGTGCACATTCTTCTTCATCAAGGAATACAGCTTCGCCAAGAATATCATTGAAATTCTTGTCTTCACTTGTATTTGCTCCAATCATGAAATCGGATTCAGTGAATAACATAATTTAATTACCTCCATTATGCATAAAGAGTTTTTTAATATAATTTATAAATTATTTTCCACATGAGATATATAAATGGGTATAAATCCGATGAAAATCTATACCCAAAGATTTTATTATAATGTAATCATAAACAAAAATTATTTATTCTTCAATTTTTCTTTAAGTTTATTGATTGTATCATTAAGAAGATCTATCTTCATAGATAAATCTTTCTTTTCTAAAGGACTGGAAGCTGCTTTTAATTTATCCATAAAGGAATACTTCATTCTTCTTAAAGAAGAAAACTTTTTGCCAATCCAATCAGAAGCTATAGAACTATTATTTGCTTTGAGTTCTATATTATACATAGCCTTTTTAAATTCAGGATATGAATTTTGATGAGAAAACATTTCTTTCAAAGAATACAAATCATCTTCAGCATATGCTTCTAATACTGATTCTTTATTATATTCATTAATTCCCTTAAATACAGCTTCAGTATAAACATAAGCCAAATCAGATTTTGAAATAGGATTGATATATACATCAAATCCAGATTCTTTGAAATATCTAGCACTATCAAGCATATCAATATCTGTAAACAAATTAGATTCGTTTACAGATAAAGATATGGTTTCAGGTAATACTTTGTTTGCTTCACAAATTGAAGTGATAGCATCTGTTCCATCAGTAATATTATTAGACGTAGCATATTCTACTAGATCTTCAATTCTAATAATATTTGTTGCATGTTCATAGTTTTCAAATACAGGAACTAATTCGGGATAATATTCTGTATTCTCTTCTATAGGCAACATTTTATCAAGAACAATAGATGCTTCTTCTAAAATATTAGATGAATACATTTTATCTCTCCAATTAATTATTTTTTCGAGAATAATTTGGCACGGATATTGCGTTGAGCTTGTTTTCTCATCTTATCCACAAAATATTTATCACGACTATATTCGTCTTCTTTTCTAGCATCTTTTCGTTTTTGCAATGAATCGATTCTGTCCCTGAACTCAGCTCTTAAACTATCATTTCCATAGCCTTCTTGGAGATCTGCTGCATCATCTGCAGTCACACCGCCAGCTGTGCTTGCTGCAAGAACACCAGGAAGCTTTGCAGCTGCATTGTCTTTATATACATCATTCTTTTCAGAATGACCAGGATCGATTGCAAAATCATCTTCATCATGACCATAGTCATCTGCATTATATAAACCTTCACTATCATCAAAACCAAACTTATGATCATGAGCTTGATCTTCAGAATAATCTTCATGAGCAAAGAACTTAGCACGATTACGATCAGATCTGAGTCTATCAGCTTTATTATATCTATCTAATGCTTTACCACCAGTCTTATCCATAAGATGTTTATTCTTTTCAAGACCCATCTTATATCCTGCATGTCTAGCAGATTTTTGATCTTCTTTAGGAATAGCTCCACGACGTACAGCTTCTTTAGCACCCCAACGAGCCATTGATTTAATACTAGATTTTACATCGCCTTGTGTATAATCTTCATTAAAGAAAACACCCATTATAAATAACCTCCATTTATAATAATTCTTTATCAAATTTACCAGCAGCAATATCTCTTAAATATTGCAAATGCTGTTCATGAGCAGATTCTTGGATAGCATCAGTTTCATCTTCAGGAGATAAATCTTTATCATCATCTTCGGATTCTACATCACCTAAACCAAGCATATCATCTAACTCATCATCTAATTCATCATCATTTCCATCTACGTATTTATCATACGTAAGATCTTCTTTTTTATCTTTTTCATGAATTACTTGATCTTTAGGTTCAACTTTGAGTTGAACGTCTTCAGTAGATTCATTCATAGTACCAATACCAACTGTATAATTCTTTTTAATGAGTTGAATACCATATTTGTTCAAGAATGTATCCAGCATTTGTTTGGTATTAGCAAACTTACGATAAGTCATTACATTGGTTTGGTCCCCATAGAAACCTTTACCTAATCCACCTTCAGCCCAATCATTCATCTTATCATCAGTACCAATTCCCAAAGTATTTACTTCTTCAAGAATAGATGCTTCATCAATAATAAGAGCTGTATTATGATATTGACCTTGAAGACCGTTTACAGTAAGAATATCATTGATAGCCTCCGTTACAGAAGAGACACCATTAGAAACCATATACCGAGAGAGGTCTTCCATTTCAATAAGATATTTATCGAATCGCTTAGATTCTCTAACAGGGACCATTTCTGCTAAGAATTTACATTCACTAACAGGAATAGTATTCAACTCATCTAAAGTAGCCTTTACTTCTTCAACAACCCCAATGGTTGTTGTCTGGGGAACTTTAGTTCCCTTATCAGCAATAGCCATTTCAGAAAGGGTTTGAATAGCAGAATTAAACATAACTACATATTCTCCTTCCACCATAATAATATTTTATTTTCTAAGTTTAGCACCAAGAGCAGATACTACTTCTTTCATCTTATTAGCTTGCTGAGTTAAGAAAGCTTTGTTATCACCAACAGCATTCTTAGCATCATCACAAAGTTCACTGCAGAAACGTTTTGCAGCAGCATACTTATTAGCTAACATTTTGCTATTACCTTCAAAAGAAGCATAAATAGAATCTGCATATTGTTTTGCATTCTGAACTTTTTGAATAGAGTTCAAAGTAAATGCCTTAGCAGTATTAAATTTATTTTGCAAATGATCAGAAGCTTTGGCTGCAAAATTACCAACATCATGAGCATTGCTCTTGATATGATCTACATATCCTTCTTGGATATATTCTTGAAGTGCAGGAGATTCACTTAATGTATCATAATGCATATCTGCTTCGAAAGCTTCTAATAATTCTTGATAATAAACAGAGCTTTCAGCAATAGGTGCAGAATAAACCATGATGTCATGGTTAATAAGAGTATTAGCCAATTCTACAGTATCTGCATTTTCATACAAAGCTGCTTCGTTTACAATAAAACCAACACTACTATCATTATCAATACCATTTGCATTGCAAACAATATCCATTGCTTCAGCAATATTCAAAATAGAATTATCTTCAGAAAATTTGATAAAATCTTCTAATTGAATAAGGTTTTCACCTAAACTTTCAATATGTCGAATAGGAATCATTTCTGCACTGTAGGAGATCTCTTCGTCAAGACGACAAAGAGAATCAGCAAAATCAAATACAGAATTGTTTATAGAAAAATCTTCTTCTCTGAGTATCATATTTTAATTCCTTTCTATTATTTTAAATCCTTTTATAGATTATTAATAAATAGTCACAATATAAAATTTAGAATATAAGCTTATTGAGGCTTATTAAAATTGCTAACAGTTTGATTTGCATTTCCAACTTGATTTGATGTATTTTGAGTATATTCAGCAGATCTTCCTTCTCTCTTTAATAAAGGAGATTTTTGTATCAGTCTATTTTGTCTGCCAACTTCTCGTTTGTAGTCAATATGAGCATTTCTTAACTTATCTTTACCTCTAATAAAGTTTCTAGCTGTATCACTTACTGCATAATAGCCTTGTCTAATTCTATCTTTGATATAAGCAATAGCTCGTTTTAATTGAAGAATGATAGAGGAGAACCATCCTTTTTTAGAAGCATCTGCTTCTTCTTGTTTCTTAATAGATTCTTCTAATTTATTATTTAAAATTCTTAATTTTGCTTTGGCATCATCAAGTTTCGTTATATTGTTTAAATCATTTGTAGAATACTTGGTATCATCAGAACTTTCTTTAATAGTTTGATTTCCAGATAAACTCTGGTAGATAGCATTATCTTTATAATATAACGGTTGAAGACTAATATCATCTAAATCATCTATTGACTCTAATTCTCTAGATACTTTGAATTTATCTTCTAATGTAAAATCATCACCAAATAATACTACATCAGGAAGTACTAATTCTAATTCTCCAGATTCTATAACAGAATCTAGAAACATTTCAAAATCAGTATCAAAATTATCTCTATAAGATTCTTCTGTAATTAATAATCCCATAATTAACTCCTAACTCATATATTGATTTTTTGTAGCTTCATTGTCTATCTTATCTATATGATCTTGTAGATTAGAAATAACTTCTTGGGTATTTGGGAAATCATAAGATCCACTAGGATCTATATAAGTCATACTCATATGAAGTACTTTAGTTTCTTTATCATAATCATATATCCTAGATACCATTTCTGAATAATCTAAAGTAGATCTTAGTTGAGGATCCATATATTTTCCATACATATCCACAAATTCTTTATAATTGCCATAAACATAATTCGTTGGTATAAATAAATAGCCATTATGAACTAACTCATGTACAGTTTCAGATAATGGTATTAACCCAACATTAAGTTTATAATGATTATACATTACTTCTTTTGCTACTGCATTTTCAGATATATTTTCATGATTAGCTACTCTTTTAGTGTATACTGTAGTCACAATATCATACAAAGTAAGAGGAGCATGATGTATATGGATCTTAATAGAAAAGGTGTCTATATTATTTACGTTTTTATAAAAAGAACACTGTGTCATATCAACACAGTTTCTTAAATATTCTATAAATTTTTTATAAGATCTAGAAGATCTGCATATCTTTTCTATATTTTTAAAATATTTAATAAGATCTTTCTCATTGGTAAAATCATAATCAGCAATATCAAAAGAAGGTAAATGATCTAATTTAATTTCTTCTTTTTTATTTGGTAAATCTAACTCATTATATCCTCTCATACTAAGTATTTAACCCTTCTTCTTATATATAATATTCACATTATAAGAATGTTTTCATAATTCATATTAAGCCACATTAATGTAAAAAAAAAATAAGGAGAATCCCGTAATGGCTTTATTTAAAATTAATGAAGACTCTATACAACACACTAGAAAGAAATATAATTTAGATGAAGCATTTGTTCCTAAATCTAAAGGAATGAAAGAAATGGAAAAATGCTTACATGTATTGAGAATGCCTTATTTGGTTGATTATAATAGTATAGAATTTTTTACAAAAAGATTTCAGAGTGCTGAAAATGCAATTCAAGATGATCCTAATCTGATCAAGTTCTGTAAATTAATGGAAAAAGAATTTGTATTCGAATCCATGTCTTTAGTAATCGTTAGATCAGATAAAATGAATGCACTTACTCTTCCAGTATCTAAATCTATTGATAAATTTAAAGATCAAAAAATGTTAGATTCTACAGGGATGAGATATCTTAAAGAAGCAAGAGTTAATATCACTGTAATGATTACAGACTCTCTATTGTTTAATGATAGATTTACAGATGCAGAAATCTTGTCTATTTTATTACATGAAATAGGACATAACTTCTCTCAATCTGGTATTAAGTATTTGGAATATATTAGAATGGGTAGACACTGTATAGATTTTATAGTGGCTATGAGAATATTGCTTAATAAAGATATTGGTATGCTGTTACAAGCTTCAGTTAATGGTGGTATTGATAGAGGTAGAGAGCTTGAAACAAGAAGAGACCTTTCTAATTATATAGATACTCTTGGAAATGTAATGGGTACAAGTATACCTGGTCAATTTGCTGGTGCCTATAGGGTAGCACTTGCATTTTTTACAGCAGTAACAGCTCCTATTGTTACTAGTGATTTATTTAGATCAGCTATTAATAAAGTATTTAGGGCTGATAATATTGCAGCGAAAGCCTCTAAAAAGTCATGGGATATTATATTATCTGTCTTAGCTACTGTTGTTGGAATTAGACTTAGAGTAGCTGAATTTGAGGAGTCTCTTGATGCATTCAAGTATATATTATCCAGTAGTTTTATAAAAAATGATCTGCTTTCTAAATCTATTAATAAATATATGTATAATTTGCTGCAATTTGACCTTTTTATAGATGAATCTTTCTCTGATAAATTTGTGGCATTACATGGGTATGGGCCTGAATTTGTTATGGCTATGGGTAAAATACAAAGAGAATCTTATAGATTTGGATTTACAGAAATTGTAGATAGGGTTCCTTTTGCTGGAGAGATCTTTGCAATTAATTATATGATATCTAAAGGGATAGTTAATCTTCTTTCTGGGGATCCTCATCCTCTTATTGAATCTAGAATAAAAAGCCAATTAGATATTTTAGAAGCTGATTTAAAAGATACTTCGTTGAATCCTAAAACTAGAGCTGCACTTAAAGATGAAATAGAACGTACCAGAGAATCTATAGAAAGATATAATAAGACTTTGAAAAAAGATGAGATTAACAATAGATCTCACTATATTGCTAACTTAGTTGCTTTTGAAAGTGCTTTCTCCAAAGTTATGCCTGCTGGAGATATTAGAGAATGGCTAGTTAAGAAAATTTATACCAATGAACGTATTCTTAAAAATCTCAAAGGAAAATAAAAAAAAATATGTGGATAAGGGTAATCCCTTATCCACTATCTTTATTTTACAAATAAGATGTATAGCATAATAGATATGGAGAATATCAAGTTTATAATAGCTGTTACAGTAGCTATTGTAACAAAGGCAGATTCAGACGGAATAGTTATTATAGGTTTTGCTTTTATTTCCTCTTCTACATCTATCTTTTTGTAAGGATTTATTCTATCCTTTACTCTTTCATGAGTTGATTTGTATAACATGATTCCCTCCTATATTATTTTCTGTATTCATTGTAACTGAATATAATATTTCCTCCAGAGTTGTATAAAGAGTCTATCATTTCTTGAGACTCTAGTTTTAATACCACAATATCAGTATTGGACAAATCCAATTCATTATTATGAGAGATGATTAAACATTGATCAAATCCTAACCCACTCATGATGTGTTCTATTAAAATAGAGAACTGGATTCTGTTTATATTGTCTAGATTATCATCTACTTCATCCAACTTGATGATATTGTAATTATCTGAGGATTTCTTTAATAAAACAAAGGATATAAGCATACTTATCATTGAAAGTTGACTATCGCTCATTAGAGATATATCTTCTCTAACTCTTCCTTCAGTATCTGCACAAGGTATATTAAACTCAGATTCATTGATAATAAACGGTTGAAGTGCAAACCTACCACCAAATAAGTATCTAAGAAGGTTGTTTGTTTCTTGGAGTATACTATTCATAAACACAGACATGTATACGGTTTGGATACCATGGATAGAAGTATATTTCTTCAACATCTGAAGTTCATTGAACTTAGACATGTATTCATTGTAATCTTTCTTGTATTGATCATATAATACCAATTGATATTTATCTTTTTCAATAGATCTTTTAATATTTAATAGATCATCGTTTCTCAGTATATTCAATTCAGATGAATTGAGTCTGAATTCTTCTTTTAGTGTTTGAAGAGATTCTGCATTCTTATCCATTTCTTTTATAGAATTGCACACTTCTTCATATTCTTTAGAGAATTTTTCATATTTCTCTTTATTAATCTTGGCTATATGGATTGAATTGAGTATAGTATTTATTTCATTTTTCTTAGTTAAGATACTATCCAGTTCCTGTACATTAGATTTCTTATTTTTTATCACTTCATCTAATTCTAGATTTAATCTTTCTAATGTACTTCTAAGACTGATAGATTCCTTACTAGATCCTTCTATCTTTGATTTGGTTTCTTCTAGATTCTTAAGATTTTCTCTTAAACTAGAAATAATAGTGATGATATTTTTATTTTCTATATAATTACTCAAATCAACAGGAAGATACAATCCTTCTCTAATACAATGAATTATATCTTTCTTTTGAATGGTTATGTTTGGAAATTTATTTATGATAGGGACTATAGATTCTATATGATCTATAATAGATTTTATTTCATTCGAACAGATAGTTTTTGTTGTTTCTTTTTCATAATTAGTTTTTACCTCTTCAAGTTTAGAGTTGGTACTATCTATATTTGATAGGATAGAATCTAATGTAGGATATTCGTCTAATCTTTTATGAGATTCTACTACTTCTTTTATAAAAGGACAAGTTTCTTTATGATTACAATCATTAGGTATATTTTTAAAAGAATCAGACGATCTTTTTAGTTCCAATACTATATTCTTTGTTTCTTGCTGTTCTTGCAAAGAAGATTCTAATCCTCTTATAACACAGTCAAAATTTATATTAGTTTTAGGTTTGTTTTCATATTTTAAACAATCTTCTATGATAGGTTTACTATAAGAAGATATTAATATATCTATATTTGAATTGAACTTATCTATAGCATTATTAGATAATTCATAATCTTGATCAGTGATATTAATGTAATCATCAATCAAATATGTAAACTTTTCATATTTACTCAATTCTAATTTAGTAGAATTGATCTTATCTTTCACATCTGATAAGATATTATTATCATATAGAGATTCTAGTTTAGTAGTATTTTCATCTATCTCATCTTTTATTGAAAGTTCTTTATCAAATGAATCTTTGATTATTTTTCTTAAAAACTCTTCTCTAGCCTCATATTTAGAAAACTCTTTTTCATTTATGATAAGACTATCTTCAGAGTATTCTTTGGTTTCAGGCAGATCTTTCATTTCTTTTTCTAATATGGTTTTTCTAAAAGAAAGCTCTTTATATGTATCCAGATAATTTCCGGTTGTATCTATCTCAGAAATCTTATTATTCAAACTAGCTATTTTATAAACTAAACCTTCTTCTTTTTGTTTCAAAGAAGATAAGGCTTCTTCATTTTTTATTATATTATTTTTTACCAGTTCTATATTTCCTATTTGAGATAGTTTAGTACTGATAGAAGCTAGGATAGATTTTAATACCGATGATTTGGTTGTCATCAGTTTATTCATCTCAGAATATGCAGAAAGTGAAGATACAATATTATTTACATATCTTTTACGTTCTGAAGGTTTCAATCCACCAAGACCCTTTTTATTAGCAGATAACTGAGATAGTACTATAAAATTATCATCCAATCCAAATAGATCATAGATAATTTCTTTAGCTGTAGTTATATTATTGGTAGGATTTATATTGGTTACAGTTCCATCTTGTGTTATCTTAGACATATAACACTTGGTAGGTTTTCTAGTTTTATCTTTGAATACAGATTCGTATTTTATATTTACGATTGTATTATCATTCATCATGTAAGATATTTCTTTTATAGCTGTTTTTTCTTCTATAAAATTTATACTAGAATCTGATAAAGGAGTTAGTGCTTTGAAGATAGTAGATTTTCCTGTACCATTGTCTCCCTTAATAATAAGAATTCTATGAGTACATTTGGAAAAATCTATTTCTATATCTTCTAATCCCATACCATTAAAAATTCCTATATAGTTTTTTAGTCTTAGTCTAAGTAGTCTCATTTTAACACCTCCCTATTTATATAAAAAAAGATAAAAATCTCTGACTAGCACTTATATGCTAGTCAGAGTGGCTTTTTAAAATTATTGTGCAGCTTCTTTAGTTTCAGTAATTTTATTTATAGTTCTATTTATAACGTTAGTATACTTTCTAGCCAATGTTGCTAATTCTAATTCATATTTAGAATATAACAGCATATCCAAATTTCCAGTATTTCTAGTAGCTAAATCATCATAGTTTTCAACAAGATACATTATAGCATCAAATATTTCTTTTAAGAACCCACCTAAATCATATTCTTCTTTAGATAAATTAAATTCTTTGATCGTTTCATTTGATAAAACTAAGCCGACATCATAGAATTTGGTTATAAGCCCATAAAATAATACCTTAAATACTTTGAACAAATCATGATCTGTATTTGTTGTATTTACAAATTCTGCTTTCTTTTTTATATAAGATAATATAGCTGCAAAAGAAATTACATCTTTTACATCTAAAACACTAAAGTTATCTCTATATAGATTGGTGACTCCGCAATTATAATCAACACAATTACTGAATAACGTTCTACATGTTCCAGTAGCTAAATCATTTTGAGTAGTTTCCAAATAGGTTATTTTTAGTGCTTTAGATTCTTCATCATCGAATGAATTTAAAAAGTTATTATATTCATCATAGAAGCATATCAGATTAGATAAAACAAAATCTACAAAGTCTTCTAATACGATCATTACACTTTTTGTAGTAGTATAGTTGCAAAATACATTTTGTATAGGACTAATATAGTTTAATATACCTACTTGATCTATAGATAATAAGTTATCCATAATTTCTTTATCAGTTTTGAATTGTTTGCGGAATTCATCTAATAATCCATCTACAAAATATACTTCTTTATATATAACTTCTTTTCTATCTTGTTCGTCATCCAATTTATAAGATAAATCCAAATCAGTTATTTTAACCTTTCTCATAACTAATTTATCAAAATCAACCTTACCATTAGCAATTCCCGCATATTGAGATTTTAAATAGTTAGTTATAATTTCCCTATTAGGGTCTTTTTCGAATAGATTATTCAATCTATTTATCTTTCCCATTTCATCTCTAAAGAAATTTACAAATGAAAAGATTTCATTACTTTTGATAGACATAATTGATTATCTCCTTTTGCTAAAAATAAAACTAATCTTCTATATAGCCTAATAAAAGGGCGTCTCCTTTACCCTTTTCTAGCTCCTTTTTATTTTCTTCTAATTTATAATATTTCTTAGGGAAAATACCATCTATAGTTCTAACCATTTCTGTACTGTATCCACAATTCATACATACAGATTTAATAGAATATTTTCTATTTAAAAGCTTATTAGGAAATGTACCTACATCGATTAAACCATATGCCGAATACATGGTTTCTAGTAGTATAAGAGGTTTTCCACACATCGGGCAAACCCCAAATTTTCCTTCAGTAATTACTTCTTTCATATTATATATTCACCTCTTATTGGAGGATCTCCATTTTTCTTTTATCACCTTTAGCAACCAATATAGAATCTGAATAGACTATATCTTTCATAGATTTCAATTCAGATGTAAAAGGTTTTGCTACTCCATTAATTACAATTCTCTTAAAATGCATATTAGAAATATTTCTAACTTTATGTACCTTCATCTGTTGCTCAGCCTGTTGTCTTGAGTAGACCCAATATCTCATAAATTCATTATCATACATCTCTATTTACCTTTCTCTCATAATTATTGTATATCATAAAAATCAGTTTTACTTTCTTGTAAATTAAAAATATAACGGAATGGCGTTTACCATTCCGTTATCACTATCTTTCTTTTTTAACATGGAATTGTTGTAGTTCAGGAATATCGTAATTGGGTTCTTTAAAAGTTTTCTTATCAAACTCAATTACTTCTTTTAATTTACTTTCTTTCTTAAATTCTCTAAGTTGTTTATCAACAACTCTTTTCCATGTATTGGGTTCTTTAGATTTAGGATCATCTCTAAAATATCCTTCAGGATACACATTGATTAGAGGAACAAGCATAGATGTAACACCAGGATCTGTAGGAGATGAAGCAGACATATCCACTATTCCTATATTAGAGGTGTGACAATATCTATAGATATCAGGGATAGAATTGCTTCCAGCTTCACCTATACCAGCTATCCCCTTATATGTACATTTTATAGACAAGTAGGAATCATTATCTGTAGTAATATCTCTAAAGTTTACAAGATTGCTATTTGTAATTTCATTAATCAAATACATGGGATCTGTAGTAAGTCTTCTTTTAATAGATTGAATATCTACCTTTTCTCCCATATCAGATAAAGCATAGATTGCTTTTGAGAATCTAGGAGAATAGAAAGAGGCTATATATTCTTCACATCTTAATCTTTTGATAGAGATATCAAGATTATTTTTAAGAAGAAGCATATCATATTCATAGATTGCCCATCTTAATATAGAAAAGATATTATTCTTATCTTGTTCAGGAAGTCTTATCTTTTCTGCAGTGGTTTTATCATAAATAAGTTTTAAAGAAGTTAATACCGATATTGCTTTATTAATAGGATCAGACATATTGAAATGCCTACCTAAAGAATCTAACCAGTATTTCTTACTGAAGATATCAGGAAGCACTGCAAACTTTCTTCCTAATTCATCACACATCATTCCCATTACATGTTGTAAACCAAGATTCGAATACAGCAATGATTTAGGACAATTGATATAAATTTGACTAGTCTTCTTAGGAAGGAACGTATACCATTCAGGATCATTAGGATCTTCATCTGTAATTCTAATAAAGTTATCCAGTCTTAAGAATTGTAGTCCTCTAATAAGCCCCATTTCAGCAAAGATATACTTAGCTATAGGAACCGTCTTGTTAAATATATTAGCATTAAAAGTAATCATAGATACTTCTTCATCATGAATATCTTTTGCATCTTTAATATTCTTATAAATACGAATAGGTTGGAATGTAGATTTAGCTGTAACTGTTTGATATTTATCTGTAGATGTTTTGTTATTATAAGTGAATGCATCTACAATTTGATACATAGGAGTTCTAATATTTCCATTAATCTTAAAATAGAACTTTTCTATTACTCTAGGAACTGCAATAATTACATCAAACATTTCTCTTCCATCTGATGCTTCTACATAGTACGTTACTATAAGAAGTTTAAGGTCAGAGTCTTTGATATCTATATAATCATATTTATTATCAGTAGGTCCTTTTTTAGAGTTTTTACTTATTAAACGAGCTTGATGCTGTCTAAGTATATCAAGTACCTCGGTATATTCATCAACAACTCTAAAGCTATGAATCTTAATCGTAAAGTAACCATTAACGCCCATTTGACGCTCAGCTGATTTGATAATATTCTTTAGATAATAAATAATCATATCATCTGATCTATTAAACAAAGTTTTGTTAAACTTTTCTCTATACTTATTATTATAATTATAAATAAATTCTCTTTGATTCATATTATCCTCCCATTAAACCGTATCATTAACACAGGTAGTTAATTTTTCTCCAATAGGATTGGGAGCATTCTTTTTATCTTCAAAGGTAATAGAACATCTAATATCAAAGATATCACAAAATCTTTTTAATTTGAAGAATGTAATAGAATTTCCTGTAAGACCTCTTAGATCATTAGAATAATCTGATCCAAAACGTTGTTTATAGTTTTCAATATCTATATTCTTTTTACTAATAGCTTTCTTAAATAGAGCCATTTCAGGAGTATCATTCTCCTGAACAATAGGTTTGTAAATATTATTCGTAGAAATAAGTATTGAACGTTCTTGACTTTCAAGTTTAGCTGCTTTTTCTATAGAATCTCTTAGATTTTCAACATTATCAAAATCGATAATATCTTTTGAATTATATTGAGACATATCTATATCTTCAGGTTTAGAATAAATTAAAAGAGGACCAGCATCATATACACCTACAACATCTCTACTAAATTTAGTCATAACCGGATATACAATCTCATCTTTAACCACTGCTGTATCTTCTGCAAGTTCTTTAACAGCTTCGGGATTATATTCTGATTTACGTATAAACTCTTCCTGATCGATTACATCAAGAATTCTCTTTCCAATTCTCATCTTCTTCATTAGCCAAATACCCCTCTGTTGAAAAAATTATTGAAGGTTAAAAAGAAAAAGATTAAAAGGGATGAGAGGAATCGATCCTCTCACCCAATGTTATTTTCATTATTCATTTACTTCAATTTCAGAGTCATCTTTAACGTGTTGTTTCATTTGTTCAGAAGGTTCAATACCTACATAAACACTATTACCGGAAATTTCAGAAGTCATCGTGAAATATCCAGGGAATTCTAATACGGGATCAATAGATACATTTGCACGCATGTAATCGAAAATTACATCCATGATTGTGATCAAAAGTTCTTGAGCAGAACCTTCGCAAATTTTATTATTATCATCTTTAGGAGCATATTTGAAATTGATACCAAACTTATCATGTGCGATATCAATAATAGCTTTATATGCTACTTGAGATTCAGTAAAGTCATAAATAGACCATTTGGGATCGATATCATCTTCATTATATGTATAACTCAAAGTCCAAGAACCTTCATCAGTTCCTTCTTCTTCTTGTTTATGGAATTGTACATATGCACCAAAATGGAAACGACCATCAATATCTTTAAATACTAAAGCTGTAGGAGTATCCTTGGATTTATTTTTGCCAAGGAAAATAGCGGCACCTTCGAAAAGTGTCTTAATGCAAGATTCGGTTGCAAAATCATTCCAACCATAATTACGATTAGTAAAAGTTTTACTTACCTGCAGATTAATTCCGGATTCTAAAAAGTTTTTCATTACGTGTTCCTCCTAGAGATAATATAAAAGATCTTTTATATAACCAGACCCGTCGGTCCGATCTACACAATTATAGTGTATAACTAATTTAAAACTTATAGCTAAGTTATACTTTTTTTAATTTTTTATTTGTTAAAAGTTTTTAGGTATTCATCGGCATCGGATGCATTCAAAATCATAGGAGCATAGGAATCAAACTCTCTATAATTATTCCATCCTATACCAGATTCTAAACTTAATCCAGTTTTTAGTTTGAAATTCTTTTCTTTAGCTTTAAATGCTTTTCTTACATTTCCAGATTCAAATCCATTATAAGGAACAACCAATATTCCTGTAGAATTTGTTACTCCAGAATCTTCTCTAGAATCAAAACCAGCATCTATAAATCTTTGATTTAATGCATGATCTCTTAATCCAGAGAATCTTACTTGGATCTTGTCTGAAACATTTCCTACTTCTGTATATATGATATTGAAATTATCACATATAAATTTTATATCATCATAAAATTTAGGAATCTCATTCCCTAATACTTCTATTGTTTTAGCTCCTATACCTTTTACATTTACTAGAGCTTTCAAAGTATTCTCAGTATCTGATAATAAGGTGTTAAGACTAACGTTTTGTAATATTATCTTCCAAGTTTCTAAGGCTATAGATGTAAATCCAATAGCACCTAATATTCTATAATCAGGATAAGGTGTTTTCTTAAGCTCATCTAATCGTTCTATAAACTTTATGCTATTAACCTCTCCTAATTTTTCTATAAGAACAGATTTGGGAATATTAAATAAATCTCTAACCCATGTTACATCTAAAGCTCTTATAGACTCACTAGAAAAATCTTTACTATTTAATTTCTTTAAGAAGTTGGTTAGCCTTCCTATTACTTTTTCCCTACAATAGAAATTGATGCATACGGCACTGTCTCCTGAATCTGTCACATATAAAGGTTCTCCACAACAAGGGCAAGTTTCAGGAAACTCTTCTAAAGGTGCGGTATTGGTTTCATTAAATTTATCTTTAGATTTTCTTATATAGACTATTACATCATTTACTAAAGTTAAATCAACTTTATCTCCAGGTCTTAAAGCTAATTCATTAAATCGTTTCAAAGAATGTGCTGTTGTTTTATCATGGATAGCACCAAAGAACTCTACCGGTTTAAAATGAGCCATGGGTGTTATTCTTCCATCTTGTCCAACAGAATAGGTGTAATGTGTAAATGTAGATTTTCTTTTAAGAGGATTGAATTTTATAGCTATTGCATATCTAGGAATAGCCCCTCTTTTACCAAGACGTTCTCTTATACCCTTATCTGCATATTCTATAACTATCCCATCATATTGGAATCCCATAAAATCTCTTAAATCATTTGCTTCTTTAACAAATTGATTTACCATAAATAAAACTTGCATATAATCTCCTTCTATGATTTCATATCTCATAGAAGTATCTTTGGTATAATATTTATTTAGAAATTCTAACTCTGTAATTCTATCTATATTTAAAGAAGATTCCAAAGGTATAGGAGTTAAATAATCCCTATACATTCTTGCATCTAATCCACCTAATAAACCTATTACAGCATTTCTAGGATTTGCATACTTCTTTTTAAAATCTCTTTCTATTCTTTGTAAATTGTAATTGGTTACAATATACTCGAATTTTATACCAAACCTTTCAGTATCATCTACTTTTCCTTTAGCTCTATAAAACTCCATACCCCCTAATATAGGAGTTAGATCAGAAGCTTCATTATTATCTGTATCTCCTCTAGTACATGCAAAGGATATTTTAGATCCCTGAATTTCTTCTTCTACAGATACTCCATCATATTTAAGAGAAGCTATCAATTTAATATGATTGGGATCTATAATACCCATATTTGCATGAGTACCAAGAAAATCTCTTTCAAAGATTTGTACTGTTTTATCATCTAAAACACCAGATTCTAGAGCCTCAGATTTTAATACAAATTTACATTTATCAAGGGTTCCACACATATCATAAGTATGAGCTACATTTCTTGATTTCTTTTTTACTAAAGTTTCATCACGATGTACTTCAAAATCTTCTTTGATAGGGAATGTATAATTTCTTACCAAAGCATCGAAATACATCATTTTATCTTTAGGGACTATTTGAATTACTTCTTTTTTCCCATCTTCCTTAATTTCTAGATTACTTCCTCTATCTACTTTAACTTCTTCCTTAAAAGAGATAGGAGGTGCACCTACAGGAGTAGGAATATTGGTAACCTTGCATAGATTTACTAAAGCATCATATAGATCATCATTTAACGGAAGGATTATATTCGCTCCATTATTATACAATGCATTAGATATCTTCAAAATTCCTATAACGTCATCATAGTCTATCATATGAATATTTTGATTCTTGATGACTTGTTTTGCTTTCTCATTCATAAAATGCTTTACTTCTTCAGATACTGTAGGATCTCCAGACAGAATAGAATTGTAAGCATCTTCTAAAATAGGATTCAACATAAAAAATTCTTTACCTCCTTTCAATAAGGTAAGTTAAATTATGGATAGTAGACCCTAAGATCTACTATCCATATTTATAATATACATTTATTTTTCTTTTAACCCAAGTTTTATTAGCTTTTCTTCATAAGCCTTATTTCTCATATTCTCTTCATAGATACCAGGAGTTATGGTAATAACTTCTTTTGTATCTTTTACATCATAAGGCTTAGTATCTTTCTTATCCCCTTCAAACTCAATTACCATCTTAGGTTTTCTGGGAGATATATCAATTACATTCATAAGAAGAGGATGCTTCTTATGTTTAAATAACTTGATGAATCTAAATACCCCGCCAAGCTCTTTTAAGTATGCATGTAAGATTTGTGCAGATTGGGATTCTGCTTCTACATCCAACTCTATATCAAAATCAAAAGGATTCCCAGTAAGAAGTTTCTTATGAGAACGTCTAGCCTTAGGACTTGAAGAATTAAGCATAAACTCTTGATAGAACTTTTCTACTCCTAAATGAGCTGTAATAGTAGAAGATTCCATTTCTCCAAATATACGTACAGGAGTGGATGCAAATTTTGCATTATGAACTTTGCTCATTCTAGATTTAGAGTTTTCATTTCTAATATTAGTGGAAGCTAAAGATACTACAGAGAACTTTTCTTCTGCTAATTGTTTTAATCTAGAAATGTATTTAAATCCAATAACTAATTTTCTTCTAGTATGAACCATTCTTGTATTCCCATTAGAATCTTCTATAGGAGCACAAACATAACAATGTTTATTAATAAACGGGAATGTAGCATAAATATTAGCTAAGAGATCAATACTCATATTTGTAGATATAGGTTTTAAAGATAAGTTTATATGACCTTCATGAATCATTTGCTGAATGTACAAGTTTCTTTGATATTCATTATCTTCCCAATCTAAATCATTTCTGTCATAAACAAAGTTGAAAGACTCAGATAAAAATGCAGCTTCTTCAGGATTTAGCAACTCTATATATTTATGAATCATAGCGAATGCCTGATCATAAGTAATCTTATTAGCAGATAAGTTTTTATCTATATATTCAAGTAACTGCCATCCAATATAAGTTACTGATGTTTCAAATAACTGACCATCATTGAGTCGGTTAATACATGTATTCATAGAATACAGAACATCTACAGGAACCCATTTACCATTTCTATAGTAATGAGGCATAAGGTTATCAGGTTTTACTTTAGAGATTACCCCTTTACCACCATATCTGTCTGTAATCTTATCTCCACTATGAAGAGGTTTATTTTGCTGTATATACATGATCATGGTAATATTGTTGAATACCTTTTCATTTATATACTGCTTACCTTTGGAGATGCAATCACAGTTATAAAACATCTTTTGCAAATCATAAGATACATTTACATCTAATCTTTCTCCTGTGTTTGTATCAAATATCAAAGGTGCTACTTTATCAACAAATTCTTTTGAGAATCTGATGGTTTCATCATAGTATTTTTTAACCTGATTATTATACATAGAGGTTTCTAATTTTTCAGGATTGTTACAAAAAACATCAATGTCTATAACTTTCCCTTCAACTATGTATTCTTTATCATTAAGCATTGTTGTCTTAAGTCTATCCCAAGACTGAGTAAACAATGCTTCTTCATCCTTAAGTTCTCTACGAACTGCACAAAGGATGTTATTTTCAATATCTTCATTAATATCAGGAAAAGTTTTGTATTCTTTTCCTTTTCCATAAAGATTTAGTAAAATATCATTATCATTGATTTTGATTTCTACTTTATCTATTAGAGGTGTTACAAATTTATTAGCAGCTGATTGACTGATTACAATGGGATCTTCTTTTACATCTTCACATGCTACATACATTGTGGAGAGATTTATTCCTTCAGCTCTATTATTATATTCATCATAAGATATTGTCTTTTTGATTACATCATCTTTATGAATAGTCTTACCAACAGATAAGCTATCTAAATATTCATTATTATATAAATAGCCATAAAATTCTGTTATGTGTTTATAACCTATACGTTCTATACAGGTAAGAACATTTTTACTCTTATTATATAAGATAAGCCAATAATGTCTATCAGGATCATTACTAAATTTCGATATTTTAGCCATGACCTTATAATTGAACTCAGCCCTAATAAAATTAGAGCTGAATTCACCGAATTGGTTTTCATAACCAGTAGAAATAATGGGGACTTCAGGATTAAGGAGCTGTGTTATCTGTTCCATCTGAATCCCCTGCATTATCTTTCTGGAACCTGAATTTGTGTTGTTAAAAGGTTGTTTAAGGCCTTTACACAACGTATACTCTTGACTAGGGAGTTTCTTTTCTATCTCTTCTATTTCTTTCCCAAGTCTAAGCGTAGTATTAGTTGTTTTCATTGATTAGACTCCTCTTTTTTAAGACTAAATCAAAGCTATTCTTATTCTATAATTAGAATATAAAGTGCTTATCAAAACCTTTATATCTTCTTCTTCTAAATTATTGATAAAATGGAATAAATTAGAATAATCTATCATAAAATAGAACATCGTATCATCATAATCAGGATAGCACGATGTTAGAATAGAACGAGTACTTCTAAGACCATTGGAAATGCTTTTAAAAGTCATTTCATCTTCTTTTCCAGCTACTGTAAACAAAGAAATTGTTTCATCTTCCTCATCATCGGTATTTGTATTGCTTTTACTTTCAATAGGAACCGATAAACAAGTATTTGAATTGTAAGTATCTAACTTTTCCTTTTCTGAATCTGATAACTCCCCAATAGAACCAGACTCAATTTGTTTCTTTAACTCTTCGATTGTACCAAGTTTTACATCAACACTAACTTTTTTCATTGAAATCTCCTCCTAGAAATAAAGAAAAACATGAGAGATCTTTTGACCTCTCATGTTTATAATATATAAGCTTAAAAATTATTCCACTTCATATAAAGAGTCTGAAGTAAGAAGGTCGTCAGTGTGAAGATTTTCTGCAAGAATGATTCTTTGAGGAATTTTCTTTAAATATCCTAAAGCAGCTTTTACAAAAGCTGTTCTAAATTCGGGATTTTCATTTATTTTTTCTCTAAAATTACCATAAGAGAACTTATGAATCTTATCAGGATCAAAAGATAAAGAAGCTCCTCCACCATAAAGAAGTTTATTATTCTTCATATCTTCTAATAATGATAACCAAGGATCAAATCCATTATTATAATCAAATACAAGTCTTGTACCTGTTTTCTTTCCTGAAGATCTTGATTTTACTAAACTAAGTTCTACAACAGAACCCTCAACCTTATAAGTTTCATCAGCTTTAAGTTTACTTTTAGCATCTAATCTGATGATATTATTAGCTACATAAGTAGATGATCTTCCTCTAGGAAGTCTTTCTCCTTGCTTAAGATATTGTACTGCATTCGGTTTAGGGAATATACTCATTTGAACATCTTCAAGAATATGATTAATACCAAATAAAATGATATTAGCTTCTTTAAGAAGAGGAATAATCTGTCTAAATATTCTTGTTAAGATCTGAGCTGTTGCTGCACCAGATGATTTGCCAGCCAATTCATCATCATCTATATATTCCTTAGGCATAAGCATAGGGATAGAATCTATGATGTATAAAGTAGGTTCTAATTTCATAATAGGTTTCCCATATACATCATTTCTCTTTGTATCATAAAGAAACTTATCTACGTTAGAAAGTTTTAAATCATGAATCATCTTAATACGTTCATAAAAGTTTTCTGCAGTAATACCAGTATTTCTTACAATATATCTCTTTTCATATTCTTCAACAGAAAATCCAGATAAAGATCTACGTCTAGAAGAAGTCATACCGCCTTCAATATTATCTTCAAAGATAGTAGAAGTTTTGTATTGTCTAGCAATATTTGCTGCTATTTGGGTTACTAAAGTAGATTTACCACAACCTGTATTCCCTATAAATGCATTATAAGATCCGTCCGTAATACCTAATACATAATAAGGGTGTAATTCTCCATTTGATAATCGTTCATCATTAATAAACCCATTTTGATAGTCGAAATTAAGAAAGCCACTAGGATACCCTGTATCTTCTTTGGCTTCTTGTTTCATACTAAAATCCATTCCAGCTGCTTTTTCTCTAAACATTTGTTCAAGCATACTATCTGTTTCTGCCATTAGTTTATCCTCCGTCTCTCAAAAAAAAATAAACATTTTGATATAATAGATTGTTGATGTTTTTATCAAAATTAATTACCCATACCTAATTAAAGGTATGGGTATCTTTTACTTCAGATAAATATCATTTCTATACAAATTGTTTATAGATGCATTGATCTTAGGATATATAGATTTGTCTAGCTTCTTAAGACTAAATCTTAAATCCTCATACTCTAATCCTTCTATACTAATCATATTATGAACTTGCATTAAGATATTATCTATAACAGGTTCATCTTTTGATTCTATTATATTTAAAACAGCTTTATTTATCATATTGGAGATATAGATAATGTCGCTGGTTATCCAATCTTCATCAGATCTATAGATGTAATTGTCTTTTAATAAGTGTAGAAATACTTGTGATATTTCTTTAGTATCTGGATATATAAGATTAAATAACTTCTCAATCTTATTTACAGATATATTGTTCGATACATCCAATCCTATACAGATAATGGATGATATCAATCTTGTAATATTTTCATCAAAACTGAAAGATGATTTTCTAGCTACTGCAATATAAGAAGATGATACTTGGTTGAATTCGCAAATATTCATAATCTTATGGGTCATATTATTATTTACTATTGTACTTAAGAAAGTATAAAGTTTAGCTAGATATTGATTTACAGGAAACATGTTGTAGATCATAGAATTGCAATATATTCTATCTTCATAGCTTAATTCTTCTTCCATACATACTTGAATTAAGAATGTAATAAATCTCGTATTCTCTTTTAAAAAGTTTAACTCTTCAAATTTTTCGATATTATACAAAAAAGATTTGTACTCTTGTTTTACTAAACGATAAGCGAGTTCGTCTGGCAAATAACTAACATTTGCCAGACATGTCGCTAACTTACTACCTACATTAGTTTCTACAAGAGATTCAATTTTTAAACTATTTTCATTTTCCATATTCAAATCTCCTATAGGTAAAATGATTAATTATAATTCATCGGATGTTTTGGAAGGTTTTGCTTCTTCTTTTCCTTTTACACCCATTTTACTAAAGAAGTCAGATCTAGATGCAGCAAGTTTATTTGTATTCTTTTCTGCATAAACCTTAACTTTAGAATTCATATCCAATGCATCAGCATCAGATGTATCAAAGTTTTGTTTAAAGAATCTATCAGATTTCATATCAATAGATTCTAATTGTTTCTTGTACTTATTATAAGTAGTCTTAACATCATCAAACGGGATCTTCATCCCAGATACAATGATATCTACATATTCATCATCATGATAATTTTGAATATGCAAGAATAATTCATACGGTTCACCGTATTTATCTTTGATTACTTCAAAGCTTTGATCGATAAACTCTTGAGTCTTTTCTCCACAATTGATAATGATACCAATGCGTTTTGCAGAGCGTTCATTATCAAGGCTATGTGTTTCTCTCATCATATTTTCAAGAGCTATATTAAAATCTTCTACACTGCGAATTTTATTAAGAATGCAATGTTCAATAGTCATAAATCCAGGAGTTGTATCAATTTTATAAAGATCAGTATCATCAATGTTGTTATCAGAAGCGATAATGTTCTGACCAAGCAATGTTGATACACGTTTTACAAATTCCTGATTTGCAAGATTTTCAGCTTTCTTTCTATTTCCTTTAGCTTCATCTAAGAAGGATTTATTAGAAATAGCTTGAACTACATATTCTTCAGAAAGATCATGGAACCAATCTACTGTATTCTTAAGACCTCTAACATCATCTTCGAATCCAGTGAATACAAACATTTGCACATTTGTATTGATTACTTCTTTCATATATTGAGCTATTACAGAAGAAGCACCGCATCCAGTGCCGCCTTCTGAAGAAGTAACAATGACTACCATCTTATCTTCAGGATCTAAGAATGCATCAAGATTTACAGTATGATTGGATAAAGCATCTACAATCATTTCTTTTGCAAGATTTCTTTCTTTACCGCATCCTTTTACATCCCCAAATTCAATAGCAAACTCTTTATACTTTTCAGGTACATCTGTAAGTGTACTATTTAAAAGTAAGCAAGAACTTGATTGGATTACTCCTTGTTCCAAGAGCTGTATCACAGCTTTATTTCCAGCTGCACCAACCCCAATGAATTTTGCATTAAGCATTATAACATCTCCTCCATAATAGTATATTATATGGTAACTCCAAAAATTATTTATAATAAGACGATACTATTATTAGCAACGCCCAGTATAGAAATTACCCATGTATCAGATGTAGCGTATCCAGCTTCTTTCATCTGACGCAATGTAGTATAACCTTGTGCATAATAATTTTTCTTAATCCATGCGGCACCATTGATTATACCTTCTTCCATATTTGATCCCATAGAATAAGCTTGATTAGGATCAACATCGACAGCATTAATACCGAAATAATTAAATCTGTTTTTGGCTAAATAGCTATTACCAAATCCAGATTCTACACATGCATGAGCAAAGATATAAATAGGATTCAATCCTGTTACTTGAGAAGCTTTGATGAATATATCACCATGCCCTTTGAATTCGGTTCCACCACATTTTATATCATACTTATCTATGATATTGTTCATATCCTCTACTGTAATACCTCTGTTAGAGCAAAGATCAGTATCTGCTGTGAAACCCTCTTTTAAATTTGTAATTGCATTCATTCTAGTAACATGAATCTTTTCTAACTTTTCCTCTTGTTTTTTAATATTTTCTTTTTGTTCTTCATGCATGTTCTGCAAGGTGTTGATGATTGCTTGATTTTGTTCTTTTGCATCAGATAGATTTTTCGTCATTTCATCCATTTGTGTTTGCAGTGAGTGAACTCTAATTGTAGCATACATACTTTCAACAATTGAAATAGCTACAAAAACAATCAACAGAACTGTGAAAACATATCTCATCTTGTGTTTTGTATGAGACTGCTTTCTAACCACATTTGTTTTACTTTTACTAGAATTTTTCTGATGTACTATCATCTAACCATCCTTTCTTCTAAAAACTCAGTTTGAGTAAAAAAATGACACTCATAGCAACTAAGTGCTATGAGTGCTGAAAATTAAAAAATACAATATTTTATTTTTGTGTTTGTTGTTGCTGTTTTACTTTTTCTTTTTCTTCTTCTGTAAGCACATGTACTCCGCAACCAAAGTCACCTTGTTCAGTTAAGCTTACAACTTGTTCTTCTTGTTTGTCGTTCATATTTATACCTCCTTTTAAATATTACCTGACAAGCTTAATTTATGTTCTTGCTTCATTAAACTTCATTTTTATAATATATAATTTCAGGATATTTTATTGTTCTCTCCTAATTCCTGATCTACCTAAGTTCTTTTTCTCAAGAGTTCTAGGTAAGTAATCATCTTTATTTACCAAGTTTGAATTGATATGAGCACCAATAAGATATGCAGAAATAAGATTTCTAGCAATAGAGTCATCATTCTCTACAGGAACATCTTTTTGACTAACCATACCTGTCAGATTAATCTGATTATAGAATTTAGCTTTTGCTGTCATTGAATCTGCACGATAAGTAGATAATTCTTTCATTGTTTCAGGAAGATCCAATGTAACCAGAGATTCAAATTCACGGTCAGTAGAGTTACCGTTTTTATCTGTATCTATAAGAAGACCAGTTCTATAATCACGTTTAGAAATATTTACAGAATATCCAGTCTTCTTTTGAACCATCTGTTTTAATCTCTTAAGAGTCATATAGACAACCAATACAGGTTGAGATTTTACAGGTTTTCCTTCTCTATTTCTATTAATAAAAGGCATACTAACTTTTTCTTCAATAGGCACTTTTATAAAGTGTAAAGCATCCATGATCTGATCTATAGTAGGATCATTATCAAATACCTTTGATTGGAATTTAAGAGGGAAGTCTTGATTAAAGAAGTCTTTAAATTGAGCATCGCTCATTTTAGCAAACTTTGCTTTATAGTATTCTGTATTCTGCCCAGTCTTATCTACAATATCAAATACTTTATATATCCGCTCTTCTACTTTTTTTCTAGCTTCTTTGATATTCATAATTATCCCTTCTTAGGTTTGTTTATACCAAGTAAAGCTTGAAATGCTTGATTTATCATTGCTGTACTCCCATGAGCTTCTATTGTTTTATCATTTATAATTTCGCCCAGATTTAATTTTTCCAGGTTTCTATTATAGAATTTAAACATTCTATCAGCAACAGTATCTTCATCTGCAACTGTTTCAAATTTATCGAGTTGTTCTTTACAACCTTCTAATTGAGCTTGCATTTCTTTCTTCATTTTAGGATTGATGTCTTTGGATTCTTTCAATTCCAATTCCATCTGTTCTACTTGATATCTAACTCTAGCAATATCTGTAGGATGTACATCTCCCATAGTCCAGAATTTATAATTGATATCATACATTATCTTTCCAAGACCAACGACAATATTAAATACAGGAACCTGTTTCAATGTTTTCGTAATGGATGCTTCTGTATTTCCTAATTTATTAAAAGCAGAGCTTAATTCTGCACCATAACCATACATTCCAGCAAATTGGTCGGCAAATTTTTCATCTACCAATCCATACTTAGTACCTTTATACATAATAAGTTTTGAGAATGTATGACCAATTTCATGAAGAAGGAAAGACATAAGTTCAGGAATGGTAATAGCACTTCCAAAAACTGCACCGAGATTTAAACAAATCAAAATATTAAGAGGGAACTTTTTCTTATCAATCTTACAACCACGTTCAGTCATAATTACATAATTTTTAAAATTCTTTACATCATGTGCAGTATCATTAAAGTCATAAGCTTTCCCTGTTTTACGGTCTAAGATAAAAGGAATAGTATATGCATTTAATGTAGGATCAGGATTAATAGTTAAGATTACTCCATTAAACCCAAATGTATTTTCAATACATTGTTCAATATCTCTCAGTGTCTTATCTTTACTAAGTTTTACATAAGAATTGAAAGATTTCATGGGTTTATCTTTTGCATATTTGGTTTTAAATTTTATAAAAAGATCTTCTATTTTGAGTACATCATTTGTTTTCCCAAAATATACTTCATTTAAAGATATCATTGTATCATACTCCTATTTATTTGAATTGATTATTGTAAATGCAAAATATTTAGCAATAGCTTTATGATAAGAAAGCTTTGTAGCTATACGGTGTTTACGTTTTCTATATTGTACAGAGTTATCGTCTAATAACTCTTCCATTATATCTTTAATCCTATTCAAACTAGGATCTTTAGTATTTGGTTTGGGTTGAATAGTAAATTTTAAGAATGCTACTGTAGCGATATCTTTATTATTAGCCTGTACAAGATATGTAGCGATATATAAGGTTATAAGTTCTTTTATTTTATCAAGATTTTCAGGATTATTTAAAATAGTTTCCATCAAAGCAGATAATTCTTGAACTCCAACATTACCATCTACACACATAGTACAAGTTTTATAATCTATCTTAGTAGTATTCAAAGTATTCATTGTATTTTCTACATACTGTTGTAGTTTGAATGAATCATTTGTAGAAAGATTGAAAGTTGAATCTCCAGATCCTTCATCAGGTAACTGATCTTTTTCATATAAGATACCATCTTTATTCTTATATGCTTCATAATAAAGAGAAGCAATATTTTTCATAAAAGATTTTATACGGTTGAACAATTGTTCATTTACGTATACAGTATCTTCATCATCAAAGGATTTAAACATCTTTTCATAAGAAGCAATCCAAGTAGAGTTTATAGATTTTATAGCACCTATAACGCTACCTTTAGATTTAAGATCAAACTTTTGAGATAGCATATGATTTACAACATATTCCATTATGTATCTATATTTAGATGGAGCTACTACTTTAAAGAATTCGTAATGGATAATAGGATAAAACTTAGCTGAGAAAGCAAGATATATCATAGCTAGTTCTAAATTTGTTTTATCTTTCTTTAAACAAAAATACCTTACAATACAAAGTGCTACAATAGTAACACTATCTTTAGCAGAAGCGGGTTTGAAATGAGCATGATTTGCATAATATGTATTTCCAATACCAGCTTTAATCTGAACTTCGGTTATTTTTAAAGCTTTAAACAATTCTTGCTTATCTTCATCTCTATAGTAGATTCTATCAGCAGGAACAGTATCAAATAAATATTGCGATCGTTTTGAAATAAAATTCGATAAACATCTTTTCCAAGAAATAAGATTTTTCTTTAGGCTATCCTCAATGATAGGATAAACCTCTTTAAGAATGGCAGATGTGTTAAAATTCTTCTTTTTTGGCATTGTAGGATAAACCTCCTATCAGATTATATGAATGTCTTAAAGTAAAAAAATATGAGGTTTACAAAAAAAAAGAATGAACCCCATGGATGGGGAATGGAGGCTGTTATAATACCTTGTAAGTAGTAACAGAATCCATGAGGTTCAATCCTGGAAAGGAAGTGGTAAGGAGTGAGATTGATTGTTTGTAGTGTTTTGAGCTTTTGTGAGTGTCGTCCCATGGAATAATCAAGTAGATTAAACTTTATACCTATTACCAGAGGGGTTGTTTAACCTATATGCATATAGCATATTTGACTATTCTGTATTTAGTTTTAATGGTTGTCGAAGCCATTAAAATCCAGTATTAAAGTTGAAAGAGGAGATTAGATTCTTTCATTTAAAACTTACATACACTCCTTACCACATTAATAATATATAACCAAAAAAATAATTAGGTATGAGAGATTACTCTCATACCTAATATCTTATGATATATGAACTCTATTTGTAATATTGAATAGTTTTGTACCGCACCCTACAGTACTTCCTTCAGGAATATCAGACACTTTGATTTCATCTTCTTTTCTTCCTTGTATAGAGTGCAATACATTATCACTTCTTAGAGGAGCTATGAAGATAATACTATCATCTTTCTTAAGTTTAATAATTCTATCCCCAGCTTTTCCTCTATTAGATCTCTTAATAATATCAAGAGATATCTTATTCACATATCCATTCTTTGTAACAACAACAATATGGCTCATATTAGGTAATACAAAACTCATACCATCTATAACACTAGCTGCTGTTGATACTCTATTACCTTTTGTAGATCTCTTAAGATAAGGAATTTCTTTAGGATGGATTCTAAGAACTTTAGTTCCAGCATATACAAGAATATCCATCTTTTCAGGACCTACAAGAATTCCTTGTACATAATCATTTTCATCTAATTTACTATAGATGATACCAGACGGAGGAGCAGTTAATACATCTGTAATATCAATCTTTTTGATATATCCTTTTCTACTAACTACAAACAGATAGCTATGTGTTTTAGATTCTACCATCTTATTCAAAGTAGATTCAGGAATAGCACAAGCTATATCAGGAGTCAGATACTTATTCAATAAACGAATATCATTCCCATTTGAATTCTTGTCTGATAACGGGATTTTATGTACAGGAAGTTTAAATACTTTCCCTAAAGAAGAGAACAAAACTATATCTTCATCATTCTCAGCTTTCGTAATAAATTTAATTTCATCTTTATTAAGGGCTGTAATATTTTCATTTTCTCCGATCTTCTTTACATACCCTTTCTTAGTGAAAATAAGCCTAAATGTACCAGGAGCTATACCAGATGCTTCTGATTTAGAGATAAGATGACACATGCGTTTGTTGTTATACTTTCTTTTGATTTCTAGCATTTCATCAATAATAACATGGTCAATCTTTTCAGGATGGATAAGAATATCCATAATTTCTTTTACTTTTGCTTCTAACTCTTTTAGTTCTTTTTCATATTTAATCCGATAACCTTCTGTAAGCTTCCCGAGATCATATTCTAATAATGACTTAGCTTGAAGATTTGTAATCTTTAACTGACTAGATGTATAATCTATAAGTTCTTGTCTATCTGTAGTCTTTTGTTTACGAATCATATTGATTACATTATCAAGCTCTTTCTTATGAGACAATACATACAACAAGAACTTTCGTTCATGAATAGAAGTCTTATACTTTTGAAGAATAGAGTTAAACTTTCTAGCAACACTTGTTCTTCTAAAGTTAATGAAGTTTAATAAGTATTCTCTATAGTTCATATAACAAAGTTTATTGTCTTTAATTACAATGATTCTAACCTGCCTAGTTTGTCTAATACTCGTATTAGCATACAAGAACTCTTTAGCATAATTAGGATCAATATTATCTTTAAGCTTAATTACTTCTTCAAATCTGATTTCCCCAGTTTTCTTATCTCTAGTTGTTCTAGATACATGGTCCTGTATAAAAGGAGCAGCTCCAGAAGTTACCAATTTTACAATAGATTTATAAACTGAATCAAAGTATACGAAATCAGGAAGTGATCTTATAAACAATGCAGGCTTCTTATCATAAGTACCTGTTTCTATAATACCCTGAGATATATAGGTTCCATTGCCTGTTTCATTGATTGTTTTCCAGTCTGTATCAATAATTTCACAAGGCATACATTCATCAGGAATCAAACAGAACTTATGGTTAGGGTTCTTAATAAGTCCTATAGTAGCATCTATTACTTCTCCAAGATTATGAGAGGGAATAGAAGTTTTTACACCTACTGCAATCCCTACCTGCCCTAATACAAGTAATGCGGGAATTCGTGCGGGTAAATATAACGGTTCTTTACAACGTTTATCATAGTTATCTACCCAGTCTGTAGAATTAGGGTCTTCATAGATATCTTTGATAAATACATCTGTTGCAAATTTACTAATCTTACATTCAGTATATCTAGGTGCAGCTGCTTGATTATTTGCTTTGCTTCCCCAAGATCCAGATCCTTCCATAGTAGGATATTTGGTAGCAAAGTCATTGATCATATTTCTAATGGCATCATTTACAGCTGTATCCCCATGAGGATTATATTTACGAATAACCTGACCCATGATATTAGAAGTTTTGATAAATCCTTGACCTCTAAAATCATTTGCAGCACAAAACAGAATTCTTCTGATAACAGGCTTTAATCCATCAATCATGTCAGGAATAGCTCTGTTTCTAATAACATAGATTGCATAGTCTCTCATATCTTGATTAGATTGAGTTGCTATATTTACATCTATAACTCTTTCTGCCATCAATAAATCTCCTCTCGGTGTTTTAAATTAAGCGTATAAGGCTTAATCCTTAATAGTATTTTTTAGAATTTGTTATTATTCTCTATATTATAGTTATACCTCCAATACATTAGTATTTCAGAACTATAATATATCACTATATAAAGAATTAAACCCTAGAGCCTTTAGAAGCTCTAGGGTAAAAAAATTAATAGATCATTGTTTTTGTATCACTTGATAATTCCGGACCCACTTTATTATGAGATGGGTTAATTCTTTCTTCTTTGTATCTTCTCAAAATAGTAAGGTTTTCATTGATGTAATTATTATCCAAATAGATGATTAGATAGCACTTTGTTGACTTTATAGGTTGTTTGAATTTAATCTCAAAATTATTCCAATCTATCTCTGTTTTTATAAATTCAAATGAATTATAGATCTTCAAATCTATAAATACTTCAGGAGCAATAGCAATAGATTTTGTATAATCTACAATATCTCTAAGATCTCCTATCAAACCATCAAATTTAATAGACATCAATTTTCCATCTTTTACATCCTGTATTTCTTTTTCATCTGTAAATTCATATTCAGATTTGATATTCCATTGCCATCCTTTTTCATTATGAGGAGGTATTCTAGAAGCATTCATAAGAGAAGTAATAGCAGAGGCTTTGTCCAATGTAGTACATTGTACATTATCTCTTACTTTAAGAGAATAGTATGCATAGAATTTCGGAGAAGGGAATCTTACATTAGTATCAAATGAAATACCATAGTCGGTCTTAGTTTGACCAATATCAGACCCTTGATCTATATTGATTTCATTTGTCTTAATATGAATAATAGTCTGAGGTACTTTGAGGAAGTATTCCATATTATGAGTAGCTGCATTGAATTTGTATAATACAGGTAATCTGGAATGAGAATTTATATAGTGTAAGAATTTAGTTACTTCTAATATATCTCCATCTTTAATACATATACCAAGTGCATCTTCTGCCAACTGATTCATGAGTTCTTTAGGAAGCGGATAGTCTATATCGTTGTAATGTTTCTGTGTTCCTCCGGCTCTAAATGCCATTTGACACATTTTAGCAATATCTAATTGCATTCCTCGTCCATTGAATCTCATTCTGTAATTAAAATTCATAAGAAGCATTTCCATAGTCATAGAAATAAATAGACTCTTATCTCTGTCTATAAACCATGCATCTCTATAAGTACATCTATTCGTATATAATAAAAGACCCATATTATGAAGATCTATATTCTCTCTATTAAACGAAAAATCTAATTCAGGAGTAATGGTAACAGCAGGTTTGTTTACAGCTATCATATCTTTAGTTCTTCTTCTCCTAAATGGGTTTAGCATGTGTTCTGAATCTAGCCACGTTGTTTTAAAAAATTTATCTCCAAATTTATCAAAGAACCAAGCTCTCATGTATTCAATACAACAAGAATATGCTTGATTTACAGAAGGGATTATAAGATTTGTTTTTAAATTGTGTTCATAGCTCTTTTTGAGTTCAAGATTTACTAATTTACCACTATCTTTTAACTCTTCTAGTTCTATATTAGATAATATTTTTACATTATCTTGATCCATTTATATTCACACCTCGTTTCCGTATTATAAAGATGTGACAAAAAATAAAAAACAACATAACCTGCCCAACAGGGCAGGTTATTAAACCACTAATCACTGATATAATATACAATTATTATTTGAAAGATTACCACTAACGCCAGTAAGACGTTAGTGGTTAAAAGGTGACAATTATCAATATTAACAAAATCATGGAAAAACAAAATCTATATTTATCAGGTAATTATGAATGCAAGGATTAGTCGTTATAGGGTATGCAAAACAAACTATTTTGATATATATAGTTATACGTAATACTTGAAAAATAATAAAGATATTGCTAAGGGTAGCAACTATACCAGATAAACATTTGGCCTATTTAGATAGCCTAGTAACCACTCTTCGTGGAATCTTTTTATGGTATAGATTTGGTTAACTTTTATAAATTTAAAATAATTATACTTTTATAAAGTTAGATGTTTAATAACCTTCTATTTATATAATACTGTCGGATATAAACCCTAGAAGGGAGAGGGTTATAAATATTTAAAAAGTTAATTGTTTATAGAGTTAAATGTTTTTCAGTTTAGGTGATACGGATTACCTTTCGGCCACAACATAGTTCCATATCTGACTATGCGACAATAAAGTACAGTACTGTTATCGTCATCTCTTATCATCATCTAATTAATATAAAGAGTCTGTTGGATCATACCGCTAAGGTATGGAATCATTAAATTATAAAAGTAAAGTTTCTTGATATTTAAAGAGAAAAGAAACTCTATAAAAGAACCTCTCCTAAATAACTCTATGTTTAATGCTTCCCTAGCAATTTAAAAATAAAGATTAATATGTAAATTCTACTTTAGTAGCAGCATTTACTTCAGACAAAGCAGAATCAATTGTTTCAATATAGTTGTTTACCATATCAATGAATTTACGAACCTTTACCCCATCAGCTACTTTAAGAGGATCAAGGATTTTAACTTCATTATCCTTACGAGCCTTTTCTTTTGCTTCATCAATATCTTTAGATGTAAAGTTTCTCTTCATTTCCACAGGGAATTTGCGATCAAGTTCTTTTTCTACTTCTTCTTCAGCTTTTTCATCAAATTCTTTTTTCTTAAGAATTTCTGTTCCATATTTAGAACCTAAAGAACGTGCAAGAGAACTAAGAACTTCAACAAAATATTTCTTTCTAAGAATAGCTTCCGCAATAGTAATTTCTTCTTCTCCTACTTCTTTCCCACTAAATACGTCTTTAATAGAAATAAAAGCAGGTACACGTACCATTGTAGTAGCATTAGCTTTTACTCTAGCAGCATTTAATGCTTTAAAACGAATAAGGAGAGCATCAAATTCATCAAAATATGCAAGAGTATTCTTTTCTGCATCTTCGATACTAAGAGGCCCAATAAACTTATTATAATCAAAATAATAAGAAATAAGATGGAATTGTTTTGCAGAAACGATTTCATTAAGACGTTTTGCAACCAATTTTTGTTCAGAGATTAATTTAGCAATGCTCATTGTTTCGGTAGTAGCCATTACAATACCCTCCTATATAATAAATACTAAACGTTAAAAATAACTAATTATTTGTATACAGCATTTTTATTTATTATAATAAACAACTATGAGATTCTGCTAAATTTTCCCAAAGGATAACTTCATGATTCTTCTTAGCATTATTATCTTTTTTCCACAGATCAAATGTCTTTTTAAGATCTATCAATCGTTGATTAGATGACCCTCTAAACTTTAGAGATATATCTTTTTGTTTAATTATAAACTCTCCATCTACTAACACATCAGAATTATGAAGAAGACTTTCTGTTCCACTATATCCATAATTTACAAATTTTTCTTTCTTTATTCTAGTTCCAACTAATTCATCTAACTTATATCCAGAGTAGACCCATATATTTTTTGTGTCTTTAAATTCTTCTCTTATTTCTTCTACGAATCTTCCTAAGCATTGTACATTCTTATGTTCAAATGGTTCTCCACCAAGAATAGATAACCCAGATATATAGTCTTTTCTTAAACAATCTTTAATAAGATCTTTTTCTTTAAAGGTAAATCTTTTACCAAAATCAAAATCCCATGCTTCTTTATTATGGCATTCGGGACAATGTCTTGTACAACCTGATACAAATAAGCTAACTCTAACTCCTTCCCCATTAGCTGTATCATATGTCTTTATTTCACCGTAATTCATATTTATCTCCCAATTAAAATATCTAGTGTATCATAAAGATACACTAGATATAGATTATTTAGTTTTATAAATGAAGAACTCTATCGTGGATTTCATTAGTTCTACCATAATTCCACATATTGTTTCCTAAATATCCACAAGTTCTTCTTACAATACTCATTTCTTTAGGATCATGGTTTCCACAATTCGGACAAGTCCAAACCATTTCACCAGTTTCTTCATTTTTATCTAGTTTGATTTCTCCTTCATAACCACATTTATAGCAGTAATCGGATTTAGAATTGATTTCTGCATAAAGGATATGATCATAAATATGAGAAAGCACTTTCATAATAGCCTCAACATTATTAAGCATACTAGGACTTTCTCCATATGAAATAGCCCCACCTGTACTAAGTTCTTGGAACTGAGATTCGAAATTAAACTTATCGAAGATACTGATAGGTTCTGTTACATGAACGTGGTAAGAGTTTGTTACATAAGGTTTATCAGTTACTCCTTCTATAACACCAAACCGTCTTTGATTTGCTTTTGCAAATTTATAAGTAGTGGATTCCAAAGGAGTCCCATAAATAGCATATCCTAAGTTTTCCTTTTCTTTCCATTCTTTACATTTTTCATTCATACGTTTCATAATAGCAAGAGCAAAAGGAGTAGCTTCAGGATCTGTATGAGATTTTCCAGTCATATATCTTACTGCTTCATATAAACCAGCATATCCAAGAGAAATAGTAGCATAACCACCAACAAGAAGTTTATCTATTGTTTCACCAGGTTTTAATCTTGATAAAGCACCATGTTGCCAAAGAATAGGAGCATAATCTGAAGTGGTTCCTTTTAATCTATTATATCGAACTAATAATGCTTTATGAACTAATTCCAAAGCTTCATCAAACTTCTTCCAAAATACTTCTTTGTCTCCTTTAGAAGATAATGCTACATAGGGAATATTAAGAGTTACTACACCCATATTAAATCTTCCCCAATATTTATAATTTCCATTTTCATCTTTCCAAGGAGAAAGCATTGAACGGCAATTATGTGAATTTATACCAGATACATCGAATCTATCGGATTCTGTTTCTACATCGTATTCATATTCCCCAATATTTCCTAAAAATTCTACTGATTCTACAGTATATTCTTTTGAAAAATCACTTTCTTTTTCATATTTGGATGCAGGAACTATATCTCCAGGTTTTAAATCTTCTACTGCTATTCTTCCTCTTTGAGTCGGTAACGGATGATCACTTGTAAGTGTTAATACTCTTCCATTAAACTTTACTCTATTCCAACGATTATAATCATCATTTCTTATAAACTTCTTAACTTTTACAAATCCATTCGAAGATGAATCAAAAATAAGCATATTTTCAGGAACAATAAATTCTGATTTAGCTCCTATCAATTTGATCATAGATCCACCATATATAGACACTAATCTATCCCATGCTCTTTCAAATGATTCTACAAATAATTGATTATTAAGCTTATAAGTGATTACTTCTTTCCCAAATACAGCACCCATTGGGATTACAACAGTTCCTTCTTTTAATTCTTTCATCTTCTTTTCTGAAATATAATCAGGAACCATTCTTTTAGCTGTGCATTGAGCTGCCATTATTGTGAGATAGTAATATTCATCACCTTCATGAATATTATCATCTTGTAATACATAGATAAGTTTAGGGAATGTAGGAGTTACATATACACCTTGTTTATTCTTAGTACCCTTATATCTTTGGCGAAGGGTTTCTTCTATAATCATAGCTAAGTCATGTTTTTCTTGTTCATTCTTAGCTTCATTTAAATACATAGATTCTGTGATAAAAGGAGCTTGACCATTAGTGGTCATAAGAGTTACAATCTGATATTGTATGGTTTGAATACCTGATTTGATTTCTCTTTTAAGTCTTTCTTCAGCAATCTCTTTAATCTGTTCTTCAGTAAGAGTAGCACCAGAAATTTCTAATTCTTCTTTAATATTGTTAATAATCTTCTTACGAGATACATCTACAAAGGGAGCTAAGTGAGCTAACGAAATAGTAGCACCACCATATTGTGAAGATGCCACTTGTGCTATAATCTGAGTTGCAATATTGCAAGCAGTTGTAAATGAATGAGGAGTATCAATCTTTGTTTCAGAAATTACTGTACCATTCTGCAACATATCTTCAAGGTTAATAAGACAGCAGTTGTGCATCTTTTGAATGAAGTAATCCATATCATGGAAATGAATTAATCCTTCATTGTGAGCTTTTTGAATATCTTCAGGAAGTAAAAGTCGGTTGCTAATATCCTTACTATATTCTCCAGCAATATAATCACGCTGAGTAGAATTGATTGTCGGATTTTTATTTGAATTTTCTTGAAGAACTTCTTCATTCTTGCAGTCGATAAGATTAAGAATTTTTCTATCAAGATCATTAGATTTTCTCATAAGAGCATGTTTATATCGGTAAGTAATATACTCTTTTGCTAATCTATATCTTCCCAGGCTCATAATACAATCTTCTACCATATCTTGAATTTCTTCTACAGATACAGCTCTATCCAATTTAGAGCATTTGTAGTTAATCTTTTCAACGATTTCATCAATCATCTTAGGACTTAATTTATCTGAACCTTCATACGCATTATTAGCTTTATTAATAGCCTCACAAATCTTATAAGCATCAAAATGAACTTGCGACCCATCTCTTTTAATTACATACATAATTTATTTAGCCTCCTAATAGGATTTTTATTTTAGAACCATTTTGGTTATTCAAATGTATTTATTCCTGTACTAGATAAAAAAATATAACATGTACAAAAATACTATATTTTGTATACAAAACTTATTTGATCTACATTGGGTAGATTATGAAATAAAGTTCATATTATTAATTAATAAAAAAATAAAGAGGACCATTTAAGTCCTCTTTATTTTATTTTACTTATTTATACTTTTGTAAAACAAGATTTAGATGCGCTCTTATTAACTACAATACTAACGATAATATCTATTTTTTCTTTAATAATTCAAAATGGTAGTAAGCCTACAAATATATTTGTTTGTAGTAAAAAAGAAATTTCTAGAAAAAACGGTATTGATTATTATTACTTAATTTTGATGATAATTATTACATTTTTGATTATAAATCAAAAACTTCAATTTTTATGGAAAATAGTTATACTATTAGTTCTGTTCCATATGTTATATATGATTTTATTTAAATATAAAAACTATATGTTAATATTATTAGGCTACAAAATGTACTTGATTCGTGATAAAATAGTATATAGTAAGAAAAGTCAAGAAGAGATATATAAAATATTAAAAGATAAGAAGAATTTGCAGATATTAGAAGTATCTAGTAATATTTATATAGAGAATGAAAAATATAGTATGACGAATTTTTATTGTAAAGATTTTTAAGAAGATATATTTGTTTATCTTTCAATGAAGAATATTTAAGGAGAATAACCTATGAGAGTTGTTGATATCATAGATAAAAAGAAAAAAAATAAAGAACTTACAAAATCTGAAATTGAATTTTTATTAGAAGGATACCTTAAAGGAACGGTACCTGATTATCAGATGAGTTCATTTTTAATGTCTGTATATTTTAATAATATGACAAAAGATGAGCTTACAAATTTCACTTTAACTATGAGAGATTCAGGGGATACAATCTACTTTGACAATTTAGACCATTATCTTGTTGATAAACATTCAACAGGTGGAGTAGGTGATAAGGTTACAGTAGTTCTAGGGCCGATTTTATCAGCAGTAGGAATGGCTACAACAAAGTTATCGGGTAAAGGTTTAGGGCACACTGGAGGAACGATTGATAAATTTGAAGCAATTAGAAACTTTAAATTTAGTACTACAAAAGAAGAACTAGTAGAAGTAGCTAGTAAAACTGGAGTAGGACTAATGGGTTACAGCGACAATATTGTGCCATTAGATAAAAAAATATATGCATTACGTGATGTGACTGCAACAGTAGATAATATTCCTTTAATAGCAAGTAGTATTATGAGTAAGAAATTGGCAATTCAATCTGATTTAATTATTTTAGATGTAAAAGTCGGTGACGGTGCTTTCATGAAAACTATTGAAGATGCGAGAGAATTATCTCGTAGAATGGTTGAAATTGGAAATAGTGTAGGTAGAAAAACCATAGCAGTACTGACTAATATGGAAGAACCACTAGGATATAATATTGGAAATGCTAATGAAATTGTCGAAGGAATAGAAGCCTTAAAAGGAAACTGGTCTGATGATCTTAAAGAAGTAGTTTATGAAATTGTCTATCTAGCGTTAAAACACAAAGGTGAAGTTAAGACATACGAAGAAGCTGCTAAAAAAATAGATGAAGTTATTGCTAATGGGCGTGCTTTAGAGTTATTAAGACAGTTTATTGAATTAAGTGGTGGAGATGGCGAAGTAGTAAATAATTATGAACTGTTACCAACGCCAAAATCAGTTCTAGAGGTATTCTCAGAAGAAGAAGGTTTTGTAACAAAAATTAAAGCTGAAGAAATTGGTAAAGCAGCGATGGTTATTGGTGCTGGTCGAGCTACAAAAGAAGATGAGGTTGATCATGCAGTAGGAATCGAACTTAAGAAAAAAGTCGGAGATAAAGTGGAAAAAGGTGAAGTTATTGCTGAAATTTACTTTAACGATGAAAAAAATGTTCAATCAAGTAAAACTATGGTCTTAGATGCATATGTAATCGGACAAGAAAAAATAGAAAATATTAAAAATATATTAGAAGTAATAGAATAGAGGTAAAAAAATGGGATTAAATAAATATATCGATCATACAATTTTAAAGGCGACAGCAAGTAGTGCTGATGTTCAAAAACTTTGCGAGGAAGCAATTGAACATGAATTTTATAGTGTTTGTGTTAATGGTTGTTATGTTGCAGATGCGAAACATCTTTTACAAGGAACAGATGTTAAAATTGCCGCTGTTGTAGGTTTTCCATTAGGTGCAATGACTACTGCTGCGAAAGTTTTTGAAGCAAAGGAAGCGGTAGAAAACGGAGCAAGCGAAATAGATATGGTTATCAATGTTGCTAAATTGAAAGATGGAGAGTTTGAATATGTTGAAAATGAAATCCGTCAAATAAAAGAGGCCATTGGAGATAATGTTTTGAAAGTTATTATCGAAACTTGTTATTTAACTGATGAAGAAAAAGTTAAAGCTTGTGAGTTATCACTTGCTGCTAAGGCAGATTTTGTAAAAACTTCAACTGGTTTTGGGACTGATGGAGCAACATATGAAGATGTAAAATTAATGAAGTCTGTAGTAGGTGACAATGCAAAAGTTAAAGCAAGTGGTGGAGTTAGAGATAAAGAAACTGCGCAAAAATATATTGATCTTGGAGCAGAAAGATTAGGAACAAGTTCAGGAA
>ENA-OWND01000122-OWND01000122.1-metagenome-genome-assembly--contig:-NODE-122-length-51162-cov-8.154812_pt1 | contig 51162 bp, 33 predicted proteins | sample MGYA00245342_ERZ651119 | MGnify/ENA primary metagenome ERZ651119 (study PRJEB26857, sample SAMEA4031756) | metagenome | biome: human; feature: oral; material: saliva | place: Philippines | collected 2014... | reverse complement strand
AGCACATCTGCTCAACAATCGAACAAAATCAGTCAAGGAGTCTAATGACCGATTCGGGATAAACATGGGAATAAATCTGCAGCAACGCTGTAACAGTCTCATTGTCAGTTGTTTGGAAAACACCCTGTTTTGGTCGACCAAAATACCCTATATTGCAATGGCAAAACACCCTATATTGCACGACCAATATAGGGTGTTTTGTTATTGCATTCCGTAGTTCTTTGTTTTTAGTCCAAATATCATGACTGTAAACAACGGTGCATGGGTTTGGATAAATGATATTTTTCTGCTGTTTGAAAGCCTTATGAAAGACGTCAGGCATAAGCGTTACCTGCAGTGCAGGAGAGGTTTCATGCCGGTAAGAGCGTCGCGTGCTGCGGTTATTTTCCGGTTATGGTGACAGCCTTTCCGTGTCTGCTGTACTTGATAGGAATAGTGTTCGAGAGGTTTCTAAGCACAATGTCGATATCGTCATTGTAAGGCACAGCACCTGAATATGTCTGACCGCGGTCGATACTGCTACCGAGCATGATGTCAACACCGTAAATCTGTTCCAGTACATCGGCAATTTCGCCTACAGACATTCTCTTGAATGGAATCATACCGTCGTGCCATACTGCATCAGCAGGCGCATATACAGCCTTTACTTCGACGGTTTTATTCGTTTTGTCGATGATGATCTTCTGGTCAGGATTGATTGTTACTTTGTTGTTGCCGATATTGTCCGACACTTCCAGACGCCCCTCGAGTAGTGTCACTTCTTCTTTGTTGCCATCACATCGTGTGTTGAAGTCGAACACCGTTCCGAGCACCTTTGCGGAAACACTGCCACTCGAAACAATGAAAGGCTTATTGGGATTCTTCATCACTTGGAACAAAGCCTCGCCTGAAAGTTCCACCTTACGGGTGTCGTCAGCGAAATTCTTAGCATAGCGGATAGTCGAATTTTTGTTGAGCCATACCGTACTGCCGTCAGGAAGCATCAGCTCTTCTTTTTCCATTGCGGTGATCGACACCATTTCGTCGCCATCCATGTGTGCCAGAGACCAAATCGCTATTGCTCCAAAGGCAACGAGAGTGAGCGCTACAGCAGCATACCGAAGGAATGACATATGATGTATTTTTGTGTGAGGTTCTCCCTCATACTGCATGATCCTGCTCATTATGTCAGCTTCTGCCAGGTCGATGTCAGCCTCTGACGGACGGAATGACTGCCGACCCTCGTGGTACATCTTCTCTGCTCTGAACAAAATCTCCTCGTTCTTGTCCGATTCGTTCATCCAGTCAAGCAGCTTGGAAAGATTCACGGACGAGCTTTTGCCCAGAATATAGTCCTTTATTATTTTATAATTAGCGATTCCCATATCTCATTGTTCTATCCTCGTTCCAAAGAAGTACGGATTTTCAGTTGGCATATGTTTATAACAAGTGAACATGCAAAATAACGTATAATCTTTAACATTTATTCAAATTTAAGAAAGCCAAGTCGTTTTCTCAGGTAGCGTAATGCCTTGAATATATGTGTGTCGACGGTGCGCACGGATATTTTCATAAATTCGCTTATTTCCTTGTTCTTCATACCGTGCAGATAACTCAGCGTGAATGCCATGCGGCATTTCTCGGGCAGTTCATTGACGGCAGCCTCAATCTGCTGTCGCAGCTCGCCGCTTTCTATCTCGTGCACCACATCGCTGAGTTCGGGATGATAGTACTGCATCTTTCTCAATTCTATCTGCTTCTTCTTTTCGGAGTAATCATTGACGATATGTTTATGCCTGACAATGTTGAGTGTACGTGTATACACCGTCTTGTAAAGGAACGCCTTGACATGGTCGTCGTCAGCGAAGTTGTCGCGTCGCTTCCACAACTCGACAAATGCTTCCTGCACAACATCCTTCATATCCTCGTCGGAATGAAGGCTCAACGCATAGTTGAGCAATCCGGGATAGAGGTTGCGGAATAATTGCCTGAAGTGTTCTTCTGTTATTAATTCCATGTCTGGTGTTATGCTTTTTCGGTGTGCTTCACAATAGTTGTGTTGCGTATTGACACTGCCACGTGTAATGTATAGAATTGAGTCTTTTAATTTTTCCGTATCAGTCAGTTGCTGATAAAATAAAGAAGAATGCCACACGCGGTGTGCAAAAGTAATGAATTTATCATGAATCATACCTACTTTACTGACAGAATTTGACTATATTTAACAGTACGGCGATTATTCTTCACTCATTTCATGCCAAAACGCGCAAATGACAGTGTTCGGACCTTATATATATAATAAGGTGTAAAAAAGTAACACACACTGCTGTTTTCTATGATATCAGCCATGCTAAAAACGTCTGAAACAAAGAATATCATGTATCAGCAGAAAAAATAATGGTTTGGCAGTACGTAGTTTTAAGTGTCTGTGTGTTTCTATATTAACGTTACCTCTTCGACATGAATACATGTAGAAAATAAATATAATAATTAAAAGCTATCAATGAAAAAACAAGGCAATTTGAAAGTTAGGTTGCTGTTCAAGGCAACCTTAGTGCTTCTGCTTGTAATGGCTCCCGTGCAGGATATTCTCGCACAGGTGAATTTCACTACTAAGCGCGCCAAACTGGAGACAGTCATCAAAGATCTAAAGGTTAAGTCAAAGTACAACTTCTTCTACAATGACGCTTTAGGTAATGTGATGGTTAACAGTGTGAATGCAAAGAACGAGTCAATGAAGAGCGTTCTCGACAAACTCTTTGCAGGCACAGGAATCAGTTATAAAATTTCAGAGAATGTGGTTTACCTCACTAAGGATGGTGAGGCTGCACCGAAGTCAGCTGCTACACAGCAGCAGACAAAAGGTCCGCACAAGGTTTCCGGTAATGTGAAGGATGCCAACGGCGAGCCACTCATCGGTGTGAGCATCATGATAAAAGGCACATCGCAGGGCGCTGTCACCGATATCGACGGCAACTATTCCTTTACCACCGACGTGGCAAACCCCATTCTTGTCTACTCATACGTAGGCTACGGCACTCAGGAGATACCTCTTCAGAGCCGTGCTCGCATCGACCTCGTCATGAAAGAAGAGACTCATTCGCTGAGCACTGTCGTCGTGACGGCAATGGGTATACAGCGCAAGGAGGAATCGCTCACATACGCCACACAGCGATTAAAGGCTGAAGACCTCATGCGAGTAGAGGACCCGAACCTTGCCAACTCATTGGAGGGAAAGGTAGCCGGACTCTCTATCACTGCCAGCGCAGGTGGTGCCGGTGGTGCATCAAAGATTGTGCTTCGCGGTTCAAAGTCAGTGCTCGGTAACAGTTCGCCACTCATCGTTGTCGACGGAGTGCCTATGTCAAACGGCACACGCGGACAGACTGACTGGAGCGGTAAGAACCTTACTTATAACGGAATGTCAGAGGGTAGCGACCCGCTGTCACTTATCAACCCCGACGATATTGAGTCTATCAACGTGCTTAAGGGCGCCAACGCTGCTGCACTCTATGGTTCAGCGGCTGCCAATGGTGTGGTGATGATTACAACAAAGACCGGTCGCGAGGGTCGCCTCGACATCAATGTGACATCAAACGTCACCTTCGATACTCCGCTGGTAACTCCAAACATACAGAACACTTACGGTGCTACTATCTCAGGTAACACGGTTCAGAACGACGGTTGGGGCGCAAAGATCGGCTCATTGTCATCCGACCAGCTTATTATAAAATCGCCACTCAACTCTACAAACTTCCTTAAAGGGGCAACAACAGACATCCATCTGCGCAATAACGCTGTCGACGATGTGAAGGATTTCTTCCGCACCGGTGTGACAACGAACAACTCGCTGTCGCTTTCCGGAGGTACGGAGAAAATGAGTACATACTTCTCTATTGCCAACAGCCACGCAAAGGGTATGATGCGTAACAACACTTACAACCGTAACACGTTCAACTTTCGTCAGAACTACAAGTTCTTCGATCGTCTGAAAGTCGATGTGTCTATCAACTACGCACAGACGAATACGAGGAACCGTCCAGGCGGTGGTACAGTCATGAACCCTATTTATCACATGTATCTTACGCCACGTAATATCGACATGGCATACTATCGTGACAACTACGTCACAGAAAAAGGCAAGTGGATGAGCGGTTCTATCTACTATTATCAGCTTGGACTGCAAGGTTATGACTTAGTTCCCGGACATGCGGAACTTATGGGACCACGCCAGAACTGGGCATATATGATGTCTGACAACAATAACCCCTATTGGCTCATGGGTATGAACAGCGGTAAGCAGAAGGAAGACCGTATCTGGGGTACGATATCTGCTAACCTCGACATTTACGACGGACTGTCATTTCAGGCACGTGTCAATTACGACCACAACCGTTTCCACAGCACAACCAAACGCTACGCAACAACTTTCATCCCTTCTGGCATGGAAGACTACGGATGCTTTTGGGACAAGGACTATAAGTCGACCGATATCTATATAGACTACCTTCTCAGCTACAACAAGAAGTTCGGCGACTTCGACGTATCGGGTACCGCAGGATGGGTAGGACATACAAGGAAAGGTGAGTATAAGGACACTGCGATAAGTAAAGCCACATTCTTCGACGGCAACAAACAGAAAATTCCTACATTAGTCAACTACTTTGATGTAAGTGCAGGTGATAAGGGGTCAACAACAGGCGGCAAGAGTTCCGACTGGGATCACGCATTGCTCTTCACTGCACAGATGGGATGGAAGGAAATGATATATTTTGATGCCTCTTACCGTCAGGACTGGTATCGTCCGTTTCGATTCTTCAAGCTGTCAGGCATAGCTAAGACCGACAACTACGGTTACTTCGGCTTTGGTGCAAATGCCATTATCAGCAAGATGGCAAAACTGCCTGAAGCTCTTAACTACCTTAAGCTTCGCGCATCTTACTCTGAGGTAGGTAACTCCATACCAAACCTTGCCTACAACGCAGTTTCCGATAATCTTCAGACTGGTGCTATCACCGGCAGCAACTACGCACAGTTCGTAAACCCACAGCCGGAGAAGACCAAGTCGTTTGAGACCGGTATTGAGTCGCTGTGGCTTAACGACCGTCTGAGCTTCGACTTTACCTACTATAACGCTACGATGCATAATCTCTACATGAAGGCAGGTACAGGTACAGGTCTCATACAGAACATGAACTCAGGTAAAGTCCGTAACAGTGGCTTCGAGGTAACAGTCGGCTACAACTTCAAACCTACACGATGGCTCAGCTGGCGCACTTCCGTCAATGCTTCTTACAACAAAAACAAGATTCTTGAGACAGCATACGACGCAGAAGGCAAGGAGCGACTCATCGAACAGAATGTGGCAGGCACACACGTCATATATAAGAAAGGTGGCTCAATCGGCGATATGTATGTCCCCGACTACGTACGCGACGAAAAAGGACACATACAGCTCAACTCTCTCGGTCAGCCACAGTTCGACCAGAGCGGTAAACTCAAATACATTGGTAATATGAATGCTGACTGGATGCTCGGCTGGAGCAACACCTTCACATGGAAGGAGTTCAGCCTGTCATTACTCATCAACGGTCGCATCGGCGGAAAGGTTATCAGCCTGACAGAACAGACACTCGATAAATACGGTTTCTCACAGCGCTCGGCTGATGCACGCCTCAACGCAGAACGCAACAATATCGTTGCTTCCGACTACGGCAATGTGCCGGGTATCGTACTCCCTGACGGTAGCGGACGCATAGTACCGGTGAAGGAATACTATCAGGCTATAGGCTCTGCCAAAAACCCTGTCGACTACATCTACAACGCTACAAACTTCCGTTTGCGCGAGCTTGCTCTGGGCTACACTTTCCGCAATCTCTTCGGAATGAACCGTAACCTCTCGCTCTCATTCATTGCACGCAACCTGTTCTTCATATACAAGGATGCGCCAACAGATCCGGACGTATCACTGTCAACACAGAATGGTCTTGGAGCATTCGAGGTATTCAACATGCCATCAACACGCTCTTACGGATTATCAGTGAAAATGAATTTCTAACACTTAGATAGACAGAAAATAAAATGATGAAACCAAAATATATAGGCAAATTTCTGGCATTAGCCCTTGCAGGACTCACACTGAATGCCTGTCTCGACTACGACGTGACGGGTGCAGAGTTCAATCAGAATCAGAAAAATGAGGAGAAGGTAGTACGTCAGGGTAAGGTCGATGTCATCAAGTGCGACATCAACCTTACAGAGGAGCAGTTCGATGCTGCAATAGAAAAGATCCAAACAAACATGGCAATAGCACTCGGCGGTGTATACTCGCTGCGTGGAGGTAAAGAAGGTAACCCGCCTGTATCTCATGCTTACCAGTATCTGTCAACCTTCTATCAGGATGCGTTCGCACAGTATGCCGTCATACCTCACGTGAATTATCCTTATTCCGGCATCAACATCGTGTCATCTACGGCTATCGACCTGAAGGCTTACGGCGGTGCATACGGCACATTCATGGAAGCTAACAAGGCGCTCGTGCCTCTGCTCAACATGGAAGAAATTGACCTCTTGCCAGAAGTGAAGGCTACATACCTGCTGTTCTACGATTATGCAGCTATTGAGGTAGCCGACAACTACGGTCCATTCCCCTATCAGGACTTCAAGACCAACAAGCAGGAACGTCCATATACTTACGATAATCTCGAGACAATCTACAACACTGTAGTAAATAACCTCGACAGCATCATTAAGTGTTACAACTACTACGAGGCAAATCGTGCCGACTGGTATAAGGACAAAGTTCAGAGGAAACTGGCTCAATACACACGTTGCGGTCTTGCAATGCTGAGATCGAACATCGAAAGCCTCGACATCTTCAAGCGCTTTGCCAACTCGCTGAAGCTTCGTTTGGCTGTGCATGTAGCAAAGGTTGATCCTGCAAAGGCAAAGAAATGGGCTGAAGAGGCTGTTGCATCCGGAGTAATCGAAGATGAGAAGGACGAGATCAGTTTCAACTCATATGTGACTGGAGTTCAAAATCCTCTCATTCAGATATGGAACTCTTGGAATGACATGCGCTTGGGAGCAGGTTATGAATCTGTGTTGCGTGCTTACAACCACCCATTCCTTGAGATGTTGTTCACCAAGAACGAATATATCAAAAACAGCAAGGACAACAGTCTCTCTCTTGAGGCTGACACTAAAGTATGCGGTATTCTCGCAGGTGCTCACGTTGGTCAGGAGCAAAGCTCGCCAGGTAATCCATACAACGGATTCTCAAAACTTCAGGAAGAAAATTCAATGGGTAATGCTCCTCTTTACCTTATGAAACTGTCAGAGGTATGCTTCCTTCGTGCAGAGGGTGCAGTGCGTGGATGGGACATGAAAGGCACTGCCCAGCAGTTCTACGAGCAGGGCATCCGTGAAGGCAACGTGCTCAACCGCTTTAGACCGAACCTTGCATATAAAAAGTATGAGGCTGCTCTCGACAAATACATGCAGATAGAAAAAGCAGAGCCTTTCACTTATGTTGACCCAACGGGCAATGATGCCGATCAGGTGAGCAAGATAACGGTAGGAGTGAAATGGAATGATGCTGACGACAACGAGGTAAAGCTCGAGAAAATCATCACGCAGAAGTATATCGCAGGCTTCCCGAACAGTCTTGAGGCATGGGTCGACATCCGTCGCACTGGTTATCCTCGTCTGTTCCCTATACTGAATGTTGCCGACGGTGACGGCTCTCTGAAAGATGGCGACATCATACGTCGTCTGCCATTCCCTGACACGCAGGACCAGGCTACACTGAAAGATGTTCTCTCTACAGGTATGAATGCACTGGGCGGAGTTGACAAACAGGCAACCAGACTGTGGTGGGATGTTGACAAGAGCAACTTCTAAGTTAAACCCCGAATCGGTCATTATACCGCATTTGCTTAGATTTGTAATTATCGACATGCTTTCCTGTCTGCTTTAGTCCGCTTGCCGGCATCTGCGCTTCCATTACATCTCGCCGTAGCCCGCTACGCCTTCGATGAAACGTCAGCACATCTGCTCAACAATCGAACAAAATCAGTCAAGAACTCTAATGACCGATTCGGGTTTAATACAAGGTCAGACAATAACGGATCAAAAATGAGGATGTGCCTATTTGATGACACATCCTCATTTTACATAATATAAAGTATTAAAAAGGGAAATACCCTTTTACTTTATCCACTACGGGAAGTATTATTTACCGAAGTAGCGATTGTAAAGACCTTCGAAGCCGCGACCATGACGAGCCTCGTCCTTTGCCATCTCATGAACGGTGTCATGGATTGCATCAAGATTCTCTGCCTTTGCACGCTTGGCTATCTCCATCTTTCCTGCAGTAGCACCACACTCTGCATCGATACGCTTCTCAAGGTTTGTCTTTGTATCCCATACGCACTCACCAATGAGTTCTGCAAAACGACTTGCATGGTCAGCCTCCTCATAAGCATAACGCTTGAAAGCCTCTGCTATTTCCGGATAACCTTCGCGGTCAGCCTGACGAGCCATAGCAAGATACATACCAACTTCTGTACATTCGGCTTCGAAGTTTGCCTTCAGACCTTCCCAGATATCCTCTGGACAACCCTGTGCAACACCGATAACGTGTTCTGTAACATACACTCGCTCTTCGTCAGCTTTTACCTCTGAGAATTTGCTTGACGGAGCCTTACATACAGGACAGCTTTCAGGAGCTGTTTCGCCTTCGTGGACATAACCACAAACAGCGCAAATAAATTTCTTTGCCATAATTTCTAATTGTGTTTGTCATTTAAGTTAATTAACAATGTGTTATTTGATAAATGTAATGATGTCTTCCGGAGTAAGTAACTGTTGTTCGCCTGTTACCATATTCTTTAGAGTTATTTTACCTGCAGCCATCTCTGACTCACCTGCAAGAGCTACAAAAGGAATATGTTTAGCATTGGCGTACGACATTTGCTTTTTCATCTTCACTGCATCAGGATAAATCTCTGTACAGATTCCTGCTTGACGTGCAGCGGAAGCGATAGGCAAGCAATAGGCAGTCTCGGTCTCACCAAAGTTAATGAACAGCAACTGTGTGATATTCATAGCATCCTTTGGATAAAGATCAAGTTGATTAAGCACATCAAAGATACGGTCGGCACCAAATGAAATGCCTACGCCTGAGAGTCCTGGCATGCCAAAAATGCCTGTGAGGTTATCATAACGACCGCCTCCTGTTATAGAACCAATCTGCACATCCAGCGCCTTAACCTCAAAGATGGCTCCTGTGTAATAGTTCAATCCACGTGCCAGAGTAAGATCAAGCTGAATTTCATTATTCATATGACTATGTTTCAGCGCATTGAGAATAAAATGTGTCTCTTCAACACCTTTCAAGCCAGTCTCACTTCCTACAAGAACATCGGCAATAGTCGCCAATTTCTCATCGTTACTGCCTGAAAGCATAAGAATCGGCTGTAGCTTTTTAACCTGTTCCGTGGTGAGACCATTGGCAATGAGTTCTTCATTAACCTTGTCAATGCCTATCTTATCAAGCTTGTCGATAGCAACAGTAATATCGATTATCTTATCAGCAGCACCAATAATCTCTGCAATGCCTGTGAGAATCTTTCGGTTGTTAATATGCAAACGGACACGGATACCAAAACGAGTGAACACCGTATCAATAATCTGCATTAGCTCTACCTCATTGAGTAATGAGTCAGAGCCTACCACATCGGCGTCACACTGGTAAAATTCGCGGTAACGTCCTTTCTGTGGACGATCAGCACGCCATACCGGTTGAATCTGATAACGCTTGAAAGGGAGTTGCAACTCGTCACGATGTTGAACGACATATCGTGCAAATGGTACAGTCAAGTCATAGCGCAACCCCTTCTCGCAGAATTTTGCAGCAAGCTTCGTGGTACTTGTGTTAGCAACCTCGTCGGCAGTCATGCCATGAAGGAAGTCGCCAGAGTTGAGAATCTTAAAGAGGAGTTTATCACCCTCATCTCCATACTTGCCCATGAGCGTACTTAGATTTTCCATTGCAGGCGTCTCTATCTGCTGGAATCCATACAGAGCATAAACCTCTCTGATGGTGTTAAATATATAGTTACGCTTCGCCATTTCCACAGGCGAAAAATCTCTTGTGCCTTTAGGGATACTTGGTTTCTGAGCCATTTATTATTTTCTTTCTATAGTCTGGTCGCGGTCAGGACCTATTGAGATGATTCTAATTGGAGTTTCAAGTTCTGTTTCAAGGAATGTGACATATTCACGGAAAGCCTCTGGGAATTGTTCTTCAGATGTCATCTTTGACATGTCTGTATTCCAACCTCTTAACTCCTTATAAACAGGTTTGATATTATGTTCGATATCATAAGGGAAATCACGCGTCTCTACCCCATTCACATTATATGCAACACATGCTTTTATTGTAGGGAACGAATCAAGAACATCGCTTTTCATCATTATGAGCTGGGTGACGCCATTAATCATTATAGAATATCGGAGAGCAACGAGGTCAATCCAGCCACAACGACGCTCACGACCTGTGACAGCACCATATTCATGACCAATCTGACGAATAGTATTGCCCGTCTCATCAAACAGTTCTGTAGGGAATGGACCTGAACCAACTCTTGTGCAATATGCTTTCATTATGCCATAAACCTCGCCAATTCTGTTAGGACCAATTCCAAGACCGGAGCATGCACCGGCACATATCGTATTGCTTGATGTAACGAATGGATATGAACCGAAGTCAATGTCGAGCATTGTGCCTTGAGCACCCTCACAGAGCACTGACTTGTCAGAGCGAAGATAATGATTTATTTCATGCTCAGAGTCAATCATACGGAATTGTTTCATATACTCTACGCCTTCCATCCATGTACGTTCCGTCTCTTCTAAAGCATTCATATCTACTTTGTAGCCAAGGTTGTTGAGCATCCTCATATGACGGGTCTTATGCTCTGTATACTTTTCTTCGAAATCATGAAGAATATCACCAACACGCAAACCATTGCGGCTGACTTTATCTGTATAAGCAGGCCCTATGCCCTTGCCGGTAGTGCCTACTTTATTCTTTCCTTTTTCTGATTCATAGGCTGCATCAAGCAAACGGTGAGTAGGCATGATTAGATGTGCTTTCTTTGAAATTTGAAGACGTGACACCAAATCATGTCCGCTCTTCTCCAATTCCTTTGCTTCGCCCATGAAGAGATCGGGAGCAAGTACTACTCCATTACCAATTATATTGACCTTGTCACCTTGGAAGATTCCAGATGGGATGCTGCGAAGAACATACTTCTGTCCTTCAAATTCAAGAGTATGACCTGCGTTTGGACCACCTTGAAAACGGGCAACTACATCATAACGAGGAGTAAGAACATCAACGACCTTACCCTTGCCTTCATCACCCCATTGCAATCCTAACAGAACATCTACTTTACCGTTACTCATAATATACGTTAGATTGAATTATTTCTATTGTCCGACAAAGTTAGTTCAATTGAATGATATAACCAAATAAATACATTATTTTTTAGAGAATAAACTCGCTTTATCCTAAATCGGTCAATAGATTTCTAACTGATTGTGTCTGATTTAGTAGCAGATTAGCAGCCTTATTATATTGGGCGTATTTGGCTACGGCAAGAGAATAAGGTTTTCGTGCACTTCTGGATATCAGTAAATAAAATCAACAAAAAGGCTATTCTAACCATGTATACAGCCGATATTTGCCGATGCTTTGTCGTTCGGTGAAAAAACGCTTATTTTCGGCATTACGAGCAAGATATTGATAATCAGAATGATAGACTTTTGTGCTGTCGATAAAAATACAACTGCGTTTCTAAAAGCGCCGTTTCTTGAGTCTAATCCCTACGCTTTTTGCCGATAAAACCGTCGTTTTCAGCATCAAAAAACACCGCTTATTGAGATAAAAAGCACGAAATGAAGAGTGTTCCAGCTTTTGTCGGTTCTTGAAGACGCGATTTTATGCAATGTCGACTTTGCAAATCTCCACCTTTAGTTTTCTATTTCGTTGAAAATCGCAAAGATAAATTTTCTTTACTATACGCCAGTTCTGGATAAGATGTCTGACACGTTGTCTTTGGTAATAATGCTTTGTCGTTCACCATGGTGTGGCAAGCCTGCTACCATTTGCCGTGACATTTTCAGATATTGGTCATTATAAACCCATTCTAATCGCTATCAAATGCTCTAATAGCCGATTTAATTTTATGAATCATTTCTTCCAAAAACGTGAGGTTATATCCTCCATTGTATTATTATGATGATAAAGACGATACAGTCGCTGGTTTGTCTTAGGACTGTTTAAAGGACCAAGGTGCTCTATATAAGGTCCAACTTTAATATAGTCAAAGTTCTGACGACTGATAAATTGTGATATAATAGTACGACCTGAATACCACGCTATTTTACACTCAGGATAAGTGTAACGAATATGACTGGCAAGACGATTAACGGCATCAGGTTCAGAATCACCTCCCATAAAACTAATACATGTTATTGCACTACCGAACTCTGCTACAAATGAGTCAATGGCATTTTCGTCAAGTTCAATTCCTGTGTCTGCCCACAGAAACTTGCTATGACATCCAGGACAGCGACATGGACAATTTGAAATGTTTATTGCCAATGTCACTTCATCAGGTATTTCCTGAAACACAATATCTGTATTAATGTATCTAAGCATCGATAATATTGATTATTGCTAACATGTTCATTCTTCGGGAGCGTATATCAATGCGTTTAAAAGACCCGAATGGCATTATCCGGAGAATTACCATTCAGGTCTTGAACACATAAAAAGTTGTATTGTTTTTATTGCTCGACAAGCTTTGCCTTGCCTGCATAGTAACGACGTCTTGCTTCTTTCTGACGAGCCTGTGAGAAATTGCTTACACGCTTCAAATATCCTATTATTCTTGTCATGTAATCGACATCTTCTGAGTCGCACTTTGGACACTTATGCAAATAACGTTTGTCTATATGCCCGCAATCATTACATATAGTATTAGGAATGTTGAATGTAAAATAGTTACATCCCTCTTTTGCCGCAACACGGATAAGTTGTGAGTATTGAGCCTTTGAAAGATGCTCATCAAGATTCATGTGAAGAGCAGAACCGCCTGTTAGATGCTCAATATATGGCGCTCCATGCAGTTTGAATTTATCAACGATTGTAAGAGACTCATCCTCTACGACATAGAAATAAGAGTTATAGCAGTCGCGTGGTACAAAATAACCATCTTCGCGATCCCACTTCGAGTGCTTAACACCAACATTCTCAGCAGGAATCATCTCGCAGTTGAACATAAGACCTTTTTCCTTATCGTAGTGCGACTTGTTAAGTTTTTCTACAACACCGAGGATAACCTGTACGAAATGACGATATTCATCATTATCATTTATCTTAAGACCCATAAACTCCGCAGCCTCAACGATACCGTTTACACCAATGGTAAGATACTGACGATCAAGAGCAATGTATCCAGCATCAAACAACGGAAGCATACCATTCTCCTGCAGTTCCTTAAGATTCTCATTATAGGCTATCTGAACCTTATGACATAATTCGGCTATATTTGTAAGAAACTCGACATAGTCCAAGCCGTTGTTAATTGCATATTGTACGCAACGATTTATATTTATGGTCAGCACAGACTTTGAACCGGTAGAGATACCTCCTGCACCAAGAGTATAGGAGAATCCATTATCAGTAATTTCATTACGCAAACGACAACATGATGATAACGAGTCTGCATTATCAGATATATATGTAAAGAAAGAATGTCCCTCGGAATACATCTCTGCAGCAAAGTCGCCCCATTCCTTATCCTTTGGTTCATTGTTCTCAACAAGCATTGCCATTGTTTCAACTGGGAAAGTGAGCATTGTCTTGGTACGTTCCTTGTTAAACCACTTCATGAAACGTTTCTGCAACCATGAAAGCCCATTCCAGTCAGGACGTGATCCGTCGGGGAAATAGAAATGTTCAAACAGAGATTCAAAATAAAATCTGTCATAGTAAGAAATGTTCCAGAATACAGATTGGAAATTACGTGCTCCTGTAGGTTGATTGATTGAATAAACTATCTGTTCGAAGCAGTCGGTAATAACCTTATCGAGAGTACGTTTCTTCAGCGAGTTATCCGCCTGCATTTCTGAATGCTCCCAATAGTCAACACCGTATTCCTTTCCAAGGAAATAATTCATGTACATTAGAAATTCCGGTGTTGCACATGCACCTGACAACATGGAACTTACAATGAACACCATATTTACAAAACCACCGCAAAATGATTTCAAGTTGGTAGGAGCCGTTGAATTTCCACCTATGGAACTTGTACCATTCAAAAGCCAGGGGTACATCGTTATAGAAGCACAATAAGGTGCTATGCTCGTTTCGTCATTCTTATAAATGAAGTGTGTCTTGAGCAAACGCAGATATTCCTCTGAAACTTCTTTGCCGTAAAGTTGCTTGATTCTATCGGTAAGCATACGTCTGTTCAACTTGATAAACGCACCTTTTGGCAGTTCACCAATAAGAGTTGCAATGTTCTTGTTTTCAACATTAGCATTGGAGTCAAACTTACTTCCTGACGCTGCATTCGAAGCATGGCAATAGTCAAAAAGGAACTTAAGACGCTCTACCGTCTCACGATCTTCCGTGTGTTTCTGACGATATAGCATAAAACTCTTTGCAACGGCAAAGTGCCCTTCTTGCATAAGAGCGACCTCTACTTGATTCTGAATATCCTCTACTTTGATGTCTTTGTGAATATCAAGATGAGAAAGAATCTTTGAAATAACACCAAGATCGGTAGGTTCCTTTACAGACTCGAATGCCTTAATGACTGCATTCATTATCTTGTCCAAAGAAAAAAGGACCTTTGTTCCATCTCTTTTTGTAATAGTAAAATTTTGGGTCTCCATTTTAAAGGTATATTTTTATATTAATAATAATGTATATATTACACATGTATCTGAGCAACCGTAAATACAAAAAGCAAACACAAAGTTTTTGTTTTTGGAAACTTCCCGTCAAGTTTTCGAATAAAAGTTTTCCTTTTTAGAAACTTCATTCGCAAATAATACAGTTTGAATTTTCCATTTTGTTAATTTAAAGCGATTGCAAATATAGTTTTTTTTTCAGAAACCCACAAATAAAAAAGGAGAAAAATTAAAGAAAAAGACAATTATTTTTACAGTGTATTTTATAGTGCAAATTTAATCATTTCAATTAGTTCCTTTAATAATAAATAGATAACTATCAGTGGTGCAGCCTTTTGCAATCCGAATACGCATATCTGTTCTAAAGTCTCGTAGGTATCCACTTTTCCTGAGAGCATAAGATACACAGCAATACCTAAGGATAATCCCAATCCAACAATAAAAAATACAGCGCTCAGAAAAGGTCCGGGAAAAAGATGTCCTGTAATTCCAAGAAATGAAGAATGCGGAAAGAACGCCATTGCAAAACAGACTAAAAAAGAAATAGCTACGACCAAATAAAATACTATCACAGCAAAACGTTCGCGGTAATCATTCTTGCTATGTGCAATTATTTTTTTTGGCAACTCACTCCAGACAAAAGCTCCTATAATTATACATGACAGTATAATCCACACAAGTGTTGTATCAGACAAATTTTCAGGCATATGTCCCAAAAACCATCGCAAACCACGACCACTTAATAAAGAGTTAATACCCATCGACGGCCACATTGCACTGACTATCCACGAGCCAAGAATAGTCAGTGCTTGTAATATCAGTAAGCACAATGATAACAGTACAAATATCTTTGATTTATTCTTCATCCGGCGTAAGATTATCCAAATCGAGAATACGAAGTTCAAGTGCACGTACAACAAGCCGTGTGGCATTAATACTGTTCCTGTTGTTAGGGAAAAGTTTTTGTATAAGCTCGTTTTGACGCTTTTCAAGACTCTTTATGCCAAAAGGCATGCCACGTAGATTAGTAATCTGTTCTTTTGTATACCCAAGAGCCAGATGACGCAAAAAACGCTCGTCATACTCATCTATTTCATAGTCCACAATCGCTTCCTGGTGCATCAACTGAGCACTTACAGCATCTTTGAAACGTTCTACTATTTTATTCAATATAGGTTCATTGAAAACAAGTTTCTTGCCAGCCATAACTGAAATAACCTCACTACGAGTCAATAACTCCCCACTCTTAAGTACTATTCCATCGCAACCGGCATCAAGAACATCAAGCCATAGTTTTTCATTTAGAATCTCACCTGTAAATATAAGTACTTTTACATTTGGATAACTCTCCTTTGTGTGACGGCAGATTTCAACTCCAACTGTTGTCGAACCTCCCAAACCAAGGTCGAGAAGTACGAGGTCAGGCAATTCTTTTTTAATAAGTTTCCAATAGTCGACTTCATTTTCTGCCGTACCAATAATCTGTGCTTCGGGAATATCATTACGGAAAATACCTTCTGTGCCTTTTAACTCCAAGGGCACATCTTCTACGATTATAACTTTGAAATTATTCATTGTGTATTGATTTTTATTTTTTTTGATAAAGTAAGGATAACATCTATGCCACCATCATCACGATGCATAGCAAGCACTCCACATCCACGCTGATTCGTTGTCTCACCAATCTCGCGTACAATCTGTCGAATCACCAAGCAAGACAGATCGTGTGTAGAAGGCGTAAACAAATTATGCGTATGCTCTCTTGTCAACTTAAGATTTGGCATTTCAATCTTATATTGTATATAATCTTTAGAACTATTATTGTTCTTTAAAGATAAAATCTTTTCACCAGAAAGTTTTCGAATGAGTGTTAGAAGATAATGAACGAGATTATCATCAATCTTCACGTTTGTCTCAACTTGATTCAGCCCCTGCATGCTGAGTATAGAATACAACTCCTTGTAATAAGTAGTTATTTCATTTAGAACAATAATATTTTTCTCTGGATCGTCTATAAGTTGGCGTATTCGCGAAGGATAATACATCGTCTCATGCTTAAGCGTCGAAAAGCAATTGTCAAGAACATTATTATTTACATGCAATCGTTCTATTTCATAATTCAACCGATGTAGTTCATCCTCAGCAATATCAATATTCTCTTTATTAGCTTTACGAATATTGATATTACTGTCCAGCGCACGGCATATCTGTTCGACGACGCCCGTGAGAGCTGCAGACTCTTTATTATCAAAAAGAAAACTATTGCCTTGGTACCATATAGCCTTTATATCAGACAACTTCTCTTCTTCTGTTATATTATCAAAAAGAACAGCATTGATAGCGTTGATTTTATCAAGCAAAAATCTATAGTACACCTTATGTCTATAGTAAAGTATATAATATGCTGGCAGTATACACATAAAAAGCAAAGACAAAAGAATCAAAGCAACGTCTTTCGTTTCATTACTTTGTTTCATCTTTTTTACATATATCAGCAATGAAGGGTCAGCACTGTACTCTCTAAACAGACGGAAATACACCTTATTATTATAATTATATACATCCCACTTATGTAAGGCAAGGGCTGCTACAGCAGTCTCATTTCTAAGATCTATGATATTAGGATAATTGAATTTAAGTGAATCGGAGAACCACTTTAATTCTGCAGCATTATCAGCCGAAACACCCGAAGTTACCATAAGATCATTGCCATAGGGACGAAGTTTCCTATAATGTATATTTAAATAGGTACGTGCAGAATCTGCAAAAGAGAGTGCATTCTCATATCGTCCTTGAAGATTACAGAAATAAACACTGTCAGTAAACATCTGTATTTTGTTCTCATTGGCATCCACTTGGCTACTGCAGAAAAAAGACATTAACACTATACATACGCGCAAGACACCGTGAGGAAGACGGAATTTAAATATTGTGCCCTTGCCCTTTTCGCTGGATGCTGAAATGGAACACACAGAGAAAACATGACTTATTTTCTTGTATTTCTCAATTATACCTTTACAGTTCATAAGTCCAAAGCCATGCTGTGGCTTCAGGTCCTTTATATTTGACTGATTCTCAGCATCATCAACAGACGCAACAAAAGAAGGTTGATGAGTGAATATTGTTTTCAGTTCCTGCTCATCCATGCCTTTTCCTGTATCAGATACAGATATCTCGACGTAATCATTAGTATCAATTGCAGATATTATTACCTCCCCACCCTTTTCCGTTGCCTTACGGGCATTATCTGCAATAGTATTAATCATGAAAAGCGTCAGTGTACGGTCTGCTTTCACAAAAGCTTTTGTGTCTTTAACTATAAGCTCAACACCTTTCATGTCAAAAGAAAGACGCGATTTTCTCACTATATCAAATAGCTCCTGAAGCCTGAAGCTTTCGATCTTCATGCTTAGTTCTCCCCTACGCAATTGTATCCAGTTTGTAAGAACGGCATTATATTCATTAATCATATCTGTCAACTCACGAATATATGAATATCTTGCCTGAATAATGTCTTCACTTTCATTCCTAATCATCAGGAATCTAATTTCGGCAAGCATGCGATCGATGAACGGTCTTATACTATTCACCAAAGACATTTTAGCACGTTGCTCCAAATTATTTTGAAGATTACGCTCAAGTAGCAGCTCTGCAGTATTTTGTTCTTCTATAATTTCCTCGTAATGACTGATAATTTTTTCCGTCACCTCTATTTCCTGCTGCTCCCAGCGCCTAAGAGGTTCAAGCATACTATCAACCGAGAATCTATCTACATCCCTACGGCGCATTCTGGTGAAAAGGTATAGAAGTAGAATAACAAATCCTATAGCAAGACAAACACAGAGCATCATCAGATTCTGAATAAACGATAATCTGTCAGATTGTTCGGCACGTGCCTCTAATTCCCTATCCTGACGGGTATTTTCTTGAAGGTCAAGATAAAAGTTGCGATGATAATCTGCTCTCTTTTTGTCGTCGATAGCTGCATGATTGATAGACAATTTCTCATGGAGGCTTGATATCAATGATGGTGCCTGATTAACGGCAGTATCTCTATCAAGTGCCTCATTAAGACATATTATCGCATAATCATATCGTCCAATATCAAAATAGCTGTCCGAAAGAGTTCTTAGAGCACCTGCCGTCTGATATATATCTCCATATTCTGAAAATAAATCGACTGAACGTTGAGCAATATTGCCTGACAAAAGACTATCTGCTACATTGTCGAAATTAAGATATTTCATCACCGCTACATTAGAAGAAATCAGCATGTCGCGAAGATATTCATCCTGCAGATGTTCGCTAATGGCTTGCAAAGCCTCTGCCTCCCAAAAAACATTTCGAGACGTCTTAGCAAGAAAGTAACATCGAGTAAGATAGTCAAATTCTTTTTGCGCTATTCGCTCAGGTGTATCGTTGTCAAGGAATCCTCCGGAACCTATATTATAATAATAATTTAATAAAAGAGTTGTATCTCTCTGCAAATCAGCATTATCTTTGATTAGTGAAAGAGCTTCTTTTGATGCTTCATTCTGTCCTACATAATATAAATAGGCTGCAAGGATTATTGAAAGTTCGGTCTTGGCATAAGTGAGACGATATTGCTGACGTTCTGTAAGAATATCCTTATCTTCTTCTATACGTTGAATAAGGTTTCGGGCTTGCCAGTAGTAATCATAGAAATTCTTATTCTTGGAACGACGCTGGCAAAGACGCATCATTTGAACATTTGCAACTAATAACTCAAACTGATTATCAGTAGAATTAATTATCTGTTTAAGATGATTCTCCGCTTCATCAAACTTCATTTTCATGATATCTACAAAAGCGAGATTATTCAGAGCTTCCATGTGTCCCGCATCATATTCATCGGCTCGTTCAAGAGCACGTGTAGCAAACAACAGGGTTGAATCAAGGGAAATGTAGTGATAATGGTAAGCACTATCATTAAGGGCGTCCACCAAGACATCTGTTTTCCTGGTGTTGCACGACACACATAACAAGACAAATGACAGAATAATAAATGCTGTCATAAAACTTATCAGCCTCCTTATGCTCACTACACACATAGTGCAAAAATACTGTTTTTTTTGTAAACAATGAAAACATTACCAATAAAAAGAACTATTTTTAAAATTTGCACAATGTGCATTCTCGCAATTCCACATTTTTTTTGTAATTTTGCCTCGTTAAAAGTTAAAGTTCAAATATTATCATGGCGGCAAAAATTAGAATCAAAGATATTGCAGAGAAGGCAGGTGTTTCCGTAGGTACTGTTGACAGGGTTCTTCATAAGCGTCCAAATGTATCAAAGGACGCACTTATAAAAGTCAATAAAATACTAGAAGAGATAGAGTATAAGCCTAATATGTATGCAAGTGCACTTGCATGTAATAAATCATTCACTTTCGTGCTTTTTATCCCACACCACACTTCCGAGGCTTATTGGCAGGAAATAGAGGAAGGAGCCAATAAAGCCGAAGACATGCGTCGTGACTTCAACATCAATCTAAAGTATGTATATTACAAGCGTTTCGATGACGAAGATTTTGAACGCGGAGCTAATAAGTGCATGAGCTATGCTCCTGATGGTGTCATCATTGTTCCCACCGGACTTGATATTACACGCAAGTTGACCGACCAGCTACATGAAAAACATGTACCATTTGTACTTCTTGATTCCTACATGCCAGATTTGCGACCTTTGGCATTCTTCGGGCAAGACTCTTTCTGCAGTGGATACTTTGCCGCAAAGATGCTCATGCTGATTGCATCAAACGAAAAGAAAATAATGTTGATGAGGCAGACTCATAAAGGAGTTCTAACCACAAAGCAACAGGCTAATCGCGAAGTTGGATTCCGTCATTATATGATTGACCATTTTCCTAATATTGAGATTGTCGTTCTTGATCTCCCTACAGAGGGAGAAAAGAGAAAATTCCACGAAATATTAGATCAGTTCTTCGAAAAGAACCCAAGCATACATCATTGTATAACACTGAACTCAAAAGCCCATATCATAGGCGAGTATCTCCTTGCAAAGAACCTGCGCGACAAACAGATTATGGGGTATGATATGGTACCAAAGAATGCTGAGTGCCTACGGCAAGGTAGCGCTTCATTCATAATTGCCCAACATGGTTATCAGCAAGGATATTCTTGTGTTGAAGCTCTTTTCAAGGCTGTTGTGTTAAAACAACAGATTGAACCGGTAAATTATATGCCTATTGAATTACTGACAAAGGAAAATTGCGAATTTTATCGTCGTACACAGATGTAATTGAAAGAATGAGTAATAAAAAGGAGCAGCAGGTCTTGCAGAATTAAAGCCAATAGAGATAATACCATATCTGTATTATCCCGTAACCTTAGTAATATTTACAATAATTGCAATACTTACACATTATCCGAGGAAATACTCTAACAGGCAATTAATCAATAAAAGATATGATGGCAATTGATATCATTACAAGGAATTTTTTCCGACTCATGCGTTCCGGGGCACTGAATGAATATGTAGAGCTGGAACCAATGTCGATATTCAAATGGAATCGACTGACTGAAATTATTATAAGTCAGGATGTTATAACTGTTGCCTCTCGAGGAATAAAAAACTTTCAATATGATACACGATTCAACATGCCTCAGTCGCTACGTGATAAAATTCATTCCTTAGCAGCTGAAAGTGCAAAACAGAATATTCAGCTTAAAATGACTAACTCTCTGTTGGACAAACGTTTAAATAAGATTCATGTTATAGAACGCAACTCTGATAATTATTCAAAAGACACACTCGATTTATTTGATATTATCATAGCCAATTGCCAAGCAATGCTCAACAGAGGTACCTCCACCCGACTGATTATACAGCTTGGTAATTACATTCGCATTAAAGGCACAAATATCGACTATGGCAAAATTGACAAGTGGCTCCTTGAAATGCAGATGAGGCGTGTAGCACAATTAGTGGGCAGCATACTAATAAGCAACTTTTCATTTAAGCAGAATGAAGTACCTTTTGTGAAGAAAATTGATCCTAAGGCTGCACAGGTCATGATGCAGTGTATAATAAAGAGGAAGAACGAAAAGCACAACAGCGGAATAACATATTTTGAATATGCACCTTTAGAGAATGCAAGCATTATTCTTGGACGTCTAAAAACACGACTCGACTCCATTGACGAATAGTGAAAGCACAAAGTTCTAACAAAAGTCCATTATTAACGCGAGTTAGGGATAAGAATGGTTTTATAAAAGCTACAGGTATCTTATACGGAACTTGACGTATAAGTAAATTAAATTCATCTTCGCGTTTTTCAATGAAATAGAAAACCAAAAGCGATGATTTGCTAAGTCTGCATGGCATAAAACTGCGTCTTCGAAACCCGACAATAGAAGAAAACAGCTGCATTCCGTGCTTTTTCTCTCAAAAAACGGTGGTTCTTTATTATGAAAACAACGGTTTTATCGGCAAGAAGCTGCAGTTTTAGACTCAAGAAACGGCAGTTCTTGAAACTGATTAGTATTGTTGTAAGTATTAAAACAGGATATCACTCTGATTATCAACTTCTTGCATGTAATGCCAAAAACAAGCGTTTTTTGTCATCGAAGGACAACGTGCCGGTGAATATCGTCTGTATTTGCGGTCAGAACAGCCTTTTTGTTGACATTATTCATAGCATACTTAAACTAATGCGAAGACGGCTGAAACGCAAATGAGATTGGCGCGTGCCGGCTGTTTCATGTAATTCTTATCCCAAACTGGGATATTATTAGATTTGGAGATTAAGTTTGCAAATCAATCAATCTCTCATTCGTTTTAGTTAAAATAACTAACACAATATAGAGAGAATGATTTTTTTTCGTACCTTTGTAACAATATGAACAGACTGATAATATTGATTTCATCACTTCTATTTGCCATACCGTCTTTTTCTAAAGACAGCTGGCTGTATGAGCAATGCGAAGATACATGCAAACATATCCATGGTATTGACATAAGTCATTATCAAGGAGACATATTCTGGGAAGCCGTTGGAGAAAATCATAAAATGGCATACGTATACATCAAAGCTACCGAGGGAGGAGACAAAATTGACAAGCGTTATGCGGATAATATTCAAATGGCAAAGTCTAATGGATTGAAAGTCGGATCATATCATTTTTTCCGCCCCAAGACACCTGTTCATTTGCAACTGGACAACTTTACGACGCAGTGCCGTCCGGAGGATCAGGATATAATTCCAATGATTGACATTGAGACAAAAGGAGGGTTAAGCAATGATGCCTTTATTGATTCATTAACATCATTTCTTAAACTCGTTGAAGAATACTATCAGCAGAAGCCAATATTATATACAGGAGCAAATTTCTATGATCATTATCTCAGTGGAGGACTGGTTGATGAATATAAAATAATGATTGCACAGTATACAGAACGAGAGCCTGTGTTAATCGACGACAGAGATATTACCATGTGGCAATACACTGCGAAAGGAAGTATCAATGGTGTGAAAGGCAATGTAGACAAAAGCCGTTTCATGGGAAATCATGGACTACGCGAGATACGTTTCAGAAAACAGAAATCAAACACTAATTCCCAATAATACTTATGTTAATACAATGTCCTGAATGTGGCAGAGAAGTAAGTGACAAAGCTCCTGCATGTCCTCACTGTGGTGTTCCTATCGCCGGCAATATTATGGCAAAAGAAACAAACAACTCATATGACAGAAATGAAATAAATGATCCTAAGCAAAAAACAAACAAAGGCTGTGGCATCGGAATGATATTTCTTGTTTCGCTCATACTTGTGTTGATCATTATAGGTGCATTATATTATTTCTATAACCAAAACAAAGTAAACGAGGAACAATACCAATATGAAACAGCATTGCAAAGCGAGAATCCTAATGTTTTGCAATACTATCTGAATACATATCATGAGGCATCGCGTGAACATCGCGATTCGATACAGGTGCGCCTTACAGCACTTAACAACATCAACCGCGAATGGAATGACGCTGTCATAAGTAACACACGTGCTGCTCTCCAGCAATATATCGACAAGTATCCCGGTTCAAAGCACGAGGCGGAGGCAAAAAACAAGATAGACTCGATGGATTGGAGCTCTGCACGCTCTGCTAATACTCCTGAAGCCATTGAGTCATACAAGGAAAGTCATCCAAATGGAAGATACATTGATGAGGCGCTTTCATTGATACGTTCACTCAATGCACGTATCGTTCAGCCTGAAGAACGGCAGATGATCAGCGGACTCTTCCGTAAGTTCTTTCAGGGAGTAAACACTAAAGATGAAGATCGAATGATAAGTGCAGTAAACACACTCCTCACAACTTTCCTTGGCAAATCAGATGCTACACAAAGCGACGTGATAACATTCATGAAAAAACTTTGGAAAGATGATGTTCTTAATCTCAACTGGCATATAATTGACGATTACAATATTCAGAAAAAAGAAGTTGGCAATGGCGAATATGAGTTTATTGTGACATTCTCTGCTACTCAGGATGTACTGAAATCAACAGGCACAATAGAAAACAAATATCGCATCAAGGCAAAAGTCAACCCTAACGGCAAGATTTCTGAAATGAATATGAGTAAAATATTAGAATAGAAACTGATAGGATAAAAATGGCAAGAAATAAGAAACCATTACCAATACTGGAGAATGTCACCATTACCGATATAGCTGCTGAGGGGAAAGCGCTGGCGCGTGTAAATGATATGGTGGTATTTGTACCATGGGCTGTGCCGGGAGACATCGTCGACCTGCAGGTCACACGTAAAAAACATTCCTTCTGCGAGGCACGTATAGCACGATTCATTGAAAAGAGCCCATTGCGCATTAAGCCTCGTTGCGAACATTTTGGCATCTGTGGAGGTTGTAAATGGCAGAACCTGCCTTATGCAGAGCAGATAAAGGCAAAACAAAAGCAAGTATTCGACCAATTGACACGTATCGGCAAGATTAAACTGCCAGAGTTCAGACCTATCATGGGCTCCGTAAAGGAATTCGAATACCGCAATAAGCTTGAGTTTGGTTTTTCAAACAAACGCTGGCTTACACAAGAGGAAGTAAATACCGCAATGGATATTAAGGATAAGAATGCCCTTGGTTTTCATATCACTGGCGCATTTGATAAGATTTATCCCATCAAACATTGCCATCTCATGGACCCTCTAAATAATGAAATACGTAATGCAATAAGCGACTATGCTCTCGAGCACGAACTCACATTCTATGACCTTCGCGAACAAGTTGGCTTGTTGCGCGATATGATGATTCGCAACTCCAACACAGGCGAATGGATGCTCGTCATTCAATTCGGTGCATTGAACAAAGGCGAAAAGCTCGAAGGAATGTCAGATGATGAGATACTCAATTATCTTGTTGGAGCACGAGAGCTACTTCAGTTCATTGCCGACAGATTCCCACAAATATCATCACTAATGTGGGTGTATAATTATAAATGCAACGACACATTCGGCGATCTTGAGGTTCATACGTTTAAAGGGAAAGACCATATATTTGAGGCAATGGAAGACCTGCGGTTTAAAGTCGGACCTAAGAGTTTCTACCAGACAAATACTGAGCAAGCATATCACCTATATTCAATAGCACGCGAATTTGCACAACTCAAAGGAGAAGAACTCGTATATGATCTCTATACCGGCACTGGCACCATTGCAAACTTCGTTGCTAAACATGCACGTAAGGTTATAGGTATTGAGTATGTCCCAGACGCTATTGAAGATGCAAAGATTAATTCCGAGGTAAACAAGATAGACAACACAATCTTTTATGCCGGCGATATGAAGGATATACTCACCGAGGACTTTGTCAATGAACATGGTCAGCCAGATGTTATCATCACCGATCCGCCACGTGCAGGAATGCATCCTGACGTTATAGATGTTATTCTGGGTGCTAAGCCAAAACGTATAGTTTACGTCAGCTGTAACCCTGCTACCCAGGCACGCGACCTGCAGTTGATGGATGCAGATTATTGCGTTACCGCTGTTCAGCCTGTAGATATGTTTCCACATACCCCACATGTTGAAAATGTAGTACTGTTGGAGCGAAGATAAACGAAATGTTAAGTATATAACAAAAACAATAACAGCCTTTACGGCAAGGAGGGAAAATGACAAACAAAGTTCTTTTAATCTACACTGGTGGAACTATCGGTATGGGATGCAATCCTGTAACGGGGGCATTGGAGCCTCTCGACTTCAATCTGTTGAGTGCAAACATGCAGGAGTTCAGATTAATAAAGACAGAGGTTGATGTTCATCAGTTCAATCCCCCTATCGATTCGAGCGATATGTCACCAGAACGATGGGCACAGTTGGCAGAGCTGATACATAAAAAATATGAGTGTTATGACGGCTTTGTTATTCTTCATGGCACAGACACAATGGCATATACTGCCTCTGCCCTGTCATTCATGTTGCAGAATCTTATTAAGCCGGTTATTCTTACAGGGTCACAGTTGCCTATCGGGCAACTTCGCACTGACGGAAAGGAGAATCTCATAACAAGTATAGAACTTGCGTCAGCACATAACTCCGAAGGACATTCAATGGTGCCTGAAGTATGTATTTATTTCTCCGGTCGCCTGCTCAGAGGAAATAGAAGCACAAAAAAGACTGCTGAAGGATTCAGAGCTTTCGACTCTTATAACTTCCCACATCTGTGTGATGCTGGAGTAAACTTCGTTTATCACGAACATAACATTCTCACTCCAGACTATTCAAAACCACTTGTCGTATATCCTAAGATGGACAGCGGTGTAATTGTGTTCAGCCTATTCCCTGGTATCAGAGAGGACATCATACATAATATGCTGACGATTCCTAATGTACGTGGCATAGTGATGCGTAGTTACGGCAGCGGCAATGCCCCACAAAAACCTGTTCTCACGAAACTCCTGCGTCAGGCTACTGATAGTGGCGTAACCATAGTAAATGTCACCCAATGTGATGCAGGTAGTGTCGAAATGGCACGTTATGATTCAGGATTCCACCTTAAAGAAGCTGGTGTTGTTAGCGGATATGACAGTACTGTTGAGGCTGCTGTCACAAAGCTGATGCATCTACAGGGAATCTATGATGACCCGACTATAATAAGAGAGAATCTTAATCGCTCATTGACAGGTGAGATTACTGTATAATATACAGCCACTATTGTAAATATTAAAGTTCGTGTTGCATTCTGCAAATTTAACAACAGACAATACATCGGCTGCCAGATAAATATGTACCTTTGTTCATGTTATTGACGTTTTATTGAAAAAACAAAGGTAACAATAAAGGCTGAAACCCAAGCGAGGGCTTCAGCCTATTTTTATCATAGAGATAAAAGTTTTACCGGACAGCAATAATTCTTTTTATCCACATCCGTATATATCACGATACACACATTGTGTTCTATTAATACAATTTTCTATTCGCCTTCTACTTACTTTATCTTCCTTATATTGCGGAATATGACAGTTATCTACTAAATTGCTCTTCTTAATCTTAGTAATGTAAATCATTCCTCTTTGAGTCATTTGCTCAAATATCTCATAGTCAATATATGCTCTATTTATTGTCGGGGTATCTCCAGAGGTTCGTTTATCACGAGAAAGCACAGAAGAAATCAATCTGTAACGCCCTTGTAACAATCTCATTGTCAGTCGTTTGGAAAACACCCTATATTGGTCGATCAAAACACCCTATATTGCAACACCAAAACACCCTATATTGCACGACCAATATAGGGTGTTTTGCTTTCGCATTCCATAACTCTTTGTTTTTAGTCCTAATCTTTCATTATATTTTGCCTTATCCACATCTTACATTGTTTAGTAGATTTATGTTGGTGTTTTCTAAAGTCGCAGTGGACTACGTCAAAGCAAACATCAGAGGAAAATGCAAAAAAATATAGTGAAGAAGACTGAAAGTATTACAAATGCTTTTTCTTTCTTAAAGATGTATCATTATAATATCTCGAGAGCTATTGCTCCGCATGCTTCAGCGTCAGCAAGGGCATGATGATGATTTTTAAGATTGTATCCACAGCGTGCAGCAATAATGTCGAGGTTATGATGCCCATAAGGCCAGATGCGTCGCGACTGAACAAGTGTGCAGAAGAAAGGATAATCAGGATAATCCATATTATAACAATGGAACACGGCTTTCAGACAACTCTCGTCAAATGCCTTGTTATGAGCAACCAACGGCAGTCCTTCAATCTTCGGCGCTATCTCTGCCCACACCTCGGGGAATGTAGGAGCATCAGCAGTGTCGTAGGCTGTCAGTCCATGTACCTGCGAACACCAATAGGTATAATATTCAGGTTCAGGCTTTATCAGCGAATAATATTCATCAACCTTCACTCCGTCGCGGTAAACGACAATGCCGACAGAACACACACTGGTACGCTGACTGTTGGCTGTCTCGAAATCTATTGCTGCAAAATCTTTCATGACACAAATATAATAATATTTCGGGAAAGAGCAAACAAGAAAGAAGAAAAACATGACATTATAAATACATAAGCCCTGGAAAGCAAATAAGGTTGCTGGGAGGATTTTATCTTTCGAACATTTCCTATCTGGTCTGTTTTCATTAATAGAATATTAGCAACAAAAAGAAACTTACTCCACTATTACGTATTTACGAATAATGGCAGTTTGATACTGCCGTTAAGCTTAAGATGATTACTATTAGTGACAAATAATCTGCTTACATTTCAACAGCGGATTGCTAAATGAATGTAAAAAGCATGGTGCGGGCGTTTAAGAGCAGTTAAGCAGGGAAATGAAAGTGTTAAAATGGAATAAAGAAAACCGACAATTTGGCATTTTTCCGTATTTTGCGTATATATTTGCAATTGTTTTCATGAAGTGCAGATGACGCACTCTGGATATACAGACACAAGAACAAGGTAACACAACAAGAAATAAGAAGAAAAATAATAACAACAAAAAGTAATTAGAAAATGAAACAGTACAAAAGTTATTTAATTGCAGCACTCAGCCTGGTGGCTGTAGCATTTTCAGCAGGAGCATTAATTAAGGTACAGGCAGCATCAAGCCCTGCAGCCATAGCATCGCAGCCAGTCGATTTAACATACGCTGCAGACAAGGCACTACCAGCGGTGGTTCACATAAAATACGTTCAGAATTCAAAGATTCAGGAAGTAGAAGTGCAGGACCCGTTCGAGGATTTCTTTGGTGATTTCTTCGGTCGTGGCGGTCAGGGCGGCAGACAAAAGCGTCAGGTTCAGACACCAAAGCGCTATGCAAGTGGTTCTGGTGTCATAATCAGTGCTGACGGCTATATCGTGACAAACAATCATGTTGTAGATGGTGCTGACGAATTAACAGTAACACTCAACGACAACCGCGAATTCAGTGCACGTATCATCGGTACAGACAAAACCACCGACCTTGCACTGATAAAGATTGACGGCAAGAACCTCCCTACCCTGCCTATCGGCGACTCCGACAAACTTAAAGTTGGAGAGTGGGTTCTGGCAGTTGGAAACCCATTCACCCTGAACTCAACAGTTACGGCAGGTATCGTTTCGGCAAAGGCACGTTCACTTGGCGCCAACGGTGTAGAGTCGTTCATCCAGACCGACGCAGCCATCAACTCTGGAAACTCTGGTGGTGCACTGGTGAACACTCAGGGCGAGCTTATCGGCATCAACGCGATGCTCTTCTCTCAGACAGGTTCTTATAGCGGTTACGGATTCGCAATCCCTACGAGTATTATGAATAAGGTGGTTGACGACTTGAAGAAGTACGGCACCGTACAGCGCGCGCTGCTTGGTATTCAGGGAAGAAATGCTCACGACTATATCGACATGCAGAAAGCTCAGGATAAGGAAGTTGATCTTGGCGTGAACGACGGTATATACGTTGAAAAGATTGAAGAAAGAAGTTCTGCATCAGAGGCAGGTATCGTTGAGGGCGACGTCATCACAAACATTGACGGCAAGAAGGTGGCAAAGATGAGCGAACTTCAGGAGCTACTCTATGCAAAACGCCCTGGCGACAAGATTACACTGACATTCATACATAATAAAAAAAGTGTGACAAAGACCATCACTCTTAAGAACGCGCAGGGAAACACCAACGTCGTAAAGACTCACGATATGGATATCCTCGGTGGTCAGTTCCGCCCTATTACAGAGTCACAGAAGACAAATTACAACATAACATACGGAGTTGAGGTGATAAAGGTTGACAATGGTAAACTCAAGGATTCCGGTATCTCTAAAGGATTCATTATCCAGGACATCAACGATGTGAAAGTGAAGAGCATCGACGATGTGCAGAGCGCAGTGGAAAAGGCATCACGCAGCAGTGAGCAGGTTCTTTATATCAAGGGCATTTGGCCTACAGGCAAGAAAGACTACTTCGCCGTAGAGCTTGGAGACTAAACCTTTATCTTCACTCACATTAAGTCAAGGGCTGAAATCACAGTAAGGATTTCAGCCCTTTTAGTTAATTTTATCTATTGTACAAATAAAAAACTAAGCATAGGTAAATACAGTCTTTTATCAATTAGTGAGACTTACTTTTTGAAAAAGCAAGCCCGAAAGTCCTGTAGAATAAGACTTCGGGTAAGATTTTTATGCTCTTTAGTTTTTTAGCGGACAGCAATAGTTTAGTATATACTACTTTACTTTGAAAGGTCAGCAGGTTTCTCAATGACCGAAGGAATCTTACCAATAATAGCCTTCCACTTTGCTGCATCGAACTTAGGACGGCGGTCATAATAGTAAACACCGTTTTTCTCCTGCTCCACATCTGTGATCTGAGTATAGCAGAAACCGACTACATGAGGACAGGCAGCAAAGGCATCAATTTCCTTTTCGAGAATATCGAAAAATTCTTCTTCACTCTCTATCTGCGCCCCATAGCCCCATGAGTTTGCCCGTTGCTCTTTTGGAATCCAACCAAGTCCACCCATCTCATCAACAATATAAGGCTGACCTTCATACTTTGCCATCCAATCTTGCTCATGAGCATTGCGGTAGTGAGCACCCAAACCTACGAATGTGTGGTTCTTCTTGATTGTTTCCGGTTCACGAGTGTAATCATGCACAGACCATATATCTGTCTTAATGTGTGTATCTCCGGAAGCATCGTTTATCAGGCGTGTAGGGTCAAGTGACTTCGTTATATCGTAAATCTCACGCACCATACGCGGGTAGACACCGTCACGGGCACCCCATGTCTCGTTGAACGGTGTCCAAATAACGATAGAAGGATGATTATAGTCACGCACTACTTCCTCTGTCCATTCTTGAATAAAGTTGCGTGCTGCCAATTCATTATTCTCATCAAGACACCACGAAGCCTGTTCTGCCCAGGTGATATATCCAAGTTTATCAGCCCAATAGAAATAGCGCTCCTCAAATACTTTCTGATGCAGACGGGCGCCATTGAAACCAACAGCTTTTGACATTTCAATATCATGCCTAAGAGCCTCATCCGATGGCGCTGTCCATATACCGTCAGGATAGTAACCCTGATCGAGGACAAGACGCTGGAAGTAAGGTTTGTTGTTAAGGTAGAAATACCCGTCAGCAGAATGAATCTTACGCATTCCGGCATAAGACGACACCTCATCAATGATTTTACCGGACTTATCCTTTACCGTATACTTCACATCGTAAAGGTTTGGTGTCTCTGGTGTCCATAGCTTTGGATTCTTTATCGGTAGAACAACAACAGAGCTGTTTGTTGCGTTGACAGTACGTGTTGCAACGATTTTCTTACCATCAAGAACCTGTACAGTTAGGGTGTTCGTATTACTTTCAGTATAGAACTCAGGGCGCACAACGAGCTGGTTTTGGTCAATGTCAGGAGTAGCATATACACGCTTCAGTCCTTGAGCGTCAACCGGCTCCATCCAGACTGTCTGCCATATACCAGTAACACGAGTATATGAACAGCCGGCAGAATAGAAATTTGTGCTCTGCTTGCCACCTGGCTGATGACCGCTGCGAAGGTCGTCATTGGCACAAACAACAAGGTTTGCTGTCTCGCCTGCCTTTACATAAGGACTGATATCGACTGCAAAAGATGTACCTGCGCCATGATGTACAGCTATTTTAGTACCGTTGATATAAACCGTTGCCTCATAGTCTACAGCACCAAAATGCAGAAGCACCTTCTTTCCTGCCCATGCTGAAGGGACAGTTATCTTTCGCTGATACCAGATAGAGTTAATAAAATCAGTGTACTTTACCCCCGACAGAGAACTTTCCGGGCAGAAAGGGATGATAATTTTACCGTCGAAACCTTCTGATTTATGGAAATCACGATTCATACCAGAGCGTCCCATATCGAAGGAATAGCTCCAAGTTCCATTAAGATTTACCCATTCTGAACGTTCAAACTGCGGACGAGGGTACTCAGGGCGAGGGAACTGGGCAAACATCTGCTGGGTAATGGTCAGAAATGCGAGACATACCAACCACATAGTTTTCTTTTGTGTTGTCATAAATATAGTTTTTTAGTTTAAAGATAAAACACCATTGCCAACTCATTCCTTATTTAAAATAATGGAACGGGCACAAGGATTATTCGTAGACTTCTTCAAGGTCTATGCCGTCGAATTCTTTTGCATCCGACTCTCCATCACCTCCTTTACCACGCCCACAAGGGTCGTAACCTTCAGGAAGATTGAATTTTATATCGGGTGAATAGTCGAGTGTCTTGTCACTATATATTTTCTTCATGTATAATGCCCATATAGGAAGTGCCATTGACGAGCCTTGTCCGTAAGTCATCGACTCAAAATGAATATCACGATCATCACCTCCTACCCAACAGCCAGTGACAAGTTGTGGTGTAAAACCAATGAACCAAGCATCAGAATGACGGTTTGTCGTACCTGTCTTACCGCCTATTTCACCTTCTATATGGTATGTATTTCTTATTCTGCGACCAGTACCGTCATTGATAACGCCCTGCAGAATGACAAGCATCTTATCAGCCGCCTCGGCTGATATTACCTCGTTCATACGAGGCTGAAACTCTGCAATCACATTACCTTCATTGTCCTCAATACGACTCACAAAGACCGGAGCTGTGCGAATGCCATGATTGACAAATGTAGAGTAAGCACTCACCATTTCAGAAACGCTTACCTCGCAAGGACCAAGACACAATGCCATTGAAGCATGAATATCAGGATTGCTGATGCCATATACATGAAGCAAATCCTTGAATTGCTGAGGTGAAAGATTACTCATAAGGTAAGCTGATATCCAGTTGTTTGACTGTGCAAGTCCCCATTTCAGTGTAACCATATCGCCGTATCGGCTACGTGAGCCGTTGCGAGGTGTCCACGGTTGACCAGCAACCATATATGTACGCTGAACATTCGGTGCAAGATCGCATGGAGAAAAACCATTCTCCATTGCCAAAGAATAGAGGAAAGGCTTAATGGTAGACCCTACCTGGCGTTGACCAAGAGATACCATGTCATACATGAAGTGATGATAGTTCAAACCACCTACATACGCTTTGACATAACCCGTCTCCGGGTCCATTGACATAAAACCTGCACGGAGGAATTTCTTATAGTAACGTATAGAGTCCATCGGTGTCATTACCGTGTCAATTTCTCCACCGTATGTAAAGATTGTCATTGGTGTCTTCGTAAGGAATGTCTTCTTTATCTCCTCACGAGAATAGCCTGCGGCTTTCATTACGATATAGCGCTCACTCTGAGTCATAGCCTGATCCATAATGCGATCCACCTGCTGTGGTGTAAGATTACTGGTGAAAGGAGCGTTTGCCTTGTTTCTCATTTCACGATTGAAAGCCGGTTGCAGATACTTTGCGACATGGGCTTGCATGCTCTCCTCGGCGTAACGTTGCATACGTGAATCAACCGTAGTATATACTTTCAATCCGTCTTCATACACATTATATCTCTGCCCATTGCTCTTTTTGTTCTTCTTACACCAGCCATAAAGCGGGTCTGTCTCCCAAGAAATGGAGTCTGACACGAATTGACGATAGTTCCACGTTGGATAATCATTGCGTCGCGGTTTCTCAGCCATTAGGTAACGACGGAGATATTCGCGGAAATAAGGTGCAGGACCATCCTTATGGTCTGTTCTCTGAAACTTCAACTCAAGCGGTTTGGATGAATATTCTGCATATTCTCCGCCTGTCAGATAGCCAGCCTTAACCATTTGTTGCAGCACAACATTGCGCCGTTGCCGGCAACGTTCAGGATAACGCACAGGATTGAAAAGCGCCGGATTCTTACATAGACCAACAAGAGTAGCTGCCTCATTGATGTTTAGATCACGGGGTTCCTTGCTGAAATATGTGTTGGCGGCAGTCTTTATTCCCACTGCATTATGCAGGAAGTCGAAATAATTAAGGTAAAGAGCAACTATCTCTTCTTTCGTATAATTACGTTCAAGCTTCACGGCAATGCACCACTCAATCGGTTTCTGCAACAGTCGGGCGAATGAATTTGGGGCGGTTTCGGAATAGAGCTGCTTAGCAAGCTGTTGGGTGATAGTCGAACCACCACCTGCACTTGACTGACCAAGCAGACCACGCTTCACAACAGCACGACCAAGTGCAATGAAGTCAATACCGGAATGATCGTAGAATCGCTCATCTTCCGTAGCTACGAGAGCATTGACCACATGAGAAGAGATTTCCTCATAATCAACGACAACACGGTTTTCCTTGTTGTAACTCCATGTTCCAAGGAGTTTGTTGTCTGCTGAATAAATCTGTGTTGCCGAACGGCTTATAGGATTCTGTAGGTCGTCGACTGCCGGCATGTAGCCTATCCAGCCATTCCATATCGTCACAGACATGACAATGGAGAATACTACTACACAAAAGAGAATTACCCACAAAGTATAAACAAATTTCCTTCTCATTTTTAAGTGATGATAAAATTATCTCTGCAAAAATACAATTTTCTTTTGAGAAAACGGGCCTCTTTAAAAAAAATATTGGTAACTTCGCAATTGAAATCGACCACAATCTCATTATTAAAATGAAAAAACATGATTATGTAACTATCGCAGACATGTCGAGAGAGGAAATTATGTATCTCATCGATATGGCTCAGGAGTTTGAAGCCCACCCCAACCGCGAACTGCTGAAAGGTCGCATCGTAGCAACACTTTTCTTCGAACCGTCCACCCGCACAAGACTTTCGTTCGAAACTGCCGCCAACCGACTTGGAGCAAAAGTAATAAGCATCACGGATGCAAAAGTGTCGAGTGTATCGAAGGGCGAAACGCTCAAAGATACACTTCTTATGGTGAGCAACTATGCCGACATCATCGTTATGCGCCATTTCATTGAAGGTGCAGCACTGTATGCCAGCGAAATCGTACCGGTACCTATTGTCAATGCCGGCGATGGTGCTCACATGCACCCTTCACAGTGCCTGCTCGACCTATACTCCATTTACAAGACGCAGGGAACTCTCGACAATCTGAACATATATCTCGTGGGCGACTTGAAATACGGGCGTACTGTCCATTCGCTCATAACAGCAATGCGTCACTTCAACCCTACATTCCATTTCATTGCACCAAAAGAGCTGGCAATGCCTAATGAATACAAGATATACTGCAAGGAACATGGCATAAATTTCCAGGAACACACGTCGTTCAACGAGAAAATCATAGCTGATGCCGACATCATATATATGACACGTGTACAGAAGGAACGCTTCTCTGACCTGATGGAATATGAACGTGTGAAAAATGTTTATATTCTCAAACGCTCAATGTTGGAATCAGCACGTGAAAATATGAAGATACTCCACCCACTGCCACGAGTAAACGAGATCTCATACGACGTCGACGACGACCCACACGCTTACTACATCCAGCAGGCACAAAACGGACTGTATGCCAGAGAAGCGATATTCTGTCATGTACTCGGCATAGGTTTAGATGAAATAAAAAATGATAAAACAATAATTATCTGATAGTTATGAATAAGAAAGAAAGACTTGTTGCCGCTATTGAAAACGGTACGGTGATAGACCATATCCCAACAAAAAAGACGTTCCAGGTAATCTCTCTTCTCGAACTTGACAAAGAGATAATGCCTGTCACTATCGGATATAATTATCCATCGGCAAAGGTTGGGACAAAAGGCATCATAAAGATAAGCGACCGTTTTTTCACAGCCGAGGAAATAAATAAACTTTCTGTAGTCGCTCCAAAGATAGTCATAAACATAATAAAGGACTACGAGGTAGTGGAAAAAATCACTGTGGAGACACCATCGACGCTACGTGGTATAGTAAAATGCAACAACCCTAAATGTATAACCAACAACGAGCCAATGCCCACAGTGTTTCATCTTTCCGACCGGGTGAACAATTCCCTTCGTTGCCACTACTGCGATAAAGAACAGGAAATATCAAAAGTCGAACTCTGTTAAGCAGGAATCTGCAATCGTAAAATAATTTCAAACACACTTTTTGCGTCAAAAATTGGGTTAAGAAAAATAACGCCTTTGTAACCACCTGATAGTCACTTGGTTATAAGGGTGTCTTTTCTTGGTTCAAGAAACGACGGTTTTAGGCGCAAGAAACGGTGGTTTTAGAGTCAAGAAACGCCGTTTCTTGAAGATGAAAACGCAGGAATTAGAAACACATTCCAACCATGTAAATAAAATTCAACCCCAATCGCTAAATAGATTCCTAACTGATTTCATCTGATTGTGTAGTAGATTGACAGATTTGTTACTGTGGGCGTAGCGGGTTACGGCAAGGTAACAAGGCTGGCAAGATAGCACACAAGCAGGCGAAAGCAGTAGGAAAGCTTTTATCCTTTGATAATAAACCTGAATCGGTCATTAGACCGCATTTGCTTAGATTTGTAATTACCGTCATGCTTACTTATTGCTTTAGTCCGCTTGCCGGCATCTGCGCTGCCATTTCATCTCGACGTAGCCCGCTACGCCTTCGATGAAACGTCAGCACATCTGTTCAACAATCGAACAAAATCAGTCAAGAACTCTAATGACCGATTCGGGATAAAACAGCACCGCGGTCTATTGAGCGATTGTGGTTCAACGCCGACGAACTAATATTAATCAAATAAAACGAAAACAACATGGCGATTTTCACATTATAAAATAAAATATCAGGCAAAAGTTTGGCAGAACAAAGAAAAAGACGTACCTTTGCATCCGATTTGAGTCACACCTGAGCTCTGGGCAACTGGGGCTTGGGGTATAGTGTGCTCTTATCATAGAATTAATCAACATAAAGTCCAACTTTATTAATTACAAAACACTTATTATTTTTATGGCAGATTTTAAGAACATTCAGCCTCTCAACGACTTCAATTGGGAAGAGTTTGAGAATGGCTCGGCTGTAGGTGTCAGTAAAGACGAGCAGGCTAAGGCCTACGACGAGACACTTAACAAGGTAGCAGACCATCAGGTTGTTGATGGTACAGTTATCTCAGTTGACAAGAAGGAAGTAATCGTTAACATCGGGTACAAGAGCGACGGTATCATCCCTGCTTCAGAGTTCCGTTACAACCCAGACCTCAAGGTAGGCGACGTTGTTGAAGTTTACGTTGAGAATCAGGAAGACCGCAAGGGTCAGCTCGTTCTTTCACACAAGAAGGCTCGCTTGAGCAAGAGTTGGGATCGCGTTAACGCTGCTCTCGATGCAAACGAAATCGTACAGGGTTACATCAAGTGCCGCACTAAAGGTGGTATGATCGTTGATGTATTCGGTATCGAGGCATTCCTTCCTGGTAGCCAGATTGATGTTCATCCTATACGCGACTACGACGTATTCGTAGGTAAGACAATGGAATTCAAGATTGTAAAGATCAATCAGGAATTCAAGAATGTGGTTGTTTCTCACAAGGCGCTTATCGAGGCAGAGCTCGAGGCACAGAAAAAAGAAATTATCAGCAAGCTCGAAAAAGGTCAGATTCTCGAAGGTACTGTTAAGAACATCACTTCTTACGGTGTATTCGTTGACCTCGGTGGTGTTGACGGACTCATTCACATCACAGACCTCTCTTGGGGTCGCGTAAGTGATCCAAAGGAAGTGGTAGAGCTTGATCAGAAAATTAATGTTGTAATCCTCGACTTCGATGACGAGAAGAAACGTATCGCTCTTGGTCTCAAGCAGCTCACTCCACACCCATGGGAGGCACTTGACGCAAGCCTCAACGTAGGTGATAAGATCAAGGGTAAGGTTGTTGTCATCGCTGATTATGGTGCATTCGTAGAGGTAGCACCGGGCGTTGAAGGTCTTATCCACGTATCAGAAATGTCATGGAGCCAGCACCTACGTTCAGCTCAAGACTTCCTCCACGTTGGTGATGAGATTGAAGCCGTAATTCTCACACTTGACCGCGACGAGCGCAAAATGTCACTCGGTATCAAGCAGCTCAAGGAAGATCCTTGGGAGAATATCGAGACAAAGTACCCACAAGGTTCTAAACACACTGCAAAGGTGCGCAACTTTACAAACTTCGGTATATTCGTAGAGCTTGAAGAAGGTGTTGATGGTCTTATCCACATCTCTGATCTCTCTTGGACAAAGAAAGTTAAGCACCCATCAGAATTTACACAGGTAGGAGCAGACATCGATGTTGTCGTTCTCGATATCGACAAGGACAACCGTCGTCTCTCTCTCGGTCACAAGCAGCTCGAGGATAATCCTTGGGACACATACGAGACAATCTACACACCAGGTTCTGTTCACACCGGTAAGATTAACGAGATGATGGACAAGGGTGCAACTATCCTACTCAACGAAGGTGGTGAGGGATTTGCTACTCCAAAGCACCTTGTTAAGGAAGACGGCACTCAGGCACAGCCCGGCGAGGAGCTCGAGTTCAAGGTAATTGAGTTCGTTAAGGACACGAAGCGCATCATCCTCTCTCACAGCCGCACATTCGAGGCAGAGAAGGAATCTGACAAGGCTGCACGCAAGCCACGCGCATCAAAGAAGAATGACGAGCAGGCACAGGTTAACAACGTTGCTGCCGGCACATCACTCGGTGACATCGACGTTCTTGCAGCACTTAAGGCTCAGTTCGAAAAAGGCGAGTAATTAGATTACACCTTATTATATATAAAGGATCAATCCGTATGGGTTGGTCCTTTTATTGTTTAATCATAATGACGAATGGTAGGTGAAGAAACCGGTTTGGGTTGATTATTGTCATTAAAAAACATTAAATCGGGAATTAATTATACTGCCAGACTGCAATATTAAAAATATATTTCTTATCTTTGCAGTGCAATATACAAAGGAAGTCCACAAGACTGACAATGAAAAGCAAACCAAAGGCCCTTCTATTCCAGAAGACCTTTTCTTATAATCACAATATATTTTATATATCAATGTATCGCAAAGACGAATTGGAGTCTAAAAGCCGTGAAGAGCTTGTAGACCTTGCAAACGAATTTGGTGTGGAGTACAAAAAAAATACTACTGACACAGACCTTGTATACGGAATCCTCGACCGACAGGCTGAGGTAGAAGGTCAGCGTAATCCTCTTGGCACCAAGCGTAAGCGCACAAGAATAGAAAAACAAGCTCCCGACAGAGTTTACAGCATAAATGGAAAGGATGGGGAAAACCCTGACACCAAAGAGAATAAAAAAAAGAAAACGAAAGAGATGCCATTATTCAATGAAGAGTTTAAAACTACAGCAGAGGAGGAAAAACCTGTAGAAAAACCTGAACAACAAGAAAACACACCTAAGAGAAAACAGAAGGACAAGGCTGCAGCGGAAGAGTTGACGCCCGAGGAGGAACTCGCAAAGATATCAAAGCACCGTGGACGCAAGACAAAGCGTGAATTAGAGCTTATTGCTATAATTGAGGCAAATAAACAAAAGGAAGATACCACTGAAGAAGAAAAACAGGAAACAATGGAAGAACAAAAACCTAAAGAGGAAACTACAGAACAACCTTTAGAGCAGAATATCGAAGAAACTCCTGTTGAAAATGTTGCTGATATGCTGCAGAGAAGTCTTAACCGCCAAAACATTCAGCCTGAAGCAGAGAATGATAAAAGCACAATGGACGAGGATGGTTTCTGGTTGGACGACCCGAATGATGGAACAGACTTTATCCCAGTCATTGATATTCCTATCGAGGACAGTGAAATGACTCCTACATACGACATCTTCGACAATCCGGTAAACATTGGAATTAAGGAAGATATGCGTATGACACGACAGGAAAAAGCACAGAAAGAATCTGTAGCACCTGCTAAACCTGCGTATTCTTTCGACGATATCATTGAAGCAAACGGTGTGATGGAATTGCTTAATGACGGCTATGGATTCCTGCGTTCAAGCGACTATAACTACCTATCTTCACCTGACGACGTATACGTTGCAACGAATATTATAAAGAAATATGGTCTTAAGACAGGTGATGTAGTACAAGGTAAGGTACGCCCTCCGAAGGAAGGAGAGAAATACTTCCCACTGACAAGCATAGAAATGATCAATGGGCGTGTGCCTCAGGAGATTCGCGATCGTGTACCATTCGAGCATCTTACACCGCTATTCCCTGATGAGAAATTCACTCTATGTGGCGACATAAAGACAACAAACCTCAGTACTCGCATTGTCGATCTCTTCTCTCCTATCGGAAAAGGACAGCGTGCTCTTATCGTAGCACAGCCAAAGACGGGTAAGACGATTCTCATGAAGGACATCGCAAATGCCATCGCGGCAAATCATCCGGAGGCTTATCTTATGATGCTACTCATCGACGAACGACCAGAGGAAGTGACAGATATGGCACGTACTGTAAATGCAGAGGTTATTGCCTCAACATTCGACGAACCCGCAGAGCGTCACGTAAAGATTGCCGGCTTGGTACTCGAGAAAGCAAAGCGCCTCGTAGAGTGTGGTCATGATGTCGTGATATTCCTTGACTCTATCACTCGTCTGGCTCGTGCATACAATACGGTAGCACCTGCATCAGGTAAAGTTCTCACTGGTGGTGTTGATGCCAACGCCCTACAGAAACCAAAGCGGTTCTTCGGTGCTGCACGTAATATTGAGGGTGGCGGCTCGCTAACAATCATTGCTACAGCTCTTATCGATACTGGCTCAAAGATGGACGAGGTGATATTCGAGGAATTCAAGGGCACCGGAAACATGGAACTTCAGCTTGATCGCAGTCTGAGCAATAAGCGTATATTCCCGTCTGTCAACCTCGTTCAGTCAAGTACACGCCGCGATGACCTGCTTCTTGACAAGACTACACTTGATAGAATGTGGATTCTTCGTAAACATATTGCTGACATGACGGCTCTTGAAGCTATGGATACTATTCATAACAGCATGGAGCGCACGCACGACAACGATGAGTTTCTGCTTTCAATGAATAGCTAAACAGGCTGTATAATCAACTTTTACAGTCATAAAAGAATAATATCAGTTGAGTAACTATATAGAAATTAAGGGAGCACGGGTTAATAATCTAAAGAAAGTAAGCCTCAAGATCCCAAGAAATAAACTTATCGTGATTGCCGGAGTCAGTGGCTCTGGCAAGTCATCTCTGGCCTTCGACACATTATATGCCGAAGGTCAGCGCCGTTATGTAGAGTCACTTTCGAGCTATGCCCGCCAGTTTCTCGGCAGAATGGGAAAGCCTGAGTGCGACTACATAAAAGGTCTGCCACCGGCTATTGCCATAGAACAGAAGGTTATTTCACGTAATCCGCGATCTACGGTAGGCACATCAACAGAGATTTATGAGTACCTTAGACTCCTTTTTGCGCGCATCGGCCACACGTTCTCACCTATCAGCGGTGAGGAAGTGAAACGTCATTCAGGAGAAGATATCGTAGAATACGTAATGAGTCATGCGGAGGGCGAACGGTATGTTGTACTTGCTCCGCTGAACATTGTAAAAGGCCGTACACTCACACGCCAGCTTGATGCAAAGAAGCAACAAGGTTATGCACGTATTTGCTACAACAATGATTTTATACGTATTGATGATTTCATTGAGCAGAATACAGACATAGACTCTATCAACCCGGAAGAAATTTACATTGTTGTAGACCGTCTGTCCGTGTCGGAAGAGAAAGCGATAATCTCTCGTCTGCTTGATACTGTAGAGACAGCCTTTTTTGAAGGAGACGGTATATGTAAGCTGTTGTTTACAGAGACAGGTGAAACTCACGAATTCTCCACGAGGTTCGAAGCTGACGGAATAACCTTCGAGATTCCTTCAGATAATATGTTTGCCTTTAACTCTCCTGCAGGTGCTTGTCCTACATGCGAAGGATTTGGAAAAATTGTGGATATTGACGAGAAACTTGTCATACCTAATCCTTCACTATCTGTCTACGACGGTTGTGTTCAATGTTGGCACGGCGAGAAGATAGGAATGTGGAAAGATGAGTTCTGTCGTAGAGCAGCAAAGGATAACTTCCCTATATTTACACCTTATTTTGAGCTGACACAAAAGCAAAAAGACTGGCTTTGGCACGGTTTGCCATCAGACAAGAAGCGAAGCAAAGAGGAGCAAGTAAATATTGATGCCTTCTTCCAGATGGTTAAGGACAATCAATATAAAATTCAATATCGTGTTATGCTAAGCCGTTTCCGCGGAAAGACTATATGTCCGGAATGTCATGGAACACGGCTGAAGAACGAGGCTACATGGGTTAAGGTAGCAGGAAAGAGCATCACGGAACTTGTAGAGATGCCTATAAACGAACTGAAAATATGGTTCGACAACATTGAACTGACAGAATACGATGCAAAGGTAGGGAAGCGACTTCTTACAGAAATAAGCAATCGGTTGCAGTTTCTTCTCAACGTTGGTCTTGGTTATCTGACGCTTAACCGTCCGTCAAATACATTATCAGGCGGTGAGAGCCAGCGCATAAACCTCACCACATCACTTGGCTCTTCGCTTGTAGGAAGTCTTTATATACTTGATGAGCCAAGTATCGGACTACACAGTCGCGACACAGCCCAGCTGATTGACGTATTGAAAGAACTGCGTGATCTGGGCAATACCGTTATTGTAGTAGAGCACGATGAAGAGATGCTTCGTGCAGCAGACTACATTATTGATGTAGGACCTGACGCCGGCAGATTGGGCGGAGAAATTGTCTTTGAGGGTTCAAAGGATGTTTTAGAGGAAAATAACGATACACTGCTGAAACAATACCCGCGTTCACACACCATTCAATATCTAACTCATAACGAAGAAATCAATGTTCCTACATCTCGTCGCTCATGGAATCACTTCATTGAAGCCCGCCAATGCCTGATGAATAACCTTAAGGGCATAAATGCAAAGTTTCCTTTGAATGTCATGAATGTAGTGACCGGAGTAAGCGGAAGCGGCAAGTCGTCTCTGATAAAGGGCATCCTCTACCCTGCCTTGAAGCGACAACTTGGCGAAGTATGCGATGCTCCCGGCGAGTACGCAGGACTTTCAGGTGACATAGAAAAGATAAAACATGTTGAGTTCGTTGACCAGAATCCTATAGGAAAGAGCACTCGTTCAAATCCTGCAACGTATGTGAAGGCTTATGATGCCATACGTCAGTTATTTGCCGAACAGCAACTTTCAAAACAGTTAGGATTCACTCCACAGTATTTCTCCTTCAATACCGACGGCGGACGATGCGAGGAATGTAAAGGCAGTGGCGTGATTACTGTAGAGATGCAGTTCATGGCTGACTTGGAACTCGTATGTGATGTCTGTCATGGAAAGCGCTTCAAAAATGATATCCTCGAAGTAAAATACGAAGGAAAGAATATAAATGATGTGCTCGAGATGACTGTAAGTGAGGCTATTGAGTTCTTCAGTCAAAACAATCAGAAGGTCATTGTCGACCGTCTGAAACCTCTGGCATCTGTCGGTCTGGGTTATATCAAGCTCGGTCAGAGTTCATCAACGCTCTCCGGAGGCGAGAACCAACGTGTAAAGCTTGCATATTATCTCGGACAGGAACAACACGATCCGACCCTATTCATTTTTGATGAACCGACCACAGGCTTGCATTTCCATGATATCCGTAGACTGTTGGAAGCATTCAACTCATTAATTGAACGCGGTCACACAGTGCTTGTCATCGAGCATAATATGGATATCATAAAATGTGCCGACCATGTAATAGACCTTGGTCCCGAAGGCGGTAACGCAGGTGGGCAGATAATCTTCGAAGGAACACCAGAGCAACTCGCAGAATGTAAAGACAGTGTCACCGGACAGTTTCTTAAAGAGAAACTATAAGAAATATAATTGTATGCGATATCTCAGTATACTTATTCCCACATATAACGACCCTTGCATAGGTTTAGTGCAGGCATTGAGAGTTCAAGCAGATAAGATAGCGAACCTTGATTACGAGATTCTCGTCGCAGACGACGCGTCAAATGATGAGCAGATAAAAAGGAATAATCGAGACATCGCAAATCTACCAAACTGTAGATATATAGAAAGAAAGACAAACTCTGGTCGCTCGGCAATAAGAAATTTCCTTGCGGAGGAAGCACGTTACAACTGGTTGTTGTTTTTGGATTGCGAGCTAATACTGCAAGAAAACTTCATCTGTAATTATATTGAAAGTCAGGAAAAATCTGTAGTTGTTTGTGGAGGAGTAAAAGCTGGAGGCGACACCGAGCAATGGAAAAACAATCTCCGATATATCTACGAGACTTCAATGGAGACATCATATACTGCCGGTAAAAGAGCAGAAAGAGGCTATCATTCTTTCCGGACTACAAGTTTCATGATTGAAAAGGATATTTTCCAAACTAATCGCTTTGACGAAAACATCACCAACTACGGTTACGAGGACGTTCTTTTCGGCAAAGGGTTACAGAAAAAAGGCATAAGACTCAAGCATATAGATAATCCTGTATACATGAGCCAATACGAGAATAATGAGCATTATGTAGAGAAGACGGAAGAGGCACTGCGCACACTGAAGATGATTTCGGCAAATATCGGTGACTTCTCGCCTATTGTAAATACTTACGTTCTACTTAAAAGACTGTATCTCCTAAGTATAACAAAGTGTATTCTGAATCTTTTAATCAAACAACTTCGGACCAACCTATGTGGTGAAAGTCCAAAGCTGCTGTACTTCAAAATGTATAAGCTGGGTTATTACATAAACCTATAAGTCGCGTATTTCATTTAAGATTATATACTCCGCTTGGCGTCTTTCTTTTCAGTACATCAAGCATGAAGTCTTTCCCCGGCACAATACCATAAGAACGAAGTATCTGTTCTATCGTTTTTCTTGCCAATTCCGGATGATTGTTCTCCTCGCTTAGGTGGCATAGCCATACATAACGAAGCTTTGGAGAAGCATAATTTGACAGAGCTTCGCCACACGCTGTATTACACAGATGACCGGAATTGCTGGCAATACGGTCCTTAAGATGTCGCGGATATGGACCGGACAGAAGCATTTCCTCATCGTAATTTGCCTCTATCACAAGATAGTTTGCCTCAGAAATATATTGCGACATCTCATCTGTTATATGTCCTGCGTCCGTTATTATACAAAATGTCACATCACCATACTTCACACGATAACCAATATTCTCATTGCTGTCATGTGGCACAGAGAACGAAGTCACCTCAAAGCTACCGAGGTGGAATGTCTGTCCCGGTTCGATAATCTTCACTCTATCATGCGAAATCTTAGATCGTACACAATAGTTATTCTCGATGCCGACATGAACTTTAAGTGTAGTATATACAGGAATTCCAAAGTCATTACTTATGCTGCCGACTGATTTCACATGGTCTGCGTGGTCATGGGTTACAAGGATATTGTCGACGAAACTTAGATTCAGACCATATTCCCTGAAGTATTTCTTCAATGATCGCACTCCTACTCCCACATCAATCATTATGCTTTCGTCATCAGTATATAGATAGTAGCAATTGCCACTGCTGCCGCTTCCAAAAGAGATAAAATTAAGCATTACAGTTATTCTTTTCTACAAAAGTAGACAAAAACGACGAGAAAACCAAGTTTTTTCCCTACCTTTGCCCTATATTTAATGTTTTTAAAAGGTATCAAAAGAAAGTATGAAGCATTTTATATTTACCATATTATCCGCTTTGACATTATCTACAATAGTCTCATGTAATGAAAAGACTACAGAAGCGATTATTGAAGAACGAATTGACACCTTTGCAACGCACTATTACAATTGGCAGTATCTTGATTGTGTACCTTACATCACAGAAGGCTCTGTGAAATATCTTAAGTATTTTGCCACCAATGTCACACAAGCAGATATAGATCTTTTGAAAAAAGCAGAACGTGATGCCTCTATCGAGGTCAGTGATTTGAGGATTCAAGGTGACAGCCTTGCATTTGTCACAGTTAAGGTCAGCAATGTTTACGCAGCAGATACCATTGGGCGTCCAGCACACAAATACGACAGCGGGACTGCAGAAATTAAGGTTGTCAAACAAGGAAATAAATGGCTTGTCGACTTCTCCCAAGCACCAATCAGAACGGCATACCAACAGCAAAGTGAATCGCAAGATCCCGTTTCAAGTCAGGATTGAGCAAAGGAAAGTGTTCACGTGCATTAGTATATGCAGGATCTACAGCCTTCATGCCAAAGTCAAAACGCACTATAAAGTAACTGAAATTCAGTCGTACGCCTAAACCATAAGCAACTGCAATCTCCTTATAGAACTCATTGAAAGCGAATTGACCACCCGGCTGTTCCTTGTATTCACGCAACGTCCATATATTTCCGGCATCAATAAAGGCTGCACCGTTTACCTTCCAGAACAGTTTTGTACGATATTCCATACTCAGATCGAGCTTAAGGTCACCCGTTTGGTTTATGAAGTCAATACGTCCGTCTGTACCACGAAACCGTCCCGGTCCGAGACCCCTTACGCTCCATCCGCGCACGGAGTTCGCTCCACCAGAGAAATATCGTTTCTCAAAAGGCAGTATAATGCTGTTTCCATAAGGATAGGCTATACCTATAGCACCATGAATCACCAATTGATTGTTCTTATCAAAGTCAATAAGTTTTGTAAAGTCAATATCACCTTTGACATATTGAGCGTATGCTATATTAAATAAGGTGTACTGTCCATAACGGTTCTGCTTAAATCTGGAAATACGTCCTATACCGTTCAATAAGTTTCCAGAGGTTTCTATATTTGTACGAAGAGCCCATGTAGAATGGTTTAAGGTCATACCGAAACCAATCTTCATGATGAATAAGTCCTCATAATTATAGCGAAGAATGGCATTGCGATTACTTACATTATCAAGATATTCGTTACGAAACGTTTCTGAAATCCAAGGCATGTAGACATAGTTCATGTCAATGAGATCGAAACGATAGGTTATATTCTTCGCAAAATTCGTCCATCTGTATCGCCACGATGCAGAGAATAAGCGTCTATGAAACTCCGGGCGGTTCTGAAGATTATACGACGCCGACAGTTCGCTTGTGGCATTAACCTCACGCAAGAAGCGTCTGCTTAAGAATGGAGCCATAAGGCGAGGGAAGGTAAACTTCGACTCAATGCCATACTCATTATAGTTTTGATCAGAATATCCTTCCAATCTTGTAATCGCTTCAAATGCTAATCGCGCCTGAATACTAAAGAGCTCGCTACCTCTGAACAGGTTTCTGTTCTCATAGGTCAATGTGGCTGCGGCTCCAAGATCGCCTGACGTATTCGTTCCTTCCGGCAGAAATGAAATCGTTGAAGGTTTATTTGTACTTATCTGAATATCGCAATCAAGAAGTGTAGTGTCAGGCAGTTCGTTGAAACGTATATTTGTATAACGAACCGCCTGCATGCGTGCAAAATTGTTATACGTCTTCTGAAGTGCCGTGCTGCTATAAACATCACCTTCTGTAAATACAGTTCTGTTCTCAAGGGTTTTCTTTCGAAGATGCATTGTCTCCGAGTCTTCACTACTGTAATTGATTGAACGAATATGATAGACTGGATGATCTGCCTCTTCAGAATTATTGTCCGAACGATATTTGAGAAGCGTCATGCGCACATCAACATCAGTACTGAAAGCTGCAGTATCGACGTCGAAAACAATAAATTCCATGTGAAATTTATAGTATCCATTACTTGTAAGCAAGGATGTAATGCGTTTACGCTCATTATTAAGGCGTGAAATGGAGAACTGTTCGCCACGTTTCAATGAGTTCAAGACATTTCCATGTCTTTCAATAAACGACTTTACAGAATCGTCCTGAATATCATATTCTACATTTCTTATATAATAGGCTTCCTTGGGATGAAGTTTGTAGACTGCTTTAAGTTTATTGCCTTTTACAACGTTTTCCACCTCCACATCAGCATGCAAATAACCCATATTCTGCATTGCCAACTGCAAATCACGACATGAAAGTGACGTTTGAAGTGTATCATATATGACAGGAGCAGCTCCTGGTTTTCTGATAAGTGAAAACCATTTTGTATTAGGTTGTTGACGAACATAGCCTGAAAGCGACGAAATATTAAGATTCTTATTGTCAGAAACAATCTTAACTCCTTCAAGTGAATATGAACCTTCAGGAATTACTTTTGAAGTAGAACAACCTAAAAAAGCCATCACTATAGTGAAGGTCAAAAGAAAATATATGATTTTTGAAGTATGTTCCTTGATTACAATCATATTGCAAAGGTACAGTAAACGAATGTAATATCCAAATAAATAAAAGATTAATTGGGTTTTAGTGAGCGCAGTATAGATTATAAATAAAAGAGCATTATGCTGATAACGAATATCATATTCATGTAAATCAGGCATCAGATGAAAATTCGATGATGAAACGTAGATTAACAAAACACGCATTGAGTTCTTATTGTTGTTTGGCAAATAGAATAATAAATCTGGTATAATCTGACAAAAACATCATAATACAAACAGACAGTTTATTGTATATTTGAATCAGAAAAATGTATAATCCGGTCAAAAATAAATATATTACATACCATTTTCAAACCGAACAGAAATGAAAATTTGCACTAAAAAAGGGAATAATAGAACGCCAAAAAGACAAAAAATACATATGAGATGCACAATTTCCGTTAATTTTTCATGGAAAGAGCGTTACAATTCACAATAACAGTAATTTAATTACGACACTTAAACGACTATTATCCAGAGGTTTAAATACAAACCATATCTGTAACACGTACCTTTTTAAGATTTGGAACTTTCTTCTTTTTTGATTATCTTTGCGTAGTCTTAAAATAACAAAGGCATACAACATAAAAGACGAATAGTAATTTCACTAATATAAGGAGATGATTTTTGGAGAAAGCGTTCTCTTATATTTGGTCACTCCAACTATTACAATTTAACTTTCCAAAATTTATTTCTTGCCTGGCGATGTGATATCGTCCAGGTTTTTTTATTTTAAAGAAATGACACAAACAGTTTATTACATATCAACAACCAACGCAAGACTATTTGGATTAAGCCAGACAGTATAACAGACAAGCATAATCGCCAACTCCTCATAGCCACAATAACCACATATTATAAACATGTATAAAGGTTCAATGCCAAACAAAAATGAACAAAGAGCGACATATATTAAAAGCAAGAACACAGGCAGCAAAACTTGTAAATATAATTCAGTCACACTTCAAAACGATAAATACAAATTAGCTATAAAAACACGACTTGCAACACATTGATTTACAACACATTGCAAAAAACGTCGTTTCTTAGTTCAAAAAAGGGCGGTTTTAGCGGCAAGAAACGGTGCTTCTTAAACCAAGAAACGGTGGAATTAGAAGATGAAAACGGCGGTTCTTGAACGTTAAAAAATAAAGTAAAGAAAATTCCAAAGACGAGAGTTGTTGTCTTTAACTCAAATCGGTAAATAGATTCCTAACCGGTTTGGGTTAAAGTTTCTATAATTTATCCTGAAAAGTTTGTCGGTATCAGGGAAAATATTTATCTTTGCAATAATATGTAACATTATGAGCGATAGAACACCTTCATTCCAAGACAAGAACAGCGAGGAAGCTCTGTTGAACCGATATGTCAACGAAGTATCTGCATACTCCCCTCTTTCATTGGAAGAGGAGCAAAGATTGGCTACACTTATACAGAATGGCGACCTACAGGCTATGGAGAGGCTGATAGACGCTAACCTCATGTTTGTAGTAAGCATTGCCCGCCAGTATAAAAGACACGGAGTAAACATGCTTGACCTCATCAACGAGGGCAACATTGCGATGATACATGCTGCTCGCAAATATAAACCCTCCGGAGGGAAACGATTTGTTCAGGAAGCAGTCTATGCCATACGTAAAGCTATAGAAGCAGCTCTTCCGAAAGAGGAAATACGAATAAACAGAACTCTAACGGAAAGCCTTACGGGAAAAGGCAAAGAGGCTGACTCTTCCGCTGAAGAGCATACCGACAAGGAAGCAATGGCAGAAGCAATACTCCTATTGCCGAAGCGTGAGCAGACTGTACTCAAAGCACTATATGGAATAGATGAATACCCACAGACGATGGCTGAATTTGCAGGTGCGCATGACATGACCCGTGAGCGAGTGAGGCAGATACGCAACAGAGCTATCAGACGGCTACACAGCTACAGAAACAAGAATTTTAAGTAACAATATTATATGACACATAATTTTAGAATGGCACTCATCTGCATGGTTATGCTGATGATGTCCATGCAATCTTTTGCCGTGCTAAAACCAACAAAGCTATATGCCTATGGATTTGCGGCATCTTTCAACGACTCTACAGTATACATTACCGACATCATGGAAATAGACTCTGCATGGGTTGAAGCACGAAGCGGCTTCCTATACAGTAGAGATAACTATTCATACCAACTGAAAACATATCTGGAGCAACAAGGATTTCAGAATCCAACATGTATCATCTCATTTGCAGAAAAACGCAAGGAAGCCGAGAAGAAATACATGAAACTGAGAAAGAAATATACCAAGGTTCCGGGAGCATATACAATAAAGTATCTGACGGAACAGGATTTTCGTTTCAATGCTATTAGCGCCATTGGCGACCCAAGTGTAAGCACAAACTACACTAAGGAAGCTTTGAAAGCAGAGATAAAAGCAGACAAAGAAGCAAAGAAAGAAGCTAAACGAAAGGCAAAA
>ENA-OWND01000119-OWND01000119.1-metagenome-genome-assembly--contig:-NODE-119-length-51575-cov-10.855784_pt1 | contig 51575 bp, 41 predicted proteins | sample MGYA00245342_ERZ651119 | MGnify/ENA primary metagenome ERZ651119 (study PRJEB26857, sample SAMEA4031756) | metagenome | biome: human; feature: oral; material: saliva | place: Philippines | collected 2014... | reverse complement strand
TGGAATATCCAAATAATTTAACATCTTTTCTTTATTTTCTTTCTTCAGCACCTCTATGGTCTTGTTCGTATTGCAAGCAGCAGGCATAACAACACGACTTACACCTTTATTATATAAGGTGCAAGCATTAGTGGTTGAAATAAGCTGCTTTGTTACTCTCATTATGCGTTATAGCAAGTTAATTTTCGTTTAACCGGGCGCAAAGGTAAGAAGAATTAATTAACTAGGCAAATGAAATAGAGAAAAAAGCCTCACCCCCGCCCCCTCTCCATTCGGAGAGGGGAGTAAATAGTATTGTTTGCAGGGGATTTGCTGGCTAATGGATAGGGTGTTTAGAAGCCACCAGGACCACCCATTGGTGGGCGACCACCGCCCATTGCTCCACCACCAGGAGGAGGTGGTGGCATATTTGAATTAGGGCGTCCGAAGCCACGATCCTTAGGCTTTGGAGCATTCTTGCCACCAAATAGATTCAATCGATAAGTAGCACGGAACATGATGTAACTATTTATACTATTATATTCCGTGTCGGTTCTGTTTACAGCATTGATAGTGCGTGAGAGATTACTTTGTTGATGTAAAATATCATAGAACTGTAAGCTCAATGTCAAAGCATTACCCGCTAACAAACTCTGAGAAAGCTGTGCATTCCACAACAACTCATTCGTGTTTAGTGCCGCATCATTATATCCTCGACGGCTATTCTGATGTAAATCAGTAGATAAACTCATGTTCCAAGGCAAGGAGAAGATAAGACTTCCACCGTAAGAGAATTGCCATGTACTCAAGTTATTGAGACTTTGGAGATTGTTCTTAGAGTGTGTGTAATCAACCGAACCATCCAATGCTAGTTCTAGCCAAGAAGTGCGATAACTAGCTGATAAGCGTTCGCCAAGTGTCAAAGACTTAGTGATATTCTTCTCAACGGCACTTGTTACATTCTGTTGTAAATAACTAGCGTAACGATTGAAACTGCCTCGTGTGAACGTATTAACATTCCATACACCTGCAGAATCAATACTTGTATTAAACATCACAGCAGCATTTGCATCCCAATTACCATTCACATTGACTGGTTGTACTGTACGAGCTCCAGTCGTTCCATCATACGTAACACTGTTTCCAATGGCGTTACGTGTAGTAGAGAAGTCCGCAAAAGTCATCACTGATTGCGCATGTTTTTGCCTAAAGGCATTGTAGAACAAGCGGAACTTATTAGTAAAGGCTGGCTTCAAATTAGGGTTACCTTTCGATATATTCTGCGGATCGGTATTATCGACGATATCAAGTAACTGCGTCATAGATGGTTGCGAGACCATACCATTGTAATTGATACGCAGATTGCTTTGTGCATTGAATTTATAGCGGAAATCGAACGTTGGACTCCAGTTCACCACTGATCGTTTATTATCAACATGCACACCAAGATAATCCTGCATATAGGTGGAATGTTGTGGTTGTAACTTCATTCCGACATTCATTTTCCACTTTGTATGTAACATTCGCAACATCACTTGCATATCGTGAGTATAGGTTCGATACTCTGAATAACGGCTTAAATTAGAGTCTAAATAACTTGCCAAAGGATTCGTCAATAAGCCTAAATAATTATCCCATGATCGATAAGCTGGCTTCAAACTACCGAACGTTCCAGATGGCAATGAGGAGAAATCATAAGTATCACGATCGCTCTTTGAGAAACCATATTTGAACTGGTAACTGAATTGTAAGTATGTCTTCCGTGCAAGTGGTTCACTATAAGTAGCCAGCAAAGCGTAATCCCAGCTCTTTGTTGGCATGAGATTATAACGATAAGCACGATAGGTTTCATAATTCCCCAGCGCATCTCTCAACTGAAAGTATTGTAAGTCTTGTGTTGAGAAAGTCTTCGAATCTGCATCACTATAATCGCCATCCACACGCAGGGTAACGTTTCGTCCGTTCTGACTCAAGCGACGATTCACTTGGAGCATAGCACCCAAAGCATTGTTATCACCATAAGAAATGGTTGTATTATGCTGATTGTTTACCATTACACCTTGTGCTTCTAACTGTGCAATAGCTGTTGCCGACAATGGATCATCTACGCTTTCGTATGGGTCGGTATTGTAAGCTGCCGACTTGCTAACAACCTGACCATCATTCTTTGATAGTCGGATATTAGGTCGGAACATGATATTCCACATAGAGTCAGGTTTCCACTCCAAACGGAAACGACCATCCCAAGAGTTCTCACGAGTATATTCCTGCGAGCGACGATTGGCGTATGAACCTTGTGACGCAACGAAGTTCTCTATTGATACACGGGTATTCAAGTCACCATCAGAATGATTCCAACGTACACTACCATCCCATTGTAAGGTTTTACCATTATCATAGTTCATATTCAAACCAACCATCTTTGTAGCATTCAATCCTTGACGTATGCCACCCCATCCGCCACGAGGACCACCACCAAAGCCCATATCGTTGACATTATTAGCAGACAAGAAGCCCATCATTCGGAACTTATCATTAAAATAAGCAGCCATTGCTTTCTCTGAATAACGATGCTTGGTTCCTATTCCAAGGTCAATATTTGAGAAGAAACCTTTGTTCATTCCAGCCTTAACACCAAAGTCCAATACTGTCGACTCGTTACCATCATCAATCCCCGTCACACGACTCAAATCACTCTTCTGGTCGTATGCTTTAATCTTATCTATTATAGAGGTAGGGAGGTTCTTGAGCGCTGTTTTAGTATCACCAGTCATGAACTCCTTACCATTAATGAGTATTTTCTTGACCTCTTTACCATTAATCTTTATCGTACCATCGTCCGACACCTCGGCTCCTGGTAGCTTTTTTACTAAGGCTTCAATAGTCGATCCCTCTGCAACACGGAATGCCGACGCATTGTATTGAAAGGTATCTGCCTTCACAACTACCTTTGGTGCACTTGCAACAACCTTAACTTCTTTCAACGTGTGCGTATCCACTTGAAAATCGAGCTGCCCTATAGCAACATCTTGATCATTAGCAATCGTAACATTCTGAAAGATCGTTTTATAACCAACATAGGATGCTTTCAGAATAAACCTGCCATTCGTTGGAGCTGTCACTTTGAAATTACCACTTTCATCGGAGGTAGCTCCAACAACATAGGTGCTATCCATCTTCAACAGCTGGACAACTGCAAAAGGAACTTTCTCCTTCACTTCTCCATCAAAAAGAGAGCCTGTTATCGTCCTATTCTGTGCAAGAAGTATGATGCTACTAGACAACAAGAATACAAACAAGAATAATCTTTTTACCATAAAACTATTTCATTAACTGATTTATATGATGGTTTAACATATAAGAAGTTTAGCCTTAATCTTCACTTTTAACAGCTTATATAAGACATTTACAATTATTTTTTGTAACATTGCAGTTGATAGTAAATTTAACTAATAACAATTAAATACAATACAATTAAACATAAAGGAGTATGAGGCATAAAGTATTCTTCACAGGTATATTAATTTCCTTTGTCTTATCTTCATGCAATAATACAACGAAGAAAGTGGATAACAACCCTACAAATGATAGTGCAGCTTCTATCGTTTTGGTTGATAAAAGTACTCCCGAAAAAGTGGTAGCACAACCTGACCGATTTGTTACTTACAAGAAGACGGAACGTTACCATCTAAATACAGAATGGGGAACTGACGAAGGACAGGAGGATCCCTCTTATAATGTAGGGCACAAGAGTCTTGACCTGCAATGGCCTGTTTACCTCAATGGAGTTACACAATTACCTATCTTACAAGACCATCTAATGATTCTCATATTTGGTAAATCATGCCCTGATATACAATCAGCTATGGCAGAGTATTGGGATCTGGGAATGATAGATGAGTGCGGTCCATACGATCCAGGAGAAGAGATTACATTAAAAAGAGTGAAGAGTAATAATCCTAATTTCGTCCAATTCATATTGAAACGTATGGTTAATTGGGGTGGAGGAACTGGTGCTTCTATAGAAACCTCTACTAAAGGTATCACCTATGACAAGCGTGTACAAAAGATACTTCGAAAGAAAGACATCCTTAAAAACCCACATAGTCTCCAGCTCGTACAAGTTCTAAATAAAGAAATAAAGAGGATTATGAAGGTTCAAAATGAGGAATACAACCTACTCTCCAAGATGCCTGATAAAATCATTGTTGGAGATAAGGGACTAACTTTCGTATGCCCAGATTGTATACAATTTACTTATCAAGGAGACGAAATAGAGGTGTTCGTTCCTTACTTCCGAATAGCAAACTTCCTCACAAATGACTTCAAGCAATCTATCAATATGCAATAACTTGCACAGATAGGACAAGTTTTTATACGGATTGGAAGTAGAGAGATAGCTTATGAAACAGCGTATCATCATATCAAAACAATTACAGACAGAATTGGCAGAAGCCATTGCTGAATGTGAACATGATAGAATATTTGTTCTCGTAGATGAGACTACCAATAAACTCTGTTGGGCTCTTGTCAAGGATTATTTATGTCTAAAAGATGCTCAAACAATTGTTATTGGTGCAACTGACAGACGTAAGAATCTTGAAACACTCGTCCATGTATGGGAATCATTACAGCAAGGGAAAGCCACACGCCATAGTCTACTCATCAACCTTGGAGGTGGTATGGTGACCGACTTAGGGGGTTTTGCAGCCTCAACCTACAAACGGGGAATCAACTTCATCAATATTCCAACAACCTTACTTGCCATGGTGGATGCAAGTGTTGGAGGTAAAACGGGTATCAACTTTGGTGGGTTAAAGAACGAGATTGGAGTTTTTAATGATGCAGAATTTGTATTGCTTGATACCAACTGGCTCCGAACACTTGATGAAGAAAATATTCGCAGCGGTTATGCAGAGATGCTCAAACACGGTTTGATAGCTGATAATACGATGTGGGCAGAGCTCATCAACTTCAATCTAGCACAACCTAATCTTCATCAATTAGCCTTTATGCTGGATAAGAGTGTACGCATTAAGGAACGTATCGTTGCTGAAGATCCACACGAAAAGGGTATTCGTAAAGCCTTAAACCTCGGTCACACCTTTGGACATGCGTTCGAGTCATGGGCGATGAAGCGCCAACCTATCTTGCATGGTTACGCTGTCGCCTTCGGACTGATTGCGGAACTATATCTTGCAACGACACAAACAGACTTCCCCACAGAGCGTATGCGCCAAACAGTAAACTTCATTCGAGCGTATTATGGAAGTCTTCCTATCACCTGCAACGACTATCCTGAGCTTATAGAACTCATGCACCATGATAAAAAGAATCGTGGTAATGAAATCAATGTGACGCTCCTTGGTGGTATTGGAGACATCCGCATCGATCAGACCATCACGGAGGAAGACATTAAGGAAGCACTCGACTTTTTCCGTGAAGGGTAGACTTATGTTCGTAAGTCCTGCTTATGAAAAGTATTCTTAACCATCTTAGTAATACAAAACCAGCTCATTTATAGTACATACAACCGCTAATTAAGTTTTAAATTCATTTGCTGTCAGTTTTAACATTCAAACTATATCATTGGTTACTAATACCTTATACACAACAAAAAGATGACAGGAATGACAGCAAACATGAATCCCTTCTATATTTACATATAGCCTACAACTATTATTACCACAATCTAACACGACCGATTCCTTGCGTTGCTAAAGATGCACTAATACCCCTTACTTTAAAGGTACGTACAATAGTAGCGAACGTAAGAACTTCCACTTGATTGTAAACATATTCCCTTCTGTCGCCGAATATCATTTTTTCTTTGTATCTTTGCAGCCCAAGTACAACAGCTAAAAGGCAAACATGTTCCCTTTTGTCGCCGTTGTCTCATACACAAAGACATTATGAAAGAGAAGAAGATAATTAACGGGCTTAATGATCAAGAGGTGTTAGCAAGTAGGCAGAAGTACGGTGAAAACCTCCTCACACCACCTGCGAAAGAGCCTATGTGGAAGCGTTTTATAACGAAATTTGAGGATCCTCTGATTATCATCCTACTTGTTGCTGGCGTTCTCTCTATCGCTATCTCTTTCTATGAATACTATGGTTTGTATGAAGGAACAGAGGTGTTTTTCGAGCCAGTAGGCATTTTTATCGCCATACTATTGGCTACTGGCATGGCATTCTTCTTCGAGGAGAAAGCGAACAAAGCCTTTTCTGTTCTCAACCAAGTCAATGACGAAGAGCCTGTGGAGGTCATTCGCAATGGCAACACCACCCAAATAACAAAGCGAGAGGTTGTGGTTGGCGATATTGTTAGGCTCAACACGGGCTCTGAAGTGCCTGCTGATGGAGTGTTACTACAAGCTATATCTCTCAACATAGACGAGTCTTCTCTCACTGGAGAGCCTATCTGTCATAAGAGTACACATGAAGCTGATTTCGATAAAGACGCAACATTCCCAACAAACTATGTCCTTCGTGGAACAAAGGTGATGGAAGGTCATGGTTTATTCCGTGTTGAGAAGATTGGAGATAACACCGAAAATGGTAAGGTTTTCGTAGCTTCTCAGATTGATAACAGCGTTAAGACACCTCTTACCGAGCAATTAGAACGATTGGGCAAACTTATTACTTGGGCTAGCTACACCATTGCCGCCCTCATTCTCATTGCCCGCATTATCATGTTCTTCTCGAACTTCTCCTTCGATTGGGTACACTTCCTGCAATATCTCCTAGACTCAATTATGATTTGCGTGACGCTTATCGTCGTTGCTGTTCCCGAAGGATTACCTATGGCAGTAACGCTTTCTTTGGCTTATTCAATGCGTCGTATGCTAAAAACAAATAATCTTGTGCGCAAGATGCACGCTTGCGAAACAATGGGAGCAACGACTGTCATTTGTACAGATAAGACTGGAACGCTAACGCAGAATCAAATGCGTGTGAGTGAAATGGCTATTGACAGGGAGACTGAAGAGCACAGGGCGTTAGCAAGAGAGGCTATTGCTGTGAACTCAACAGCGTCTCTCGATTTCACTGACAATCATCATCCAACTGCCTTAGGCAACCCAACAGAAGGTGCACTCCTACTTTGGTTAAATGATCAGGGCTATGATTATCGTCAGTTGCGCACAGAGGCTGAGGTTATAGACGAACTTCCTTTCTCAACAGAACGCAAGTGCATGGGAACTTTGGTGCGCTCTGCTCAACTTCCAGGGAAGACCATCTTATATATAAAAGGTGCAACTGACATCATCCGTAACTATTGTTCTTCTATCATGGGGAATCGTTCGTGGGATGAAATTAGCAACCAGTTGTTAACCTGGCAGAACCAAGCTATGCGCACATTGGGCTTTGCCTGTATGCTCATCGACGATGACAACTTACACGAGGGGGTAATTCCAACCCTCCTCGATACCATTAAACAAACAGGAAAAGGGTTAACTTTCCAAGGTATCGTAGCCATCTCCGACCCTGTTCGTAAGGAGGTTCCAGCTGCTGTTCGGGAATGTCTTGATGCTGGAATAGACGTTAAGATTGTTACAGGCGATACCCCGGGAACAGCAAAAGAGATAGGTCGACAGGTGGGACTATGGACTGAGAAGGATTGTGACAACTGCGTGATAACTGGTCCGGAGTTTGAAGCTCTAAGCGACGAAGAACTTTCTAAACGCATAAACAACCTAAAGATCATAGCCCGCGCACGCCCAATGGATAAGAAACGATTGGTTGAAGCCTTGCAAGCTCAGCATCAAGTCGTAGCTGTTACGGGCGATGGAACAAACGATGCACCAGCTCTCAAAGCCGCACACGTGGGTTTATCAATGGGCGATGGGACGAATGTTGCGAAAGAAGCATCCGATATCACCATCATTGATAACTCCTTCCGTTCTATCGGTCGTGCGGTAATGTGGGGGCGATCACTCTATCAGAACATCCAGAGATTTATCCTTTTTCAGATGACAGTAAACGTTGCTGCCTGCCTTATCGTTCTAGCAGGTGCATTGATGGGGACGCAGAGTCCACTGACAGTAACTCAAATGTTATGGGTCAATCTCATTATGGATACCTTCGCAGCAATGGCTCTCGCCTCCCTTCCACCATCGAAAGATGTCATGCATGATAAGCCTCGCAACCGCAAGTCATTCATTATTAATCCAGCAATGACAAGGCTCATTATCGGTGTTGGATGTTTGTTTTTTGTAATCCTACTCACATTGCTTTATATGCTGGAACATGCTCCTATTCAATCAATGACCGACTTCCTTACATGGAAGAATATGGGGAATCAAGGACTAACTGACCATGAGTTGAGCATCTTCTTCACACTCTTTGTGATGATACAGTTCTGGAATATGTTTAATGCGCGAGCCTTTGCAACAGGACGTAGTGCCTTCCACTTGAAAGGTTGTAAGGGTTTTGGGGGTATAGCCTTGTTGATATTTGTGGGGCAGATCATCATTGTGCAATGTGGTGGAAAGATGTTCAACGTTACTCCACTTAGCCTTTCTGATTGGTTGATCATCGTCACTTCAACCTCTGCCGTTCTATGGATCGGAGAGTTATTCCGCCTCTTCAACAAACGAAACAAGCAATAGTCACAAATCAAAGAGAATATCAACTAATAAACAGAAGAGCCTTTCTTTCACGCAAAGAGAGGCTCTTCTTGCTATGAGGAAAGGCTTTCTTCACAATGAAAAGGGCGTCTCTTTGATTGGGGAAAAGACTCTCTTACAAGAGAAAGAACATCTCATAATTATGAAAAAAACATCCTGCAACTTGATTTTCATTATATTTTCACTATCTTTGCAAAATACTATTTATCGATAAACACATGGTCAGAAAAAGAAAAAACAAGCTAAGAGACGTATGGGAGTTCTTAGTGATTGCTTTTGCAATGTTGCTTGGTAGTTTTGGATGGTGCGCCTTCCTCTTACCTCACAAGATTACAATTGGTGGCATTGCGGGTATTGCCTCTGTTATCCAATGGGGTTTGGACATTCCCGTTCAATATACCTACTTGGCAATTAATGGTATCTTACTCTTTATTGCTTTGAGGATTCTTGGATGGAAGTTCTGCATTAGAACTATCTTTGCAGTGGTCACCTTCGCCATCTTTACATCGTTCTTTAGACAGGTGTTCGCAGGTCATGCACTCTTTGCCGACCAACCTTTCCTTGCCTGTGTAGTAGGAGGTGTACTATTAGGAGCTGGTGTTGCCATCGCATTACAGTACAATGCAAGCTCTGGCGGATCGGATGTTGTGGCTGCAATGATACATAAGTACCGTGACATCTCACTAGGTCGTGTCATCTTGGCATGCGACCTTTGCATTATTAGCTCAAGTTATCTCGTATTGAACAACTGGGAGAAAGTGATCTATGGATATATCGTTCTCTTTGTCATGACATACGTTGTTGATTACTTGATCAACGGTATGCGAGGTTCCGTTCAGTTCTTTGTTATATCAGAGCACTGGGCAGAGATAGGAACAGCAGTCAATAACGATGTACCTCGTGGATGTACCATCATCAATGCACAAGGGTTCTATACAGGTAAGGAATTGAAGATGCTCTTCATCATAGCAAGGCGTTCGGAAGCACGTGCCATCTACCAACTCATTGATGAAATAGACCCTAACGCATTCGTTTCACAAGGGGCTGTTAATGGTGTGTATGGTGTCGGTTTTGATCGCATGAAGGTATCACATCGCAAGAAGATAACCGAAGAACAGGTAAAAGCCTGATGGTATTTTAGATAGGAAAGGATTATAGAATGGATATTCAGGAGATAAAAGATAAACGCATTGCTGTGCTTCTCTCTGGCGGTGTAGATAGCTCGGTCGTCGTGTATGAGTTTGCTCGACTGGGCTTACACCCCGATTGTTTCTATATTAAGATAGGACCAGAAGAGAAGGAAGAATGGGATTGCAACTCTGAAGAAGACTTAGAGATGGCTACTGCCGTGGCGCATCGTTATGGCTGCAAGTTACAGGTCATCGATTGTCATAAGGAGTATTGGGATCAGGTAACGAGCTATACTATGGAAAAGGTAAAGGCTGGTTTCACTCCAAACCCTGATGTGATGTGCAACAGACTCATAAAGTTTGGTGCCTTCGATGCGAAGATGGGGCATGATTATGACCTAATTGCAACGGGGCATTATGCGCAGACTGAATGGATTGATGGGCGTAAATGGCTTACAACAAGTCCTGACCCTGTAAAAGATCAGACCGACTTCTTAGCTCAAATATACGATTGGCAACTAAAGAAAGCGATATTTCCTATAGGGCATTATGCGAAGAATGAGGTGAGAGAAATTGCCGAACAGGAGCACTTAATCAATGCTCGTAGGAAGGACTCACAGGGTATCTGCTTCCTTGGTAACATTGACTACAATGAGTATGTACGTCGTTATCTGGGGGAACAGATGGGTGACATCATCGAATTAGAGACTGGTAAGAAGATTGGTGAGCACCGTGGACTATGGTTCCACACCATCGGACAACGCAAAGGATTGGGTCTTGGCGGTGGTCCTTGGTTCGTTGTTAAGAAGGATGTGGCGCAGAATATTCTCTATGTAAGCCATGGTTATGATCCAGCAACAGCTTATAAGAAGGACTTCCCACTGCATGATTTCCACTTCCTAACCGAAGGTATCACAGAACTACCCGCTAAGGTGACTTTCAAGATACGCCATACACCAGAGTATCATACGGCTACCGTAGAGCAACTAAGCGATGGGAAGTGCCTCATCCATTCTACAGAGAGTATTCATGGAGTTGCCCCCGGACAGTTCTGTGTCATATATGATGAGCAGCACCACCGCTGCTTTGGCTCTGGAGAGATTACTCTCTAAGGCGCATTAGAATCGTATCACACAATTATTTATAACTTCTTAAAGCGACATTCAAAAGCAATGTCTCTTTAAGAAGTCTTCGTATTGATTGCTATACCCATTAAACACGTTGATATCAACATCACCATGAATACCACGCACCTTACCATCAGGACTAAGCTGCCAGTAAGCTAGTTTGAAGTTAGGTTTATACTCTCCATAACGCGCAATCCACACGAGATAGTTATCACCAAGGTCGGGGGCTAAGGGCATATAATGGTTAGCAAACGACTGACTGATATAGAGTATCGGGCGATGACCTGTGTGTTTAAATACCATAGACATCCATATCCTCACTTGTTTAAACAGCACTTCTGCACCCCCCATAGCATGAATTTGTGCATCAGTAGGCTCTACGTCGAGCACAGGGGGTAGGTCGCCTTTTCTGAATCGAGCTTTCTTTAAGAAGAAGTTAGCCTGCATATAGCCCGAAGACAAGGTTGAGAAGAAATGGTAAGAGCCCACTCTAATTCCGTGCTGACGGGCTGCCAAGTAATCAGAATAATAATAGTTGTTGAGCAAGGTGCGCCCTTCTGTAGCCTTAACATAGGCGAATGAGACAGGATAGTCAACTATCCCTTCCACCTTCTTACTACTTAATGTACCGAGATGGGTGATTCTTAACTTGCTCCAAGCTATGCTGTAACGCTGCTCCCCCTTCTCATGTTGATGTTTAGAAAGGTCTATACCATAGATACGATCAGCGTTGTAAGTGAGACGCTCGCCCTTAAATACATTGTTCTTCCACTCCCCTACCTTCAGAAAGTCATGTGGCGCAACATTGATACCAAAGCCATTTCTCTTGCCATCCTGCCAATGCCCATCATAAAAACTACCATCATTACCATAATACTGACCATATCCCTCAGCCTTTCCTCCTCGTTGCTCGCCAACGTAATAACCTGCAGAATCAATCAAAGCTCCTGCTGGAAAGCCAAGAACAGGATGCGAATAAGCCTTGAAGTTACGCAAACTCTCTTGCATTCCTCGCTCTCTGCCGAAGCGTGAAGAGATCATCCAAGGAGTCATACAATCAGATGTCTGCAAGCAAAGAGCCCATCGGTTTGATTCATCATTCAAGCGATTACAAACCATTATCTCGCCGGGCTTATACCATACACGTGCTGTGTATTGATTCACTTGACGGATTCGAAGACGTGCAGTAGGTTTTATATCTTGCAAAACGTGTATAATCCTTTGCAATGAATCTATCTGATGAACCACCGCTGTATGATAATCGGCAATCTTGTTATAACCATAGTCTTGCACACTATGAACACGCAAATAATAGGCAGTTTCATTGCGCTTGGACTGCAAACCCACTAACTTTATATCCATCTTCATCAATGCGTACATCAATACCTGACGCAACTTCTGATCCTTCAGATTGATAATTGTGGAAGGATAATGACGCCTTATCACAGCTATACGCCCAAAGCTAGAAGGCAAAATGGGGAGTTTATTCACCCAATAGCCCTCTGTTACGGACATACGTGAGCGTATAGAGTCACCTGGCAGACTACCATCTACAAAGGTGGAGTCGGTATAATTGGAGAAATAAGCTGCTGGTTTACCATCAACGTCCAACTGATAATAAGACTTTTCAGTAACATCTACGGCACATCTTTGTATATGTCTTCTTGTCAACGAGAGGTTACGCTCGGAAATAGATGACAATAAGAAGACTACGAGAATAAAACTTGCACTCTTGTAAAAACGCCTGTTAAAAAACGAACGAAACATCTAAATAACCTTTAAGAACGTTGCAAAGTTACTAATAAATACCTAACTTTGCCCCGCAAAAGATGAGAAAATCGGTAAATATAACACTTTCCCTCCTACTATCACTGATGATTGTTTGGATTGGTTCTGGTGTGCTGACAATGGTTTGTGAGCATACTGGTAATGTGTCTGTAGCCGATAACATGAGGGATGGACATTGCAAGAAAGAGGCTAATAAGCACTGCATGAAACTGCAAGTAAAGAGCTTGTCTGCCACAAATACTGCACAATCTTCTATACAGAAGGTGCATCCTATCCAAATATCTCTACTCCCGCAACTAGTTACAAGTTGCTCGTTATTGCCTTTGCCCACATTGACAAAGGCTCCAGAGAAAGTGCTGTCATTGCTTTGGCATAGTCCGCCTAGGCAATATCTACGCTTTCTTACCACACTTCTTATTTGATATAAAGTCTCTCTGAATCCCTTTCAATAAGGGATACACTCGGCGTATCAGAGCTTTAACGAGGCACTATTAGGAACCAAGAGGATGTCTTGATGGGCTTATCCATCATGCGTCTACGTTTCTCTCGTTGGCTCGAAGGATTATTGTATGGCTCATCAGACAACATAGAATGCCATACGATTCATTTCAAACTATCATTTTAAAGACTTTATATGAATAAGAAAATACAACTTGCAGGGCTTGCGCTGCTCTTTACTCCAACGGCTTTCGCACAACAGACGGCCATTGATTCCACCACAACAACCCCTATTGACACAACTGCAACACTGAAAGAACAAACGCTTTCAAACGTGACGGTAACAGCAAGGGCAGCGACTGTGCGCACATTGGCGGGCGCTATCAACGGAAAGGATATTCTACGTGATGAACTCTTCAAAGCTGCATGCTGCAACCTTGGGGAGAGTTTCGTCAATAACCCTTCAGTAGATGTCAACTACTCAGATGCCACTACTGGAGCAAAACAAGTGAAGTTACTCGGATTGAGTGGCACCTATGTTCAAATGCTAACAGAGAACCTCCCTAACTTTCGCGGTGCTGCCTTACCTTACGGATTGGGCTATGTTCCAGGCAACTGGATGAAGAGTATGCAGGTGAGCAAGGGTAACTCTTCAGTGAAGAACGGCTATGAAGCCATGACTGGACAGATTAACGTCGAATACGTCAAACCTGAGGATGAGACGGGCATGAGCGTTAATCTATACGGAAGTACTATGGGGAAGTTCGAAGCCAATGCGGATGGTAACATTCATATCAATGGTAACAAGAACCTTAGTACGGAACTTCTTGCACACTTCGAGAATAATTGGAGTAGGCATGATGGTAATGGGGATGGATTCCAAGACGACCCTCAAGTGAGACAATATAACCTACAGAACCGATGGTACTGGAAGACGGGCAACTACATGCTCCACGCTGGTTTGTCACTATTAAAAGAGGACAGAATGAGCGGACAGGTTAGTCATCACGCATCCTTAATGCCTGCTATGACTACACCTTATCGCATCAACATCGCAACTGACCGCTATGAGGCTTACATGAAGCACGCTCTTATTCTCAATCCTGAGCACGGCACGAACATCGCCTTAATGGGTAACGTTTCCATGCACAAGCAGGATGCGCAATATGGTATTAAGCAATACTTCGTCAACGAGAAGAATGCTTATGCCTCATTGATATTCGAGACGAACTTCACACCAGAGCATAATCTATCGGCTGGATTGAGCCTCAATCACGACTATCTGCACCAGCAACTGACACTCCCAACAGGCTATAACCCGTCTGACTATGGCAACCTCTATCCTATGACGAGGGGCATTGAGAGTGAGACAACACCTGGTGCTTATGCGCAATACACCTATAACTTGAATGGTAAACTCATCGCTATGGCGGGTTTACGCATTGACCATAGTAATATATATGGCACCTTCTTCACACCAAGATTCCATCTGAAGTGGGTTCCAGCGAGCTTCCTTACAATGCGTCTATCGGCTGGTAAGGGCTATCGAAGCCCTCACGCTTTGGCTGAAAACAATTTCCTAATGGCATCAGGACGCCGCCTTATCATAGACAACCTCAAGCAGGAGGCTGCATGGAACTATGGGGCAAGCCTAAGCTTCACCTTCCCTATCAACAACAAGTTACTCAAGTTGAATACGGAATATTATTACACGCACTTCATCTCACAAACGCTTGTTGATTACGATACCAACCCACAGGAGCTGCACATCACCAATCTCAATGGCAAAAGTTTCTCACACACCTTCCAGGTGGATGCCTCTTATGAGTTATTCAAAGGGCTCGACCTCACAGCCGCTTATCGTTATAACCTCGTCAAAGCGACTTACAACAATCGACTGATGTGGAAACCGCTACAAAGCAGATACAAGGCTTTGCTCACCGCAAGCTATAAGACGCCCCTAGGTTTGTGGCAGTTCGATGCTACATTAGCACTCAATGGCGGTGGACGAATGCCCGAACCTTACACCTCACCAGTGACAGGCAACCTATCATGGGAGCGCACCTACAAGGCTTACGGGCAAGTGAATGCACAGATAACACGCCACTTCCGTCACTTCTCGGTCTATGTTGGTGGCGAAAACCTAACCAACTTCAAGCAGAAGAACCCTATCATCGGATATGACAATCCATGGTCGAACACCTTCGAACCAACGATGGTCTATGGTCCTATCCAAGGTGCGATGGCATACGTGGGCTTACGTCTTAACTTAGGAAAGCGACTACAATAAGATTCAAACATATCAATTACTAAATATAAAATATAGGATTATGAAAAAGTCAATCATCACTTTGGTGCTTCTCATGGTAGCCATGATTGCATCAGCAAAAGAGCTCAAGACTGTTATTTTCACTACGACTCCTCAAATGCACTGCGCCAACTGCGAGAACAAAGTAAAGGGGAATCTCCGCTTTGAAAAAGGCGTGAAAGAGATCAAGACAAGCACTGAAGAGCAGAAAGTTTATATCACTTATGATGCCAAAAAGACGGATGAAGTGAAGTTGCAAAAGGCTTTCGAGAAGTTCGGTTATAAGGCTGTGAAGACGACAAAGGACGCTAAGATTCCTGTACATGAGGGCGAAGAGTGTGACAATATGTAAGTCTCAGCAGGATGACCAAAGACTGAGACTGTGCGTTCCATATACTGAAACTCTGCGTTCCATGTATTGAAACCCTGCGTTTCATGTACTGAAACGCTGTGTCTCAAAGGCGTGAAACTGTGTGTATCACGTACGTGAGACTCTGTGTCTCAGACGTATGATACAATGAGTTTCATGGGCTGAGACTGAAAGAGGTCATAGGTAATAGGACTAAAAAAGGGGTGCATCAATAATCCTAACGGACATTTGATGCACCCTTATCATTGTTGAATAAGAAGGTTCGTCGTTATGCTTTCTTCATCCGAAGGGCTAATTGGAAGATGGACGGGATGAGTATGCAAAGCGAAAAAAATAGTCCGCCATACATCATGCGCTCACTTCCATGGAAGAAGTCGATGAGCTTTCCGTCGCTCATCTGTGGCATTAAATGGAACATCACATAGGCTACTGTATTGTTCATCCAATGCAACATAAGCCCTGGTAGAATGCTCTTTGTGCGATAATACATCCATCCAAGTACCAAACCGAGCAAGAAGGCGTGGACGCCCTGCGCTAGGTTGAAGTGGATAAAACCAAAGACGAGAGCCGAGAGGATGATAGCCATCCAGTGACTCTTATTGCCCATTGCATTCAGAAGTACACGGAGTACACCACCGCGAAAGACTACCTCCTCTGCCAATGGTGCCATGATACCTAAGGCGATATATCCCCATGATGTCTTCATAATGCTTTGGAACATTGCTTCCGTTTGCTCGGGCATGGTGAGATTAATCTTCTCTGCTATAAACTCCATCGGGAGAATAGAACCTAAAGCAAGCAAAGCTGCCCATAGGAGAACGCCCCACGGACGTGACTTGAGATAGAGGTTAGATACTGGAGCCCACTTTGTACGAGTGAAGAGGAGGAGGGTTAACAAACTACTAATCACTGCCGAGAGGGCTATCGAAGTACCATCTTTGACACCATTCATCGTAGTTAAGAAGGGAGTTCCATGAATGAATGAGACTATAAGATTGGTGATTGCTAATGCAATAACCTGCAACACAATGAAGAGTGCTACGAATAATATGGTATAAAGAACGGCTGTCCATAATTCTCTTGACTTCATATTCTTCCTTGTTTATTATTGTTCTACAATGTTATCAACCATCGGATGACGCCTATCGAAGAGTGCGTTGATGGTATGTTTGTCTTGTTCGAGCTGTTGGGATAGGGCTTCGAGGGAATCGAACTTACGCTCATCTCGTATCTTACTGAAGAATCGGATAGAGACATCTTGCCCATAGAGATTGCCCTCGAAATTGAAGATGTTTACTTCTAAAGTCTCTTTCGTTCCATCGAATGTGGGGCGTTTACCGATATTCATCATCCCACGCTTCCACACGAGGGAGTGGTCTAATTGAACCATGACTGCATATACGCCACGCATAGGTAGGAGCTGTTGGCAAGCGTTGATATCGAGGTTGGCAGTGGGGAAACCTAGCTTGTGACCATTCTGAAAGCCGCTCACAATCTTGCTAGAGATGGTGTAATCGTAACCTAAATAGTGATTGGCACGCATGATATCACCTTCTTTTATATACGTCCTTATCTGTGAGGAACTAATCTTATCACCATCGGGAAGGTAGGCGTTATTGTGTATGACCTCTATTCCTAACTGCTCGCCGTATCGCTTATAATCATCGAATCCCTCCGAACGGTTATGCCCGAAACGATTGTCGTAACCGATAAACAGCTTCCGCACATTCAGTTGATTGCGTAAGACATCCTCCATAAACTCACGTGCAGATAAGTCTGCCAATGCGACATCAAAGTGTAACACAATGACTTTATCAATGCCTGTCTTTGATAATAACAGCAGTTTCTCATCAAGCGATGATAGCAATTCTGGTCGGTCATTAACATCGTCTTCCTTCCCTAATGACGCTTTCAACACTTGCCGAGGATGCTCATCAAACGTTATCACAGCCGACACCATCCCTACCCGATGCGCCTCATCAACCACATTCCTTATCAGATACTGATGCCCACGATGCACACCATCAAAGAAGCCGATAGTAGCTACCAGCTCTCCTATCTCAACCTTCTCTCCTTGCTTTATATATATCGTTTCCAATTTCCTTATACACTATTTACCATCCTTCCAACAGTTATCTGTCCTCCTTCTCCCCTCTTCCATCTCTTCAAACAATCCTCCTCAACAGCGCTATTATCTTAACCCTCTTTCGCTCCTTTCACTCCTCACTCTCCTTAGCAAAGCCTCTCACTTTCCCTAGCAAAGCCCCTTGCAAAGTTACTTAGAAACCACCAATTAAGACAACAGGTTATATTATCAAGTGAATCAAAGCTCCTTGCAAAGTTACTTAGAAACCACCACAAACGCACTTCACTACTTCTCAAAATGTGTTAAAACTGTCATTTTCTTTCTTCTCCATTCTCCTATTTCCATTTATTTCATTACCTTTGCACTCGTATCAACCACATCTCGGACTTGTAGCTCAGTTGGTTAGAGCAACAGACTCATAATCTGGAGGTCCCTGGTTCAAGCCCAGGCTGGTCCACATTAAAAATCAAGGAGTTACGAAGAAATTTGCAACTCCTTTTTCTTTATCTGCGAACACCATGCGAACACGGAGACTTTCGCAAAGCAACTATCTTTATTGATTATTTTATTGGATTATGGCTTCTGTGTTCGCAAAATGGGGTTGGGGTGTTCACAAACAAGAATTACGCTAGGATAAATTTGTGGCACTTTTGACACTTGACACTATAAAACAGCGCGAATATGAATTGGTGCAAAGATAAACTTTCAGAAATATACATGCAAAATTATAGTGTAATGTCTCTTAGCTCAAATAATTTTAGTAACTTTGCCATTAGATCAAGACACGTTCACACTGAATGCGCTTGCAAGAATCTCAGAACTACTAAGAGTTAATTCTATAGCACTATTAGTTGAGCAAAAATCAATTCTTAAAAAACAGCGAAAGTATATGAAAGACTTAAAGGATTTAGCAGCAATCGTGATTAATTTCTACGATGATAAAGTTGCATGTGGCAAATTCAAGGAATTTGAAGAATGTAATTACCCATGTGTTTCTTTAGCTCAAATTCCAAAATTCCTAGAATCTAAAAATATAGATTGGCGACAAGATTATGGTCACGATAAATTGACTGATTTAATTAAATCACTTGATGGCATTTCTATTTATTTTAAGGGTGTGCCGTATATGTATAGAGAAAGCAATAGCATAGATTCAGAGAAATCACCCGCTTCTACTTCAGCTTCAGCTGTCTCAAATACGAGCCACATATCTGGGACTTCTCTTAATGGCGATCTAAAGCCACACGAGGTGCGTAAAGCATATAAAAAATTAGCTAATAGTACGGAAGGTTGGGTAAGTATTGTTAGGTTAATGAAAGAAGTAGGATGGAAAGGTAAACCAGCAGAGTTTACCTTCAAGTATAAATTACAATTTAATCCTACCAATCATTGCGTAAGAATACACAATATTTCCAGATACGAGATGATTGACGACATATATTTTGATCCAGATAAAAATAGTTTCCCGTCTAATGTTAATAAGTTGCGAACGATGGCTCTAGACGAAAATTGGGATGAAAACAATAGAACAAATAAACTTCTTGATAATTATTTGTGCTATACTTATACCCGTGTAAAATACGAAAATAAAATATCAAAATCAAAAGATAATTTATATGCTTGCTGGAATACAGGTCTTGTTGACTATCGCTATGAGCCCATTTTTTGCTATATGACACGTAAAGATGTTAATAACAGATGGATGTTTAGGTCATTCTGTATAAATGGGGAGGATTTAGGCAAAGAGATGGGGCGTAATATATCTGACATGCCTAAACCAGCTACGTATTTCAAAGAAGGTAATTTGCTATGCCAACCAAATGAGAATAATTTATCTATAGATAGAGATCATATTATCAGAGAACATCCATCTCGCTTGCCTATCGAATGGTTGAGACAAGTTTTAAGAGATGATGCCGAATGGAAAACTGATGAGACACCAGATCAATACGATAAAAGAATATGTGATTTACTTCCAAAGGACTCCACAAATAACCTCTTTCTTCAAACACTTTTAAAACAGACAATAGGTGAATCTGTGAAAAGGTGCCAATGGAATTACAAAACAGCTATTCCATATTATGATCCAAATAACAAGAGAGTTGGATGGTTTTTGCCATTGTGCACAAGAGCAGCCCAAAAATTCCATGGAAAGGAAAGGGCAGTCCTCAAACCATTTGCTGCACTAGTAGTTACTAAAGGAGAAAGTGGTCGCTTTCAAGGAGAAACCATATATAGATTAAGTTGGGCATATAGATGCGCACGATTAGTTTGCCGTCCCGACAGCGATTGGCTTACTCCGTTATTTGCAACTGACGACAAACTTGATGCAGAAGATGAGGATGTCATTTCAACTGTGTCATAAGCAAAACATCGACAGCTATGACGGAACAACAATTAGAGGACTATTTTTATAAAAGAGACCTAGGATGCTCAGATGCTGGACAGTATCAGACCATAGAAGACGAGTATTATAACATTGTAGGTTACTGCAAGAAGGTAAGACATGGTATTGAGAATCTTACAATAAGCAGTGATGAAAGAGCACTTTGGGAACTTGTACAGAATGCGCGTGATATGAGCGAAGACTGTCGAATTAGGGTAGAACTTAATGAAGATAGTCTTGTATTCCTGCACTATGGCAAGCCCTTTTCTCATTCTTCACTGTCAGCTTTGGTAAAACAGAATAGTTCGAAGGATAATCCTGCTCAAGATTTGGCAGGCCAGTACGGCACTGGCTTCATGACGACTCACGCTTTTAATCGTGTGGTGGATGTCTGTGGTCCTTACGAAGTGCACACGAGCAGGGCGAAAGTAGATAAATATATCAGAATGCACATAGTCTTAGATAGAAGCAACACGGACTCTCTTGAAGCCTATAAGGAGATGAACCGAGAGCTGATTCAAGTGAAAGACATGTGGAAATCGACAGAGGAATGCGAAGGTCATATTCCATCTACATTCAGATATAAACTAACACCAGAATTGGTTGAATCCGTCTCGGATCAAATCAAAAACGTGGCAGAGCTGATGCCGTTTGTTCTAGTTATCAATGAACGAATAAAAAAGTTTGAAGTTTGCGATAATCACAGGAAGGAACATTATGTATTTTGCAAGTTGGATACCCCTGTTAAAGATGAACCTTTTGGAGAGGCAGGATGGCATGAGGTTGAGGTTGTAGTGAATCGTATGGATATGCTTTCTCCAAAGCAAACACCTGCCCCTTATCACTGCTACTATCTTGTATCGAGGGACAAAGAAGATGTAGTGATCATACCTCCTTTCCCAACAATCTGTGGCGATGTTGAGAAGGTTCCTTCATTATTTCTCTGGTTCCCATTGCTGGGAACAGAGGATTTTGGAGTGAACTTTATCTTCCACTCCAAAAAATTCTATCCTGTGGAAAAGCGAAATAACATTCAACTTCCTGAGGATGTTCCCGCCAAAAAGGAAGCAGGAGAAAAAAACGAAAGTGTACTGAAATCCATGATGCAAGCACTGTTTGCCTACTATCAGATAGAAGGAAAGGATAGTACTATAAGTCGTGATTTGTGCAAAGTAAATTTCATTAAAGAAACCGAGGATGAAGAGCAAAAGAGATTCTACCACGATATGCAAACGACATGGAACGAGCAAGTCAAAAACTGGAAAGTAATTCCCACAGCAGAGGGTAGGAAAAGTATAACTGATAGGAGGGTGCGTCTCTTGCATCATGATTTCTATGCCAATCTTAATGAAGAAAAAAGAAAACTCTATGAAAGTACGTTGGCTAAATTCGCTTCATACATTAAGGACAGCAATGGCGAAGAATATCTATTGCCAACAACGGATCTCATCAAATGGTCAGAATTGGTTGATACTTGGAATTGTAAAGAAGTAGGTGGTTTCTATGTGACACTGGATGATGTTTGTAGGGCAATTAAAGACAAATCGGATGATTTGCTGGAGTTCCTACAGTTCTTGAAAGATAGCGGTAATGAGTGTTTATATGATAAATATGCACTTATACCAAACCGCGCCGGTAATTTATGCCTACGAAATAGTCTAGTGCATGCTGACTTTATGACTGATGATATGTATCAGCTGATATCTCCACTTATGGGTGACGCTGCTGCAAAGATTCTTGATCAGGCTTATCTCTCGCTTGCGGAGTATACGGAATATACACCGAGTGCATTGCATGATGATATTCTTGTAACGATGAATAAGTGGAGAACAAATACACTAGTGCGAAAAAATCCTTTAACGGATGAACAAGTAACTGCTTTGATTAATTTCTGCTCAGCTTCTTCTCAAGAGGAGTTCGCTAATTTCAGAGGCAGGATAATGGCAGTACTACCCGCTTACTATAATAAAACATTCCGCAAGAGCCACATGCAAAAACTAGAGGAGAAAGAGGAAGATTTTTATAACACTGCATTCTTTCTGCTCCTTGATTATACTTTGTATCAGATAAGCAAGGAAAATGAGGATTGGGTAAAAGTTAATAAGTCTTTTCTTCTGAAACTCTTAACGGAATATGCAAAGAGCAATGATAACAATAGAAAGGAAAAACTCGATTCTTATGGTGTTATACCTTGTCAGAAGGGCTACTTGTGTGTAAAAAAAGAACTTTTAAAAAACGACGGCATTATTCCAGAACTAGCTTATTTTTATAATATCATTATAGGACAAGATCTTCACGAGAAGTGGATTGATACTGATTTTGAAAACCTGTATGACGATTATGCTACCCAAACGCCAAAAGACATAGCACCAAGCATCCAAACAGAGTTGGTAAATTACATGAAGGGTGTAAACAATGGCGACTGTGATAAGGATAAAACCAAGGAAGTAATTATCCGTAAAATTATTCTGAACTTAGACAACGGAGAGGGCTGGGATGATTGGTTTGGTAGCATTGATGATAATAAGGCTAAATACACTTTTGAGATGGCGAGTGGCGATGTCCAGAAAGGCATATTCTCACTTATGGATTTGGAAGACAAGGACATTCTCCGACTTGCTAACTTTAATATTAATGGTGCTTTACTTCGCTTATCAGCCATATGGAGCGTCAGAAAGAGCTTGACGACGAGCGTAAGAGTACGTTCAACTTCTGCTATCGGATAGGAAAAACTATAGAGGACAGTATACGCAAGAGATTAGGAAATGAATTGTTGGAGGTACAAACGCGTAAACATGTTGATGATGAATTGAGTGTCGATGACATACAAAATGGTCAGGACATGATTATCAGTTATAATGGCAAGAATGTGTATTATGTTGAAGTGAAGGCTAAATGGAATTTTGACTATGATAATTATGCGCATATGAGCACAAACCAGATAAGAATGGCAGCAAGCAATCCTTATTGCTATGCTCTTTGCTGTGTTGATTTGTCGGATTCAGAAAAGGTCAATATCCCTGCAGATTCTTCAATTGAATACGTTGAAGAGCATGAAAAAGAAATCATTGAGCAAACAAAGGTGCATTTAAATATCGGTGAAGAGTTGCGAGAAATAATAGAACCAGTTCTCAATGCCGAAAAAGATGTGACCGGCAAACGAATTAGACTTAGTGACTACAGAGCTAATATATCAAAAACTGCTTTCACTTCTGGTGTCCATCTTGATTTTTTGATAGAAGATATTTTGAAAAAGTGCAAATAGTTATTTTCCTTAATGCGATAAAAACTTCGTAAATATCCATATTTTTGCTTCCTAAGCAAATTACTTAGGAGTTATGAAGGTAAGATAATCTTAAATCCCAACAAAAGCCACACCCAACCCTCCATTATGGGGCGGTATGGCTTTTAGAATAAAGAATTAAAGAAAAACTTATTTTATCTTGCTATTTTCCCGCACCCGTATCAAACTGTCCTGCAAGGCATTCCACTGTGCTTCGTAACGGTCGGCATGGTCGAGGAGCTGGGTGCGTTCCTTGGCATGTCCCTGTTCCAAGAAGACGGTGCGGAGGAATTGCAGATCGTTGGCACTGGCTCCATGATAGGCGCGAGCGACACGGAAGATGTTGCGATAGGCAATGTTCTCCTGCGCTTGATACTGGACTGTAAATCCCCAACAGATAGCAGAGAAGAGAAACAAGACAAGGGCGATGATGGTGAGTACGCCACGTGATTCCACCCATTGCACCCGGTAGTGCTTGATTATCTCACGGGGCTTGGCTGCCTCGACAAACTTGGTTTGTAGATCTGTAAGCTGTTTGGTAATAGGCTGGAGGGCATTGTTCATGGTTTGAGCCATTTTCTCCCAAAATTGGTGCATGTATTCTTCCTGCTGTTTGCGCTTCTTTGCTTCTTTTGCCGCGGCTTCCTTGTCAGAAGCTACCGCATGGTTACCCGGTTCATTACTTTTGTCGGGTTGTCGATTCTGAACTTGCGCAGCCAACTGCTCCAGCTTTTCCAACTTTTGGCTCAGCAGTGCCAAAGTTTTCTTGGTCTCTTCATGGGCTTGAAAAAACGACCCTTCTGTTAATGTCTTTTCTGACATGATAAAATGATTTTAGTTGATTAAACTTGAATGATTAGATACTATATCCCTTTGAAACTGCTTGTTTCTCCATTTCGGTCATATCCTCCCACCGCTTGCCGTTTCGGTTGTCGGCTGGGTTGTGGTTGACGGAAGCGTGCATTGCCGCATTAGGGATACGGAGTACGTTGCCTGTTGGAAGTCGGATGGTTGCCCGGTGGGATTCCTGCTGATAATTAAATCGGTGCCGATTGTAAGCGTACAGGTTGGCTCTCAGTCGGGCAGTAATCTTGGAGAAACTTAGGCTGCGGTCAATCTTCGATCCATTGAATCGGTATTTGCCTTTGGTGAAGATGACACCCTGCACCTCGTCGGTGTTGCCCTTGGTCTTGAACTCCACCGTTATTCCCTCCTTGTTGAGTGCTTCAATCAGCTGCTCCCAATGTCGGCACCGCTCCAGCTCACGCATGAGTATATGATACAACTGGTATTTGGTCTTGGCTGGCTCCCGCAGCCGTTCCTCCTTTACCTGTTCCTTACCCTTTGCCATGTAAAGCCCATGGGCGAGGGTGAGTTCCCTACAAACGTCCACACTTCGCTTGAAGTCGAACTTGTCGGAGATCTCTTCGCCATCGTTATCAATCCGGCTAAAGGCGATGTGACAGTGAGAATAGTCGTGGTCGAAGTGGCGGGTTATCATGAAAGGTGTGTTGGTAATCCCCATCTTCTCCAGATACTCCTTGGCAATGTCCGCCATATATTGGTCGGTCATGCGGTCGTTGTCCTGTACGGCAAACGAGAGGGAGATATGACCAACATACTTCGTTAATTCCGGGTGTAATAGATGATTCACATTCAGACTTTGTGCCATCGTATCGTGATTGATGGTACAGATGCCTTTGGCTGCAATGAGCTTGGCTTGCTTCTCGTCGTTGAGATCGTAATCGACAATGCGTTTGGCATTGTCCCGTTTTGTAATCTTCACTATCATTTCTTGATGTATTTGATAAGGTTCATTACTTCTGTTGCTGTTATCTCACAATGCGTAGCCAGTGGATCGGTGCCCTGGATATGCGCTTCGTGTGCCAACTGGTTGAGGTTGTTTGCCATGCCGATGAGCTTACGGATGTAATCCACCTGCTCGATGGTAAAGCGTGGCACGACTTTTCCTTGACTGATGAGCTGGCGCATGAGGTCACTCTGCGAGAGTCCACTCTGTGCGGCAAGGCTCTTCAATCGGTAATACTCTGGTGTCGCCAATCGTGCATGTACTTTGTACTTCAATACTTCAGCCAACTCCTTCTTCGGGCGACCGCCTTGTTTTATGTTCTTCATTCTTATTCTGTTTTAAGAGGTTATTCATTTCTGGAAAGTAGACCAACGGGATGAACGGCAAGTGGTTTTTGTGGGGCAAAAACATAAACTTGCCGTTATTCCCCTAATCCATTACCAACTCCAAATGCAGTTTATCTACCAAAGTCTTAATGTTCAGGTTCCTTTTGATGAGAAGATCAAGCAGGAATTGCCTTGGCTCCTGTTGCAAGAGGTAATCGGCCAGATCCAATCCTCTTGCTTTGTCCTCCACGGAGGCCTGCTGCTCCAGAAAGCTGTACACACTCACGTCAATGCCTTGTGCCATCCACTTTGCCGCCTTTAGTCGCCAGTTGTCTAGCATGCCCAGGTCAGGGAAAAGTATTACCTGTCTACCTCGGAAGATACTCAAATCAGCCTGTGAGAACATGCCATCCTTACCACCTGAGGCAAGCCATACATATTGTGGGAGATAGAACGAGGCGATGATGGCGGTCTTCTCACTCTCCACGATAGCGATAAGCTTATCTGGATTTTCTGCCAGAAGATGCTCACCAATGAAACATTGCCGGATATGTTCCTTGTCTATCTTCATCAGGGTATGCAACCATGTGGGATGATGACAGAACTCATGAGAGCGATGCCCCGTTTCCTTATCATAGTACATGATCTTTCCTTCGTGAACATTCCCGTTGCTATCCACCTGCCAATACACGCATGCACCGTTCCAATGTTTGGAAGTACCCAGATGATAACGATGTGCCAACGCAAGGGCATTCTCCTTTCCGAAGGTCTTAGCGAGATAGAGGAATAGATTGTTCTGCTCATAGCATTTCTCCGACTTGCGCATGAGATCCAAAGGGAAATAGCAAGGTGGATTGACTGGTTGTTCAGGTTTGGGCTGCATCATGGGTTGATAATAGTCTTGCACTCCCGTCCAATCACTCCCTTCCTTCAGTTTCTTCTTTGTCTCAGGATTGTTATGAAAATACTGCTTGGGCGTATAGTGGTACCCACATCGGCTCTCATGGTCGCAACGCCCCACATTATCAGGAAAGGTTATCTTCCCTTCCGTATCAATGTATCGGGTGAAGCTGCGCCTGTCATGACACTGCGGACACTCATGTCGGGTAGCCGGGCCCTTATATTTATGTAAGATAAATCGTTGTTGTTCCATATCGCTTCTCCTTCATTTATGTGTGGCACTTTTGTCCTTTGGCACTTCGGATGGGTCAAATCACTGCTTTTTCGTGCAAGAAAGTGCCAAGTGTCATTAGTGCCACGTTGTTTTACTCATCCTTCTTCGTGTAAATGCCCCGTCTGTTCTTCACGAGATAGATACCTACACCATCTTTAAGGAAACGCTTCACCGTCCTGTCTGAGAGGTCGAGCAGCTGGCCAAGTGAGATTGCCTCGGCAGTCGTGAAGCTCTTCGGCAACTTGTCAAAAAACAGTTGGTGTACTTCGTCCACGGGTCTCTTACTGATAAGGTTGTTTACACGCTGGTCCATCATGAGGAAATAATCAGCCAATCTACACGCTGCATGGGCGCTTAGTTCGTCTATCTCTTCAGAAGAAGTTTCTCTGCATACCATCCGCATGACATGAAGGATCAGGCAGAAGCGAATGACGTAAGTTTTGAGTTTGCCGCACACGCCCTGCATATAGTCGTCTGCCTCATTCCATTTCTGAGCGATATGTTCTTCCCAATCATAGAGGATATTCTTGGCCTTCTTTGAAAACTCCAGTGAGCGAGGTATGATTTCACCATTGATGTCAAGCGCGTGATCCATGGTGTCTACCTGTCGTATGATACGATCCCACTCGTCAATATACACTTGTGGCATGTCGCCATGTTTCCATCGGGGCATTGAGGTGATTTTGGGAAATACTTTGAGAAATCGACTGGTAAAGCCGCTGTTAGCACGCTCTCCTCCAAACATCTTAGGCAATAGTCCAGGCTGTGTACCACCGATGATGGATACATAGGGATGCAGGATGCTGATGTACTCATCATTGCTCTTGCGCTCATACTTCACTTGGTTACCATCGAAGAACTCCAACCAGTAGGCTTCATCGGAACCTTTGCCATAGCGGTTCATGTTGCTCACTAGTGCATTGAGTTCATTGACGAACATCAGAACACCATGCGGATTGTGCGAGAGGATGCCAAAGAGCTGCTCAATGGTGGTGTTGATGACCAGCAGTTCTTGATGGTGAGGTGGTTTAGGCAATTCCAAATGTTGCTGTTCCCGTTTCTGTGTGGTCATGTTGGAAATGCGGTCATACTCATCCCTGGCTCTGCGATAGGCTTCATCCGATTCCATGTCTAGCTCCTGCAAGGGCTTCTCGACCTGTCGAAGTGGTGGTGTCTTACCACAACTGGGTGGACCGATGATCACCATATATATAATAGGTGATAGATGGAACGTAGCGGAAAATCGCACTTCCCACAGATTGCCCATAGCTGTGGCAAACACCGTGAGCATACTGGCACAAAGGAAATCCATGTTGAAGCCTTCGTTCTCTACAAAGGATTCGGCTATCTCTGCTATCTTCTTGGGAAAGGCATCTACAGGGAAGGTAGCATCTGGCGCTGTTGGTGATTTGTTCAAAGGAGCCTGTAAAACCCTCTGCTTTTCTCGCTCCATCGCATTTTCTACCGAAGGCGTGTCCTCCTTGGCTGTAGGACATGCCTTGGACGGGGCTGACGAAGTAAGCGATTCCATCAAAGCACTAAAATTGACGGATAGAGATTCAGCCATGTTTACCTCCTTTCTTACTACTCGTGAAAGTCGCCGTCTTGGATCAGTTGTAGAGCAAGGTCGGAATCAACTACAATCTTCCGTCCCACCTGCGTGATGGCAGCGTCAATCTTACCACTACGTTTGATACGACTTGCAGTTGGAATGCTACACCCAAAGATTTGAGCGATGCCAGCTACACCATACACATAGCGCGGCTGGGGCTGACTGTCAAATGAGCTGCGCTTGTTGTCAATAATCTCTTTAATGAGCGTGGCAAGTTCTCCTCCGTCCATCATGCAGACGGGCTTGCTAAGCAACTGGTCTGCCATACGATTTTTACTATCCATAATTGTACTTTTTAGATTGTGAATACTTCATTTTGCGTCACGACACTTGATGAACAATGAGTGTCATTGATGCCCGGTTCATCGTCGTGATGACCGCTGCAAAATTGGGGAAAAAGGAGTGGAGAGCAAAAAATAAAGTGTCGGATTAAATCGAAGTCCAATTTAATCCGACACTTTCGGGGTGTTTTCTTAACTATTTGCTAGGAGTTGACCTGCTTGAACAAGTTGTAATAATGATTATAAGCAGCTTCTAACTTGTTTCTTTGACGCTTATTGATTTCCTTAAAGCCAAAGCTCAGGAGGATTCCAAACAAATCTCTTGGGCAATCTGCTTCACCAATATTTGCATCAGGGAATTCTCCCTGCAAAGCACGATGAAATGGGGTATATTTGCACGACTTCGATATACAATCAGCTTTCATTAACGCATAAAGTACACAGCCCAATTCGGTATCGCTTTTGCGATGAGAGACCCAATCCTCAATCAGTTCCAACAAGGCTTGCTTATTGCCAATCAAGAGTTCTCCCAAATCATAGTTTTCAATATTCCGTCCATGGTTCGCGCTGGGTATTCTAGCAAGAGTTCCTTTGATGGCATTGCGTATATCTGTGTCATGATAGTTCGGAAGTTCCTTTTTCCAGTTTGTCTTAGGGGTGATATTCTGTTCTATGCTTACACGGACTACATTAGAGAACATGATTTGGGTAACAGGAATCGCATATTCGCCAAATACCTGTTTGTTTAGCTTTTCGCTGAGCAGTCGAGAGAGTTCCGTGTCTCCATTTTCATTGAGCATCCAATGATACATATAGAACGTCTGCCCTTGTCCCAAGGTCATGCTTTGTTTTATGTTTTCAAGGATTTGATTTTGAAATTCTTGTCGATAAGTGTTCGAACGAAACCATTTTATGACGTACCAGATAAATTTCAAGAAATTTCCTTTTTCAAGGCAATGAGAAAGTTCCTTAGGAATACAACTCTTCAACAATTCAAAATTGCGTGTACAGTTCTGCAAGAACCCATCAGGCTCTTGGTATAGGCAAGCTTTCCATTGGTCGTACCCTTGAGGGTCCTGCAAATATGCTTCACGCAATTTCTTCTTAAACTCACTTAGTCGCTTTTTGCCCATAGTCTTCACAGTCTATAGATTTATTGTAATTCACTACTCATTCTCTTTTCCCTTCCATCTTATCTATGAAAGTCTCATAGACAAGTGGGTAGGCATCATTTGCATTGAAGGTTATGCCTGGACGCAAAAGCGATTGCATATCACCAGTAAACTCAGCGTCATGCATTTTCTCCTGCATATTGTTGACAAACTGCTTGTATGAAGGAGCCTTTCCAACCACAAATTCCATGTATTTCTTGTAGCATTGCATGACTTTTTCAACATCTACTTCCCTACGTTGCAGGGCAATATAAAGGTCAAAGAGGTCACGGCCTTTCTTGCGTTGATATAGTGCACGGAGCTTTGTGCCCAACAGTTCCTCAAAATGATAGGTCGTAATATTGGCTTCCCCAGTGAACCATGAGTTTTCCACTCTGAATGGGAACTTTGTCAAACCAAGAACATTGAAATGCTCGAAGCAGTTGATTTCTACCTTTAAGCGTATCTGTATCGTCGGCGGTATTTCCGATTCTATACGGAATAACATCGTGTTGTTATACCGTTTCTGTTTGGTAACTCTGTCTGGTAGCCAGTCCAGAACTTCTCCAAGACGATACATGATGGACTTGATAGGTCCGGGATTGATCTGAACCAAGTCTATGTCCTCGCTATATCGTGGCTGGGGTGACAAATATAGCTTATGCAATGCCGTACCACCTCGAAATGCCAGCTGCGATGCCAAGAACTCATCGCTAAAGATGGAAACTAAAGCACGACAAATAATAAGGTCTTGCTCTATCTGGGCATTGTCTATCCACGGAGCATGTTCGCTCCACTGTTGTATAGCTGTTCTGTTAATCATATATCGTCAGTTTCTATTTGTACGTTAATGTTTATCTTCCATCGACTGTCCCTGTTTGACGGATTATCTGCTGCCGATGTACTTAATGGGAGATAATTCAGATAACCTGTTGTCGAGCGCAGTTGTTCGTACAGGTCGTCAGCCAAAGCCTTCTCTTCTATAATATTTTCAAGTAAATAACCAAGTCGCTGCCACACGACCTTCTTAACATAGGGAACAAGTGGGGCGAATTGTCTTCTGATGTCAATCTGTTCCGATAGTTCTTCAAGTATCGTTGCGACGCGAGACAATCCTCCGACATGTTGTTGGTATTGTACGAGGTCAGCAGCCGTCAAGAGGGCGTTGGAGATTTGGATGGTTCCCGTCTCTGTGTTCTTTGTAATTAGACTATCTTCTGGCAGTTTATCTCTATAGAACCAGTCAATGGTCACGTTACGAGCAGAAACAATCCTGCGTTTTGGGAACGTAGTCATTATTGAGAACTGCTGGGGGCGTTGATGGGCGGCGCCAAGCAGCTCAGCAGCACTAAGCATACAAACATAGTAGGGCTTGCCAAGGCCTGTCATCAACTGGTCTATATAATAAGTAGCGGGAATGGATCCTCGCAAAATATATTGAGTGGGTACAATGACATAAAAGCCTTGATATACATTGGCTATCGTATTGTTTGCACAAAGTCTGGAGAGTTCGTTGTAAAGAATCTGTTCAGAAGAATATATACCTGCCGCCCTCACATCGTCTATCGAGAACGTGGGGAATCCATGAATGGCTCTATCTTCTATCCACTTTTGCAATGTCATGTCGGGTAGTTTTGGTGCAAATATAATAAAAATGTTATTAGTATTGCACCAAAATTACCCAAATCTTGTTTCACCATGTGATTTTTAAGGAATAGTTCCACAGTATATACCCACCAATAGGATTAACATTCAAAAGCGACTAAAGGTTATTGTCCCATCATCTTCTTCAATAGCTCTTTCATCTGTTCGGGCGAAAGACTATCAATATCGATGGGATTCTCCTTCGGTTCCTCCACTTTGAGCAACTTGGCATTGTTGCGAAAACGTATCTCCAATGGGTATTGGTCTTGGTAGCCCGCTGTGATGTCATTACCAATGGAATGCCCCATACTCTCAGAAATATATTGCTCTTCCACTCCTGCCAGCTTCAGATTGGTAGCAAAGGAATGGCGTGCCCATGTACCAGAGGGAAGTTTATCCCAATGTAGCACTTCCTGACAGATCCTATTCAATCGGTCTTTGATGTTCGAGTTCTCCTGCACGGTGAGCTTTCTGCGGATGGTTTCATCCTCAATGCCATGAAATAGCTGCGGAAAGACATAGGAATCTTTCTTGGGCTTAGCGGCTATCTCTTCAAGGATAACCTGTAATGGCTGAATGATAGGTACAATCACCTGAGACATGCTGTTACTCCGGGCCGATGTTTTCTTGCGAAGGAATTCAAAAGCCTTTCCACCCTCGGCAAAATAGACATTGTTGTATTGCAGTCGTCCAGCGTCAGCCAGGTTGAATCCATTGCACAAGTATTGTGCTAAGAATAGCCCAAGTGAATCATGGGCACGCTGCTTGTATGCCTTATCCCAGTTGTCAGGATAACGCTTCTCTATGAACACCTGATACAATTCGGTCATTTCATCAACATTGAGATAAGACTGCTGTCGTCTCTTCCCTCTCGGAATGGAGATAAGCGACTTATCCTTATTCGAGAAAGGATAGCGATCCTCGGGCAGGTAGCCTTGCCGGATGCACTCATTCCATACCACACGGCATGTGCGAAGATACATACCTCGTGTAGCATCAGCTATCTTGCCAATGAGTTTTCCGTCTTGCATCACACCCTCTTTCATGCCTTGATTCCATTTTTCAATCACACTTCTATCCACCATGAAACCTTTTATCTGCCCCACAATCTTGTTGAACGAGTTGAGAGCCCACTGGTAGTTCTCAGCCGTTCCCACACGATCCTGCTTTTTGAGTGAAGCAATCAGCCCTTCCCAAATGCCAACAAACGATAGATCGTGATAAGCTGTTGTACCGGCTCCTGATATACTGAGCTTGATGAGGTCAAGCGTTAGTGTCTGCGTCTTGCTAATTCGCACTATCTTTTCCCGGTAGCCATCTAGTATCTTTTCCCAAGCTTTCTTGACGGACATTAGCTGGCTACGAGCACTTGCTACGCTACACACCTCGTTAAAGTATTTCTCTGTTTGATATGGTATCTCCGGCACATTGTAATAGTACCGTTTCCGTTCTATTGTGAAGCACACTGACACAGGATACTCATCCGTCTTTTTGTTGGTGCGCTTATCCTGTACCAACTTGATGGAGCAGTACCCTACACGGTTGCAATTAATAGATGTTTTCAAGACCTTCATAACTCGAATCTGTTAGACGAAAGCCCTAATTCTGCGAACACTTTGCGAACACCATGCGAACACCATTGGTGTTTAAATGCCAGATCATGGGCTATCACGATTTTGGAGCAAAGTTAGTAATTTGCTGAATATAAAGCAAATAGAGCGGCTTAAGTAAAATCATAAAAAATCACAAAATCTCACTTTAACAGACTCATAATCTGGAGGTCCCTGGTTCAAGCCCAGGCTGGTCCACAACAACCAATCAGCAACTTAGAACTAACATCTAAGTTGCTGATTTTTCTTTTTAGGAAAACAATGGGAAAACACTTCGTCCTTGATACGTCCATGATATTTCGTTTATCTTGACACTAAAATGGGACGGGAAAACAAGTGAGAAAACATATCACAGGATATCAGTACCGGCAAGAGGTGAGCTAAGTCGTTTATCCGTGTCAACGATGCTCCGAAACTTCATGTCCTGCTCGCCTATAAAAGCCTTGAGGTCGTCAGCACTTTTGGTGCTGATGGCTTCTACGGCATTCCCAGCAGCCACAATCCGCTCATAGCGATCGTTCAGCCCCGATAAATCACAGCTACAGATACGTGATAGATTCTCGAATAAGACATAGAGTCGGAGTTGCTTGTAGGCAAAGTCAGCAAGTCCAATGTCTCTTTACCATCCAAATCCTTACCCAGGCACTCCGGCAAATTCTCCCCAACCTTCATATTTATTGATCTCTAAATCGCTAATATCGCCTCTAACCAGACGTGGCCTTGTAAGCATCAAACTTGCAGAACTATTTGTAAATATCACATTACTCGAGCATAGACTTCAAGTCAAGAAATTGGAGAAGGCCCTTTCTATCATTAATAGTATATGCGACAAGAAAGATTCTATCAGATCTTGTGCCACACAACTTCTTTATTTCGCTTCGTACCTTGGTGAATTCTTCCTCTATTTTTGCAAACTTAGAATTTTCAAGAAGAAACACTCCGAACTGGAACATATAATCTTTATTGGCACAGCACACAAAGTCACATAGTTTGCTAATGTCATCATAAAATTTGTTTTTCCCTTTCAAGCCTTCTTTCCTCTTTATTTCAACAACTATTCCCTGATGCTCATGGCCTGAAAGATCACCATGTAGCACCAAATCAGGAAACTTGTGACCATTATTATCTCTAACCTCTGTCAGATATCTCGCCATATCTTTACCAGTTTCACCAGATAAGATATAAGGATATTTATCAAGACCTTTTCTTTTATACTCACATTTTCTGCGATAGATGATGTTTGACCACCTATGATATAATTCATACGCGAAGACGCGTTCAAGGTAATTTCCTTGAGCATCATCTTCAGCATTGTTATCATGCATATATTTATCTGATACTTTTAGAATAGCATCAAATAAGTCAGCTAATATTTGAGTATTTTCAATACTGCTATCCACTTTCTTTGAATGCGGAAAGTAAATTCTGGGTTGCATATTTTTATCCTTTATGTATATGCAGGATGAGACTATATTTACTCACTTCAATCGTCGTTTATAAACATTCCGGTTGATTCATGATACAACCGTTCTAATTCGTCAACAGTTTCCATATGGGCATCAGTTCCGAAACATGTTCCCATGTCATGACAAACCAACCATCCATATATAGAGTCTTCAGTTACTATGAAGTTGTGTTTCCTATAGTAAACTTTACCATTCTCAACGGTCTGCAAGAAATTGTGATCACAAAGATAATCTACAGATACTTTCATAACTCCCCAAATTGCTTATTCTTTAAGAGTGTACACCTTATTAGATGTGCGATCTGTTAAAGTATTATTCTCGGAATCAATCTTTATGGAAATGTACCCCCCCTTAGCGTCTTCTATGTCTATAACAGCTGTATATCCATCATAACTGGTTACTTCAAATGAATCACCACGAGGAGTGCCATTAACGTAAAGTTCACCTTCCAAGAATGAAATAGTTTTCCCATCTTTGACATATGTTCTCCCTTCAACATATTCAAGTACGTCATTTACACTCTTGAAAGTGCTATTTTCTGCTTTTTCTTTATATTGCTTTTCAATATTTGCTTTTTTAGCCTGTTGCTGAGCTACATAAACAATTGCATCACCTAATGCTAATAGGATAATAAAAGTTATAAGAGCCAAGAATATTTTCTTAGTTCTTTTCTTCCGTTTTGCAGAATCTATTGAATCATGTAGCCGCTCTAACGTATTGTTATCAGACTGGTCCAACTGAAATGTGTCAGCTTTAAGAAAAGCCTCTTCTAGTTTCTGTTCCCAAGCAACTCTTATATTGTTATTACCGAAACTAAAGGTGGATTCATTATTAAGGATAGCTGTATACTGAGAAGCCGCAAAAGTTAAGTATTTTATCAACTCTTCTTTTGCGCTAGGAATTGTACTGTACTTAATCAAATCTACCTTTTGAGTCTTTTTCTTCGCATTTCTTAAAGAAGAAGCAAGACTGTCAAGGTTGGTACCATCAGCCGCCGGTATCTCGGTACCGCATTCAGGACAGCGTAATACTCCGTAATCTACTATTGCACCACAAGCTGGACATCTTCTGATTTTTTCCTTTAGTGATGGTTTGGGCATAGACGACTCAGGAGATTTTCTCATCTGTTGCAATTTTCCATTGATCATCAACTGAAGTTCCTCATTAGTAACGCCCAAAGATGCTGCTCTCTGCTGAATAATTGCTAACTCTTGAGGAGAAATCTGACCATCAGCAAGAGACAACTCTATAAGTTTGTCTAAGTCTTTTAATTCCATATCCTATTGGTTTGTCCTATAAATCGAAATAGCAATGAGAATAAAAAGCAGAACGAAAATGCCATTGACAGCAATAAATACTGAATAATTAAATTCAAAGAATGAAAATATGGAATTCAGTATATAGCTCAATATCATTCCACTAATCATCAGAATCTTTATCGACACACCCGTCCTGGGATAATCATACGTAGTTCCTAAAGCAGGTATACCGAAAACTGCCGTTGTTATGCCGACAGCCAAAGATAAAGCCAAAGATCTAACGGGATTATCTACTATTTGAAAAAACAGAATACTGATTAGTATAGCAAAAGCAGCTACTATCAGTGATTTAATTGCATCTAATTTCATATCAAAATTATTTTGGCATTGGAGGAGGCGTTAACGCAATAAGTCTCAATACCGAAGGAGTATTCTCGACCGATTGCCAATTCGGCATTCCAGGTCTCCATACGAGAGTATCTTTAGTAACTTTCTTCTGTGCTATTAACTGCATGAATTCTGATTCGGTATAAGGCCCAGTAGCTTTACCATCAATTCCACAAAAAAGGTTATCAATCCCGCTTTGTTGTGGCATGGTTGAGCCTGGCACTACCGTGTTATGAATAGTATTATTCATGACATCAACCATTTGCTTCGCTACTGATAATCCTAAGCCGAATTCGACTAATCTATCGATTGAAAAGAAACTATTATCATCCATAACTTTACATGTTAGGGAATGGTGGTGGAACCGTTCCTGGTTTTGCAAATAATGATTGTAATTCTGTAAGAGTATTAGCAGGAACCCATCCTTCTAATCCTTGTTTCCAAACGAGATTCTGCTCATTCATCTGTCCATTATTAACAAGAGAAATAAGTTGCTGCATAGTAAACGGACCTGCTTGTTGTCCATTTAATCCAACATAATATGATATAGTGGGCATAGGTGGAGGTGTATTCATGCTATTCTGAACCTGATTGCCCATTTGGTTTATCATACCAGACATCTGTTGTCCCATTGCACCACCAAGCATCATACCAGTCATTACACCAGCAGGATTCATACCTCCACCATTGCCTCCTAAGTTAACAGTACCCATTTGACCTAAGTTTTCTGCGCTTGCCTTCAAGACTTCTGCTTGCTGCTCAACAGAGAATGCTCTAATGTTTTTGGTTTCGGTCTGCATTTTTTGTGCACGCTGAGCTTCCTCTCTTTGAATACGGAGGGTCTCTGAAAGATTTTCTGAATTAATCCTCTGAAGATCCTCCATGTTCTGGATATTGATCTGTCCTTGGGCATTGATAGTACTCTGTTGCTGTTCAATAGTCATATTATATAACGCACTATAACTAGGAGAGTTCTTATCTATAGAGATATTCGATATATCCAGTCTGTTCAAACTTATACCAAAACTATTGGCTAAATCGATTGTAAACCATTGCTGTATGGCATCATTGATATCAAGAATCTTCCGTTCTATCTGTAGTACAGGAATATTATTATCCAACGGACAATTTATGACATAGTTCTTGGTATATTTGATAACAGCATCCTTTATCTTGCTTTTTAACCGATCAAGATCGAAGTCTACTAATCGATTAAGTTTTATGAATTCTTTATAATCAGAAATTCCAAAAGTGATATTCCCGTGAACGGATACAGGAATACTTAAATCCTGGAATCTTGGATCATAGATGTCAAAATATGGTACAGCAAACTTTATCTGAATTGTCTTCGACAAATTGATAAAATACACTTCAGCTTGGAATGGAGAGTCTCCACCATATGCTAACCCCACTATACTGGATAGAACAGGGAAATTTGCCGTTTTTATTATTTGATCGAATGATCCAAGAATAAAGTCCTGTGATGTCCCATTATTCTGTTTATAAACGAATACAGCTAACTCGCCATCCTTTACACGTAAACTGCTACCATATCTAATAGAGTTTTCGCGGTGTGTAGAATTAGTATCTTGGCCATTTGGTCTCCATTTCCAGACCAAATAGTCATCTAAATCACAGCGGATAACATTCATTATGCCGTCCGTTTTCTTGTTGCTGAACAATCCCATTACAGTATATTATAAACTTTATATTTAACCTTCTTCTGTTTACTATATGCCTTTGCTATCTTCACAGCTGCTGCATAGCCAGCCTTGGTTAGTTCTGCGTGAGTATCTATTTGCTTATTTTTTAAAGCAATAGCATCCCTGTATTCCCTGTCCCTTTGAGCCTTAGCGTCTTGATATTCTCTTTCACGCTTTGCATTAATACCATTTTTTATCGAAGACATTAACTTCTGAGCCTCAGAGTATACATTTGACTTGGAATCAATCTGTGACAAAATTTCCATCACTTTTGGCGCGTTTTCCTCAGACGGATCACCTGCCCATAGAGCTTGAGCCTCTTTAAGGACTTCCTTAGCCTGTCTATCGAGCTGCATCATGTAGATATCATTAATTAGATCCAGAGATTGTTGGTACCCTTCGCATTCTTCAGGGAATCCAACCAATGTATACATAGCTTCGTCAAACTTGTCGTTATTTGCCAATTGTCTCGCTTTAGCAATAATATTTTTGAAATTTATATTGTAATAATCTATTATTCTCTGACGTCCGGTTTTCATCAAATTGGCGATCTTTTCATTATTCCCACTTATATTTTTAATGGCATTAAGGACCGCTTTTTCTTCTGTATTTCCGACACCTTTTAGTGATAACGATTCAACTGCATATCTGGTTCCGTCAAATCCATCGCCTACGGCTAACGTTACATTTAGCCTATATGCAATTTTGGTTGGGACAGTTCCTAACACATCTTTACTTTCTGTATCAAATTTGCCAATCAGTACAAATCGCGAATCACCTATTTTGCTAAGCATATTGTTCTGAGAAAGTATTGATGATAATCTATTCTCAAAGATATTTTTTTCATTATCTGTAAACCCCTCAACAGTCGACGATACCATTGGGGTGATAAAAATCTGAGCGTAATTTTTCATTGAAAAAAACACCAGCAATATAACAAATAAAAATTGCTTCATAGCTACTTTTCTCCAATTATGATAGTTGCTTGCCCCAAACCTTTTACCATAAGCTTAGATACAATGCCCATTCCTTTAAGCCTATTTACAAGTCCTCTTGCCCATTGACGAGTATCTAATGCACGTCCTTGTTGATTAAATAAAGGTATTCTAACTTGCTCAAAATACATCATATTTTCAGTTGCATCCGTCGTGTTAAAGCTGCCATTAACAGTATTTTCCGCAACCCAATCTTCAATTATGTCACTAAGTTCGTTACCTCCAAACTCTGATTCCAAATCAATATCAGAGCTGTCCCATTTCTTTATGCGCAAAGTCACTTCCCTACCATTTGTAAACATATCATCGAAATAGACTTGTAATCTTTGAGCAAAATCATCAAAATTATTTGCTACAGATTCTTCTATCAAGACTGGGAGTTCTGCACTAAATGTAGGCTCTCCTGTGCCTTGACACGCAGCTATCTGTTTATCAGTATATGCATCAATACCTTGCATATTATAGGTGAGAGAATATTTAGGGCCTTGTTTGTTTACAAACCATGTCACTTGAAGAATAATATCTGCTTTGGCACGTTTCTTTAGAGCGTCTACAGGAGTCTCTGAAACATCGGATCCAATCTTGGAAGTAAGCATTGCGTCTTCAGCACTCTCATCTTCCAGACTTTTTAATTGCTGCTCTAGAAGTTTAAGAGGAAATCCACGATCGGCCATCAATTGTCCAATAGCAGTAATACCTGTCAACAGAGCTGGGTCGCTCTGAAGCGCTTTCTTATAATCTGGAACTTTTGTATTCTCACCTTGATTCTTGAATTCCTTGAAATAGTCGTTCTGGATACAATACATATCGCTAGGGACTACCATGATAGTAGGCTTCTTAGCTCGTTGAGCTGAAATAGTGAGTACACTCACCATGCAAACGATGATAATTAATAATCTCTTCATAAAACTTTTCTTTAAAAACCGCTACTTAAACCACGTATTATTTTATCATCTTCAAGCTGCTTTCTTATCTCATTATAAGAAATGACAACGATTTTGGCAACCTTATACAGCTTCTTAACCTTAATGATGCTATTTTGTTCAACATATCCATCAAGAGCTATTCTTGCGTAATTATTGAATTTCTTTTCTTTAAAGAAATTATCAAAATAGTCTCTATGACTGTCATATCCATCCGTCACTAACGGACGTCTACCCTTCATTCTACCCGAGTCACTAACACCTCTAAAAAGAAGACCTTTTATCGCATTCTCCTTATAGAGATCGTCTTGAATATTCGGTTTCTTTCCATAACACCATACTCTTACGACCAGCGTACCAGGAGCACCGACCTCAACTAATTCAATTTCATACTGATCGGCGTAATCATCTTTAGCTTGCACAACTATTGTTGATATGAAGCATAAAATAAGGAATAATAATATTTTCTTCATGACTACAGAAAGATTAATAGTGTAAGGTATAAGAAACTAAGTATCCTTACACCTTACATTCAAATACTACTACGATTATTTTGTCTGCCTTATAAGCATACCCGGAGCTAACTTGTCAGATTTGCCAATAAAATATGTCCGATCAACATTAGGATTGGTATCAACATCGTCATCACTATTAGTTATTACTCCATCAATAGTAAAACGATCATCCCAAATTCTGTTTTTGTCAACTTTTAGTGTTCCTATCTTATGGTATCTAAACTGATCCTTATCAGGATCATATTCCTTTTCTAACACTTCAAAATTTGACTTCTTTGTGATACCTTCTTTAGTACCGATAAAAGCACTTATATTATTATCGTTTACATCAATCAGAGGAGTTTTAACCCTAAAATCCTCAAAATCTTCCATGAGTTTTGCAAGACATTCATCAATCGCGCGATTAGTAGCTTGCCTTACCATTGGAGCATTGGCCGTCACATCAAAAGTGTTTTCAGATTTTGCAGAATACCAAACAGAACTCTTCTGAAATCCCATGTATCTGAGGTGGAAATCATTACTGTATAATAACTCTTCAACACTTGCTCCCCAATATTTATTTAGGAAAGTTTCTTCTGTATTTTTGTCCCAATCCAATTTAAACAAGTATGTACGAGCAATAACATTATAGCCAGTCTTTCCTGCAAAAGAGTTAACAAGTCCTTTTATTTGTTTTGCTGCTTGCAAGATACCTTTAATTCCCGTTGCCTGGTTTTGATGGTTTCTCACGTCCTCAAGCATTTTACTAAGTGAGTAAAACTCAAAGACAGTAAATGTTACATAAGTATTAGGAATTAATTCCATACCTGCATCTTCAAGAATTGCATGACCTCGAACAGCCTCCTTTGCCTTTAGTTTATCAAGCTCGGAAGCATTGTATGCACCACGCTCTTGAATCAAATCCATATTATAAAAAGATCCATCAACTTTATTTGATGAAGCATTGAACCATTTTGCTACCAATTTATTGGCAAGATTCGAATCATCAACATATTTCATGATTCTTGCTGGTAAATCATAACGGTAATAGTCTAACTGCTGGTCATATTCGCTAGGATTATAGATTTCCTTTGTTTGACCATTTTGATTAGTTGTTGAAATTTTTACGCTCGACAAGAATGCACTTACTAGAGCCTTACCTAACCCCATTTTGTTTTTCTTAATGGCAGTATTACGGTAATTCTCTTCAACGGGAACATTGCTTAAATCTATAATGTTATTTGAATCAACATCATGATTGTTGAATTTGTCAGGGAATACGTAGCTATTCATTGCATCCACAATGAAGTCGCTAGTTGCACTCACATCAGTCTTAGTCTCAGACAAGAAAAATAAGCACAACGAATTTCTTCGATATTGATCATTTTTGATGTCCTTTCCAATCAAAAATGAAGGAATTAACACCAACAGAGATAAGAATAGGATTTTTTTTCTCATAGCCCTTTACTCTTAAAAGTGTTACTCCCAAGACACTCTAAATAATTATCATTATTAATACATACAAAAAAGCGTGGGAGTCTGTACCTGTTACTCGTCCCACATCTGAAGGCCTTCGCATTGCCCAATCCAGTTGAACGAGCAACGCAGAAGCCCACGCCGATATGTATATCCCACCATCGGCAAACCTTATTATAAGGTACACTTCAAGGTCGGTGAATACACACCCATGGACATCTACCGTTGCCTCATTCCTGACTGGATTGAAAATTTGCGAAGTCTTCAGATGTCAAGAACAAAGCGTCAAGTAAACGCCTTTATCATATATATGATTCCCACTATCGGGACGCTCCTCGTGAGCATCTCTTTCCCACCCATCGGCGGACTTCTGCTATTGCCAGCGACCGTCCTTTGAGTTTTGGATAGGGTTTACGCTTGCAAAAATAATAAAAAATTGAGATATATCAAGTTCAAGAAGAAAAAAATTAAAGACAACAAATGACTATTCTGTCTGTTTCTTGCCTCGACACCATAATTTTCCTATTTTTGCCAACAAAAAGTACATTCAAAGAAACCAGGGCTAATGACAACAGAACGGATTATTCCTTCCTCGAACTCGAAAGCAATAAGAGAGAAAGTCGAGACATGGCACAGAGCGCATCGGGAGCAGTATAACGCTTTCAAAAAACAGACTGAAGGTGTCGGCAAGATGAATCCCGCTTTCTTTATGAAGCTGATGAGTTTTGCCATGGATTGCATCCCAAAAGACCGGCTGGATGTATGTAGCTATATCTTCCGGCTTGGCTGTGGCGATATTCCCCATGATGAGGAGACACCGGAATATATAAGGCAGTATGACACCATCGTTAAGGAATTCCTGGAAGGCGGAAAGGTTATCACTATTGATGTGGACACAGGCGAGGTGAGATGTTATAAGCCAGAGCCTCATGAGGTGTTTGACATGCGGACATGTGTTATCATCAATGACTACTTTGAGCAATTAAAGGCGAGCAGGCCGGAACTGCTGCGACGTTATCTTGATGATCTTTACGCGCAACTGGACGAGGAGAGAGCTGCCATAGATAAAGACAGAAACGTAAGAAGCAGTGAAGTGTTCTTTGACATGGCGCATCAGATCTCATTCATATATGCCATGATCCTCGCCCCGGAAGTATTGCGTAACATGGAATCAATGGGTGAGCATGCCGATGATGACTTCCCCTACTGTCTCTATTACTACTGTGCCTTTGACGGGGGTATGAGGCAGATGACAGCCATGATGCGCTCTAATCTGGACAAGTCCAAGACTGGCATGATGGGATACGTCGCCAAGAAGTTGCTGACCCAACTGTTTGTTGACAAGAGCTTTGAGCTGGGGTATGAGCGGGATAAGAAAGGCTGGAAAGATACTGCGGATAAGGAGCCTGAAGAATCCGCAGGCTTTATCCGGCACCTTCTTTCGAAGTTCAAACTGACCGGAGGCAAACGGGAAAGAAAAACTCTTTCGCTGGACGAACTGCTCATCGGCGATAAGGATGCATAAAAAAAACTGATTAAAGACTACTGGTCGAAGCTTCCGAATATCATTTCCCTTGGTTACTTGCTTTATATGTTAACGTGAGTTCGACGAATTATAAGTGTCTATAAATTTGGTGATTAGCGAAATTTGTTGTAACTTTAAAGAACTAATATACAAACAGTTACAAACAAAAATCGCTATAATCACCGAGGACAAAGTTATAGAAAATCGCTGTAATATTTGCAGGAAATCGGAAGTTTAACGCAATTCGGCTTGATTATTAGGGCTATACGGTGTAAATCGCAGCAAATCCGCCACCTGCCACGAGGCAGGAAAATGCGGATTATTGAAACAGAAATGTTTTCAAATCGTTACCCGAAAGCAGGATAATTACCTCCGCTAAAGAGGAGAAAAACAGCGGTTTTCCGTGCATCCGTTGCTGTTGCTCTATTGCTCTATATTTTGCATAGCAGGGTTAGGCTCTTTCATGTTTAATTTTGCAACCAAAAAGAAAAGACAATGGCAAGAAGCACATTCAAGGTGCTGTTCTATGTGAACGGCAGCAAGGAGAAAGACGGCATCGTCCCCATCATGGGACGGGTTACAATCAACGGCACGGTGGCTCAGTTCAGCTGCAAGCGCACCATCCCAAAGGAGTTGTGGGATGTGAAAGGCAACAGGGCGAAAGGCAAGAGCAGGGAAGCCATCGCCACCAACCTCTCGCTCGACAACATCAAGGCGCAAATCATCAAGCACTATCAGCGTCTTTCCGACCGTGAGGCGTTCGTCACGGCGGAGATGGTGCGCAACGCCTATCAGGGGCTGGGCAGCGAGTACGACACCCTGATGAAAGCGTTCGACAGGGACTGCGCCTCTCTGTTCAAGCGTGTGGGTAAGGACAGGAGCATGGGAACATACAAGGTGATGCTCAGGGCGAGGAACAACACGGCGAGGTTTATCCGCCACAAGTACAACCGCAGCGACATGTCGATGCTGGAACTCACCCCCGACTTCATCAGGGACTTCGCCGTGTACCTCAGCACGGTGAAAGGAAACAGGAACGCCACGATATGGATAAACTGCATGTGGCTCAAAGGCGTGGTGATGCGTGCGCACTTCAACGGCAAGATACCGAGAAACCCGTTCGCGCAGTTTCATATCAGCCCGAACACGAAGGAGCGTGCGTTCCTCACGGAGGACGAGTTGAAGACACTGGTTTCGCACGAGTTCAAGGACAGCCATTCCGCCTTCGTGCGTGATTTGTTTGTCTTCGCCTCCTTCACCGCCCTTTCCTTCGTGGACTTGAAGGAACTCACCACCGATGAGATTGTGGAGGTGAACGGCGAGAAGTGGATACTTGCAAAAAGGCACAAGACACAGGTGCCGTACCAAGTGAAACTGCTCGATATACCCTTGCAAATCATCGACAGATACCGACCGTTCCAGAAGGACAACTCCATATTCGGGGACATCAACTACTGGACGGTCTGCAAGAAGCTCAAAAAAGTCATCAGCGAGTGCGGGATAACAAAGGACATCTCCTTCCATTGCGCAAGGCACGGCTTTGCGACATTGGCTCTGAGCAAGGGCATGCCCATCGAGAGCGTGAGCCGTGTACTCGGACACACGAACATCGTAACCACACAACTCTATGCGAAGATAACCACCGAGAAACTCGACACCGACCTCTCCATGCTCGGCAGCAAGCTCAACGCCTCATTTGGCAATATTAAGATGGCATGACAATGAAAGGGAAAGACATAAGCAGCAATGCCCGTCGAATAATCACGATAGACGAGCACGGGAACATCGTCATACCCAACGGCGAAATATGGATGGGCGAGTTTGAGATTGCCGACCTGTTTGGCGTGTTCGGACATACCATCCACACGCTGGTCAAGAAGATATACAGGGATGGACTGCTGCACCCCTGCACGGCAGAGAGGAACATCAGGGTGGCGGAGGGTCGCTGGCTTGATGCGTACAGCCTTGAAATGGTCATAGCCCTTGCGTTCCGTATCAGGTCGCAAAGGGCAAAAAGGCTTTGGGAGCATGTCATCGCAATGCTGAACGAACGGCACGAAAGGTTTGTCATGCTCCTTCCTGCACGGGCAGGCAGTCCCTGCTGAAACGCCTTGACAGAGGTTTATAGAGGTTTATCCCCTTGTGTCGATGGGGGAAATAAACCTTTTTCTTTTTGGGTGGTTGAAGGGCAGGGATAACAGTTAGGGACGAGTCGTATAGGACTGCCGAGAAAAGAAAAACATACCGAACACAACTTCTTTTATTTTGATGAATTGATGAATATTGATATAATATGATTGAATATCAAGCGATTGCAAGTTCATCAACATATCATCAGACGCTTGCGAACGATGAAAGAAAAAGGCATTTTCCCTTTTTCAGCAACCCTCGACAAATCCTGCAAAATTATCCTCCTGTTCCCCTCAATTATTGCTCCGCACCTCCCTGCTTTCCCCTGTTTTTATTCCATTCCGTTTTTCTTTCACCGTTCCGCGCCATTCTTCACAAGTAGTTTTCCGAACGATGTCCGTAACTTTGCACGATGCTATATATCAACCATTTAAGCAAGAAAGAAATGGATAAGAAAAACAATGACGGGCTGCTGGAAGATATGCCCGAAAAAAGAAAAAAGGACGGGGCTTTCGTCCGTGTGGGCACAACGCTCTACAAACTTGCAGACATGCCTCTTGTCGGAGGCGGTTTTGTAAGGAAGCGCATCGTGTGGAACAACGAGACGCTCCGTCAGGACTACGGCAGGGACTATCTGGCGACCGTCCCGAAGTATGACGGTTTTTGCACCGTCCCCGACCATGTGAACTATCAGCCCGTAGTAGGCAGTTTCCTCAACCTCTACGAGCCGACGGGGCATCATCCGAAGCAAGGTGTGTTTCCCCATATCGAGGCATTGGCAAGGCACATCTTCGGGGAGCAGTACGAACTTGGCATGGACTACCTGCAACTACTCTACCTGCAGCCCATAGAGAAACTGCCCATCCTGCTGCTCGTATCAGAGGAGCGCAACACGGGCAAGAGCACGTTCCTCAACTTCCTCAAAGCCCTCTTCGGGGGCAATGTAACCTTCAACACCAACGAGGACTTCCGAAGTCAGTTCAACTCGGACTGGGCAGGGAAACTGCTCATCCTCGTGGACGAGGTGCTTCTCGACCGCAGGGAGGACAGCGAGCGGCTCAAGAACCTCAGCACCACCCTTTCCTACAAGGTGGAGGCGAAGGGCAAGGACAGGGATGAGATTTCATTCTTCGCCAAGTTCGTACTATGCTCCAACAACGAACGTCTACCCGTCATAATCGACACAGGAGAGACACGCTATTGGGTGAGGAAGGTGGGGAGGATAGAAAAGGACGACACGGACTTCCTGCAAAGGGTAAAGGAGGAAATACCCGCCTTCCTCTATTTTCTCCAGCACCGCACGCTCTCCACGAAGAAAGAGAGCCGCATGTGGTTCAGTCCCGAACTCATCCACACGCAAGCCCTGAGCAGGATTATACGGAGCAACCGTAACAGGACGGAGGTGGAGATGGCGGAAACCTGCCTTGAAGTCATGGACTGCATGAAAGCGTCCGCTTTCTCTTTCTGCATCAACGACATGCTCCTTCTGCTGAACTGCGCAGGCTGCAGGACGGACAGGACGCAGGTAAGGCGTATCGTGCAGGATATATGGAAACTCACTCCTGCCGAAAACACGCTCACCTATACGACCTGCCAGCCGAGCTATGACAACATGCGCCCATATACGGAGATTAGGCGCACGGGGCGTTTTTACACCATCGGCAGGAAGCAGTTGGAGGAAATGCAGGGATAGAGGAATCGGAAATGATGAAACTCCACTTTGACAAGCGGCTTGATGAGGGCATGATGAAAGCATATTATGTTGATTTCCAGATTATTGGAACGACATTCATCAATTCATCAGAATTTTCATCACTCCGACTTCGGTGGGAAACGGCAGTGGCATTACAGGCTGAAACGGAACAGGCAAGACACGCTGATATAAGCAACAGAAAAAGGCAGTCACGGCAAGCCGTGCATTCTGTATTTCCAAGCATGCAGGGTATTCAGATATTCGGGTGCAGTCCAAGTATGCCTTCGGAGAAACAAGTCCAATCGGCAGCACCGATGGAGAAACCGTGGGGACTTCAGGTTATAAGGGAAAGAAGTGGCAGGGGCAAATGCCCACGTGGTAAGCACGGTACGGATATTTTCAAAAGAGAAAATACCGTAGCTTATTAGGGGATTTTCCTCACGCTTCACTCCGTGTCCGCTGAAAATCTCCCAATAAGCCAACGGGGTTGCACCCCTCTGGACACCCCTGCCGAGCCTGTCGGCATAAAGAAACGAGCAAGCCGAAAGGAAGTCTTTCCTCCTTTCAACGATTGTCCACCGACCGTATCTAAGGACATCAAGGCAACGAAAACAAGATAATGACAACATCTAAAAAAGACAAAAGGATATGGGATATTGCGTATTGCATTTGGAAAAGGCAAAGGGAGCCGACAGCGGAATGTCGGCTCACATCGAGCGCACCATCGTGCCGAAGAACATAGACCCTACGAGAACGCACCTCAACCGTGAGTTAATCAGGTTTCCCGACGGTGTGTGCAACCGCACGGCTGCCATACGCCACCGCCTTGACACGGCAGGGCTGAAACGCAAGATAGGGAAGAACCAAGTACAGGCAATCCGCATCGTGCTGAGCGGAACGCACGAGGATATGGAACGAATGGAAAACGAAAGGAGGCTCGGAGAGTGGTGCGATGACAGCGTGGCGTGGCTGAGAGAGACCTACGGGGCGGACAACCTCGTGTCGGCAGTCCTGCACATGGACGAGGAAACACCGCACATCCATGCCACCGTAGTGCCGATAGTGCAGGGTGAGCGCAGGAAGCAGAAAAAGGAAGAGAAGGCAAAGCGCAGGTACAGGACGAAAGCGACAGCCCCACGCCTCTGCGCAGACGAGGTGATGAGCCGTGCCAACCTCATCAGGTATCAGGACACCTACGCCGAACACATGGCGAAGTACGAGCTGAAAAGGGGTGTCAGGGGCTCGACAGCCAAGCACCTCTCCACGCATGAGTATTACCGCAATCTCATCACGCAGGGCGAGGACATACAGGAGAACATCGCCAACCTGCTGGCAAGGGAGGCGGAAGCACGGTGCATCATCGAGGAGGCGGAGCAAGCCAAAATGGAACTCGCACGCATCAAGGCGGAGAAAAAAACGGTGGAACTGAAAAACTCAGCTACCAAGACCGCCACAGCAGCACTCAACGGCATCAACTCCCTGTTGGGCGGTAATAAAGTGAGCAGGCTTGAAAGCGAGAACAGGCAGTTGCATGGTGAGGTGGCGGAACTGAAAGAGAGCATCGGACAGATGCGCACGGATATGCAGAAAATGAAGGAAAGCCACGTCGCCGAGCGGTTGCGGGCATCGGAGCAGCATCAGCGTGAAATCGGCAATCTCAGGCGCATCATCGACAAGGCAAAGGAATGGTTTCCCATGCTTGCCGAGTTTTTCCGTATTGAAAGGCTTTGCCGTTCGGTCGGATTGTCAGAGAGACACACGGACGAACTCCTGCAAGGCAAAGTACTCGTTGTTACGGGGAAACTGCATTCTGATGAGTACAGGCGTTCGTTCGCCGTTGAGAAGGCACGCTTGCAGGTGGGCAGGGAGGAAAGGGATGGCAAGACCGTACTCGACCTGCTCGTGGACAGAGTGCCGATTGCCCGTTGGTTTAAGGAGCAGTGGGAGAAATTCAGACATTTGTCCGTCCATTCCTCCCAAGAGAACAGGAGCAAGGGAGTGAGGCTGTAACCGTGCCTCCGCATGCTCCACTTCCTTTCCTGCATCTCACTCCATGACTTTCTCAGGCAAGGTTGCTTCCTTATAAGTCATTTCCGCCATGATATGCTCTTCCATGTCGTGTTCGTCAAGAAAGACGGGACAGATGAATTTCTCTTCATTCGGAAGAAGTCCGAGCCTGCCTAATCTCCCGAGTTTTTCCAAAGCCTCTTTCTTGTTTTTCCCTGTCAAGGTGAAATCACGGACAATTCCCTGTTTCTTGCTTTGCAGGCGCAAGTTCGTCGGAACGCCGTCTTTCATGACAATCTCATATACGCCCGAGAGAACGGCAGGACTGACATACCGATAGAGAGTGGGCTTGTAACGGCACAGATAAAAAGAATGCGCTGCGTTCTGGACAAGGAAAAGTCCCGAAACTCCGCTTCCTATTGACCATACAGGGTCTGAGCCTTCGTGAATTTCCAGTAACAGATAAGGCGGGAGGACTTTAACGGTCAGTTGCTGTCTTTCCTTTGTGAGGTTGTCGGTCAGTGAGACCTGAAATTCTCCCACTTGCAGGGCTTGGATTGAAAGAACACCTACATGCCCTGCCTGTTCGGGAGTTCTCGCATAGGCAATTCTAGCATAGTCCTTAAACGCATTGGAATTGCTTATCTGCAAGTCTCCACTGCCACTCGTGATGAACACACGGAGCGTAGAGCCTTGCATGATTTCCCTATAAGGTTTATCCAATTGAAAAGAAGATTTCCTGTCCTCGTCTTGGGGATTGGAACAGGACGCGCATGCCAGCAGGAATGCCAAGAACAATAAAACAAAACAAGTTTTACGGTGTGCCATATTTACATCTTTTTTAGTCGTACCTCGCAAATATACGAATTTTCCCGCCATTCCGCAAACGAAAGAGCGGAAACTTTGGGTTGCACTCGTCCATATCGCATTGCCATATAATCATTTATAGGTATTTTTCATGGTAACGAATGAAACATGCGGTCTTATTCCATGATTATTGCTACCTTTGTCGTTGAAACCATAACACCCCTAAAATAAGATGCAGTCAAGACAACTTAACCGAAGACAGTATTTCAACGAACTCGCAACCACAAGCGAGAAGTATTTCATTCCTTACATCAAGCGGTACAGGCAGGTAGGGAAAGGCACGAAAGTGTTGGAGATAGGCTGCGGGGACGGTGGAAACCTCCTGCCTTTCTCACGCATGGGCTGCGATGTAGTGGGCGTGGATATGGCAGAGGGACGGATAAGGGACGCAAGGAAGTTTTTCCAAGAGAACGGAGCAAAAGGGCGTTTCATCGCCTCCGATGTGTTCCTGTTGAAGGAACTCAGGCATCAGTTCGACCTGATTGTCTGCCATGATGTGATAGAGCATATCGACGACAAGGAGGAATTTATGCACAAGTGTAAACAGTTGTTAAAAACCCGGGGGGGTAATTTTCATGTCCTTTCCTGCTTGGCAGATGCCTTTCGGTGGGCATCAGCAGATATGCCGAAGCCGCTTCCTCTCGCACCTGCCTTTCTTTCACCTGCTTCCGACGAGATTGTATGAGCGGATATTGAGGGCTCGGAAGGAAGACGAGGGATGCGTCAGAGAACTGTTGAACATCAAGAAGACCAAATGCCCGATAGAGTTGTTTGAGAGGACGATGAGAAAGGAAGGCTTTGAAGCCATTGACAGGACTTTCTATTTCATCAATCCGCATTACGAGGTGAAATTCCACCTGCGTCCCCGAAGGCTGTACGCCGTGATAGGGGCAATTCCATATATCCGCAATTTCTTCACAACATCGTGTTTCTACTTCTTGAAATCGGCAGGGGAATAATTTTTTCCTTGCCTTGAAAAAATAAAGCAAAGAGTAGAATTGTTCGGGAATAATCATTATCTTTGTCGGAGATAAAGAGTTCTTTGCAAGCAAAACAAAGCAGTACACAGCAAATGGAACGGTTGCCAAATCGTTACCCCAAAATCAGCCAATCGCACAAGGTGCCCTTGTATAAAGGATTGTCGCTATTCTATCCAAAGTTACTGAAATATTTTGTATGGCAGATGACTTCTGCAAATTTTTTGATACAATGACTGCAAAATATACGCTAAAACCTACCGGAAAAAGAAAATATCATCGAAATTCTACAATGTCAAAGGCAGAAGTTATGTTAATAATGATTCTTTTCCACGATTCTGGTTATCGTTGCTTCAAACATTTCTATCTTGAAAAAGTATGCAAGCAGCTTCGCCATCTGTTTCCAAAAGTTGTTTCTTATAACCGTATAGTAGAATTGGAAAGGGATGTAGCCGTACCCTTAACCTTGTTTATCAAGAAGGTCCTGCTGGGCAAATGCACGGGTATAAGCTTCGTTGACAGCACACCACTGCGTGTCTGCAA
>ENA-OWND01000114-OWND01000114.1-metagenome-genome-assembly--contig:-NODE-114-length-52676-cov-10.952738_pt1 | contig 52676 bp, 37 predicted proteins | sample MGYA00245342_ERZ651119 | MGnify/ENA primary metagenome ERZ651119 (study PRJEB26857, sample SAMEA4031756) | metagenome | biome: human; feature: oral; material: saliva | place: Philippines | collected 2014... | reverse complement strand
CAGGTAAATGTGGATTGTTAGTAAGAAGCCTTCTAACTATCTGGAATTGGTGGAATTGACACATTTGTACAGGACAGAAGTTTATTGCTTGTAAAAGTCCCATGTGTCCATCACATACCACTGCTTTTATTGTTGTTCCACGCTCCGCAATATACTGAAGTCCATCAAGATAATCCTTATTAGTCTCGTTCTTAACATACTTGCGATAAAGTATTTTACCTGATGATGCGTCCTGAAAAAGCATCACTCCGAATGTCTTGGAAAAGTAAGTTGTATCTATTATTATTACTGCAGATTTGGGGGAAGTAGCTGTAAAACTATCTACCACTAAACTTAATCTACGTCGTATGGTTCGCTCTGAGCATTTATAAAGAAGGGATAGGTCTGAGATTGTTCTATTTGAGGCAAGATACTTATTCCAAAGAGACACATTATTTATACGTAATCCACCTTGGAATTGTCTACCACAATCCTTACAAAGATACATCTGAACACTACGTCGATGACCATTCTTTTTAACATTTGAGCTGTTGCAGAATATACAGTTTTTTTATTCATAGGTTTTCAAATGCTGCAAAGGTAGTAAATAAAAGCGTTCCGTGAGCTTTCAGCCTACCAAATGTCCATTACGCCTAAAGGGGGTAATTTTTTATGATATCTAATTTACAACTGACAGATATCTGAGACGAATGAGACAGATATCTGAAACGAACGTGACAGATATCTAAAAAAAGAGTAACTAAAATACGAGGGGGCTATTTAATTTGTAAGTAAACAATAGTTACTACTCAACCTTCTCATCTATTTACTACTGAGTCCATATTCTGTTTTATTGCTGAACAAGTTGATAGACTTTATAATGATGACGTAACAATACAGTTGGCTATAACGACAACCAAGATGTGAGCATGAGAATAAAAGATGACAGGAACCAATATTCTTAACCAATGCATAAAGGTGTTATAACCAAACAAACATTTTTATTTTAAATACGAAGTAGATAGAGACACTTCGAAGAATGCAAACTAAAAGCTCATTTCTTGTTTTCTCATTTTATTCTAATACACACCTCACCACTATACCCATCTTTTGCATTTTGTAACGAAACACCATATACAGGAACTTTCTTACGAACAGACAGTGTATGGTAGAGTTCGGTTTGATTGTCTATATATCCACGTTGAACATTCTGATTGTCGTAAATATAGATGCGACCAATTGGCTCAGATGCATTCATAGCATAACCTAAGAATATTCCCAAATCTTCTTTCTGTATAGCATTAGCAAAATCTAATTGGTAATGTAAGTATCCTACACTACAAAGAAGCTCGCCATTACTATAGAGTTTCTTCACTTCATTAATCTCTAAAGGCTTGTATGGTAATGAAGTAATGTACTTCTCTGACTTTCTTTTCAGTATTTTTGTTCTATTAGCCAATAATATTACACACAGCACTGTAACTAAAATTAGAAGAATGTTTGTATATACCATATATTTATTATAATTTATTTCTTTTTTATCGTTGCGAAAATGCAACAACATAAGCGAGACACTTTATATGTGCAAAGATATAAAAAACAATTAAAAATGTATTTCTACACTACTAAAAATATCTTTTGTTCGCATTATCCAAGATAAAATTGTACCTTTGCGCTATTATAAGAAATGGATCTTTGCATATATGAACATATAAAATTATGAGTCGAAACGCAAAGAAGATTACAAAAGAGTGAGAATAAAAGAAGTTGTAGATATATGATTTATTAGTCGTTTATCATTCAAAACAACAGTTTGCACCTGTTTTTCAATTATTTCTAAAAAGAAAGATGTTATGAGAAAACTATTAACTGTACTTACATTATTATTTATGGTGTCATTCAATCTGTTTGCACAGAGCTACGGCGAATTGTGGAAACAAGTAGACGTAGCACGGGGAAAAGACTTGCCCAAGACACAATTAGCTGTTTTAAAGAAGATTGTTGGCAAGGCGCAAAGAGAGAAATCGTACGGTAACTTGTTGGCAGCTGAGTTGCTAACCTCAAGTTTGCAGACACAAATCTCGCCCGATTCGGTTGATACGGAAAAGGCTCGCCTGAAGGAACTCTGTGATAAAACAGAGAAAACAGATAAGGTATTGCACGCCGTTTACTGCTGTGCGTTGGGCAAACTCTTCGATAGAGACGATGCCGAAGATAATTCGAGCACCATTTACTTCGATAAAGCAATGGAGAATCCTGCCTTATTGGCAGGCGTACAATATAGTAAATATGCCCCATTGATAAAAGGTGGAAAGAACGATGCCATATTTAAGAACGACCTTCTACACGTTATTGCGTTCGAATCTGGACAATATAATAAGGCAGATAAATATTATACGTCTGTCGGCAACCGCGAAGCAGCGTGTTACAGTGCTTATCTGAATGTGAAAGACGCTAACGACAAGGCAGCCTTAGACTCGCTTATAGCACGTTACGGCGATTTACCTGTATGTGGGAGTGTGGCTGTAGCGAAGTATAGGTATTTGGTTAATGCTGAGGATATTAGTGCAAAACAGCGCATCGAGTATATAGACGATGCCATAAAACGTTGGGGAACATGGGAAGAATTAAACTATCTGCGCAACGAACATGAACGTCTTACTGCGCCAATGTTTAAGATGTGGACCGAAAATAATGTAGGTATACCTCATAAAGAGCAAACTATAGAAAACATTAAAGTAAGGAATATCAACGACCTGACGTTGAAAATAACACGCACAACACTGACGGGCGATAACAAATTAGCCCCTAGCTATCACCCAGATTTAGCAAAGATAAAAGCAAAACTACAGCCTGCTACCACGAAAATTGTCAAGCGTAATTATCCATCGTATGCTCCTTACGAGGAAATCGAGGACTCACTACAACTTCCAAGCTTAGAGGAGGGCGTCTATTTGTTGGAACTGACTTCATCAAACAAGCAATTAGCTCCACAATATGAGCTGTATTATGTTACCAACCTATATCTAATTGCAGAAAAACAGCCAAATTCTAAGGTACGATATGTCGTGGTTAATTCAACAACAGGACAACCTGTGCCGAATGCAAAGATAAAACTAACAATAGAAGGTCCCTACGGCAAGCCAGCCACTGTAAAATTTGTTGAGACCAATGCACATGGAGAAGCTTACTACAGTTATTCCAATGGTGTTCCAGACGAGGTGTATGTGTCTACAAATACCGACAAAGCATGCCCTAGCTCTAGTCTTAGAACAAACTATGAATATGAGATTACAACTCCGTATGAAGAGATTTACGACCTATTTACCGATAGAGAAATTTATCGTCCTGGACAAACTGTGCATGCTTCGGTCGTTGCTTATAGTCAAGATAATAAGACTTTGAAGAGTAAAGCGCTTGCAAATAAAAGTGTAAGTCTAATATTAAGAGACGCAAACGATGAAGATATAACTTCGAAAGAGGTTGTTACAGATGAGTTTGGTACTGCTTCTGCTGATTTCGAACTACCTAAAAACTTACTTACAGGCGACTTCGCTATCTATGCAAATAGTGATAGAAGTGGCTTTGTGAACTTTAAAGTAGAAGAATATAAGCGTCCTACATTCACGGTAGATGTAGACGAATATAAAGAAAAATACGCTATTGGCGATACCATCAAACTGAAAGGACATGCAAAAACTTATTCGGGTATGCCTGTTCAAGGTGCAAATGTTCTGTACACTGTCTATCGTCGTGCCGCATTATGGTGTTGGTATGATACAGAAAACGAGGATTTGGTTTACGAAGGTAAAGCCGTAACCGACGAAAAGGGCGACTTCGAAATCACATTACCCTTTATATTCCCTGACGAAAAGAATAGTAAGAAGACAAGAAAGCGCAGCAATTGGCAGTCAGCAAGGTTTTACAGTTTCGATGTAGATGCCGATGTTACCGACCTTGCAGGCGAGACCCGCTCTGCAAGTACATCGCTACCATTAGGTACAAAGCCCGCAATGCTAACAAGCGATATGCCCGACAAAGTGTTGAAAGATAGTTTACGCCAGATTAAGTTCTCTTATCTGAATGCTGCAGGTACGGCTATTGACGGAAACGTGCGCTATGCTATAGCATCTTATAAGAGTAAAACTCCATCGTTTAGCAAGTATACAACAGTAGAAGCTAATAAGGTTGTAGATCTGAAACCATTACAGTCAGGTCATTATATGTTACAAGCTATTTGTGAAAAAGATACATTAGAGCAAGAATTTGTTGTATTCTCAATGGACGACAAGCGTCCTGTTGCAGAGACACACGATTGGTTCTATATAAGCGGAAACGAATTCCCAAGTAATGGAAAGCCTGTTTATGTGCAATTTGGTGCTACAGATGCCGATCAACACATAGTTTATTCTATCTTCTCAGGTGATAAAGTGATTGACAGTGGGACTATCGATCAAAGCAATAGCCTTACTACTTGGAAACTAACATATAAGGAAGAATATGGCGATGGCATTGTTTTGAATCTTGCATGGGTAAAGAATGGCAAGCTATACACGCATAATGAGAACATCGGACGCCCTATGCCCGACAGACATCTGAACGTGAAATGGACTACCTTCCGTAATCTATTGTTGCCTGGACAGAAAGAAGAATGGACGCTTAATGTATGCTATCCCGACGGAAAACCAGCAAAGGCGCAGCTTATGGCAACACTTTACGACAAGAGTCTTGACCAAATTGCAGAGCACTTGTGGGACTTTTCTTCTTCGTACACTAATAATCTTCCAGCTTATATAGAGTGGAGCAGCTTCAATTTCCCAGTCTTAGACTTCTATAAAGTAGCAAACTACAAGTCGTTAACTGAATCTTCACTATCGCTTGCAAGATTCGATGCACGCTTTGTAAATGGTTTAAGTTTTAATCAACTATTCATTCGAGGGACTCGTTTTGCAGCAGAAACAAAGGAATTTGCAAAGATGGAACCTATGAAACTAAATGAAACGCTACAAGGTAATGCTCCAGGAGTAAAGGCTGAAAGAAGCACTATTAAGTTCACTGCTCCCGTTATAAAAGAGGATAGAGATGTTCGTGAGGAGGCTGATGTAGACTATGCTGTTGCCGACTCTGCCTCTGTCTCTGGAAAAAGAGGTTCTAATAATGTCCAATTGCGTGAAAATCTTAATGAGACAGCATTCTTTTATCCACGTCTGAACACTGATACCAACGGAAATGTAAGCATTAAATTCACGTTACCAGGAAGTCTTACTACCTGGCGCTTTATCGGTCTCGCACACGATAAGGACATAAATTATGGTATGCTAACCGATGAAGTGGTAGCTAAAAAGACTGTAATGGTGCAGCCCAATATGCCTCGTTTTGTTCGTATGGGCGACGAAGCAATGCTCTCAACACGTATTTTTAATTCGTCAGATAAAGCTGTCAATGGTAAGGCTACTATGGAAATACTTGATGCTGAAACTGAGAAGATTCTCTACACCGAAAGCAAAGACTACGCTTTAGAGGCGAATGGAACAACAACGGCAACGTTCTCATTAGCAAGTTTGCTGTCGGAAGAAGGTGCTAACAAACTCTCTGTTGCCAACGATGGTATACTTATTGTGCGCATCATAGCCAGTGGCGATGATTATTCTGACGGAGAACAGCAATATTTGGCAGTACTTCCAAATCGCGAATACATAGTAAACACTTATCCGTTTACGCAAAACAAGGCAGGAGAGAAGAGTATTGACCTTACAAAACTGTTCCCAACAAACACCACAGATCAACGATTGACGATTGAATACACCAATAATCCAAATTGGTTGATGATACAAGCCTTGCCATTTGTTGCAGATGCGACTGAGCATAACGCTATTAGCTTGGTGTCAGCTTACTATGCCAACAGCTTAGCAAGTAAAGTTTTAAAGACATCGCCTAAGATACGACAAACTATTGAAAGCTGGAGAAGCGAACAAGGAAGTGAAACCTCATTGATGTCAGCGTTAGAAAAGAACCAAGACTTGAAAGAGTTTGCTCTTAAAGAAACACCTTGGGTAATGGAAGCAAAGAACGAAAGAGAGCAGAAACAAATGCTTGTGCGTTTCTTCGACGAGAATCAGATAAAGTATAACTTGTCGTCTACTATTGAAGCACTAACTGAATTACAAAACCCAGATGGTTCTTTCTCTTGGTGGGAGAATATGCCAGGTAGCTTCTATATGACGATTGAAGTGGTGAAAACCATGACCCGCTTGAACGTGTTGATGGGCGAAAAAGATGAGAAAACCGAAGATATGCTACGTTTTGCATTTGCTTTCTTAGACAAAGAAGTGGCTGGACGTGTTGCAGAGATGAAGCGTCTGCAACGCAAAGGATATAAGAACATCTTCCCATCTGATGCGCTTTGCGACTATTTGTACAGCAATGCATTGGCAAAACGCAAGACAACAGCAGATATAACCTATCTTATCGACCTGTTAGCAAAGAAACCTGTAGATTTAACGATATATGGCAAGGCTAATACGGCGGTTATCTTGCAGCAGTACCAACAGACACTAAAGGCTAAGGAATACTTGCAAAGCATCAAGGAATATACTGTTTACAAGGAAGAAATGGGCAGATATTTCGATACAAAGAAAGCTTATTACAGTTGGTTCGATTATAAGATACCAACGCAAGTTGCGGCAATAGAAGCGTTCAAGACAATAGCTCCAGACAACAAGCAGACTATTGAAGACTTACAACGTTGGCTTTTACAGTCGAAACGTACACAAGCGTGGGATACGCCAGTGAATTCTGTAGACGCTATTTGGGCATTTATGAATAACGGTCAGTGGACAATGGACAATGGCGAAGCAAGCATTTTAAAACTCGATGGAAAGGTTATGGAACTTCCAAAAGTTACTGCAGGTTTGGGATATGTGAAGGTAACACAGCCTGTGGCAGTTAATTCGCATAATGCAAATGACGGAGTAGAAGTTGCAAACACGCTCACCGTAGAGAAAACAAGCAGCGGAACAAGTTGGGGGGCAGTGTATGCACAGTTCTTCCAGCCTGTTACAGAGATAAAGGCAAGCAATGCAGGACTAACCATAAAGCGCGAATTGTTTGTACGAAAAAGCAACAACAATACAAAAGATGTCGTTCAGGCAAAGGTTGGCGACAAACTTGTGATACGTATTACAATTGTGGCAGACCGTGATTACGATTTTGTTCAGGTATCCGACAAACGTCCTGCGTGCCTTGAACCCGTAGCACAAACCAGTGGATACCAAGAAGGCGGCTACTACATAGCACCAAAAGATTACTGCACAAACTATTATTTCGATATGATGGCAAAGGGAACTCACATCGTGGAAACAGAGTATTTTGTAGACCGTGAGGGTATTTATCAATCGGGAACATGTACAGCACAATGTGCTTATGCCCCTGAATATACAGGCAGAGAAGGGGCTATTAAAATAAAAGTGAATAATAATAATGCTTCAAATTGAGATAGATGAAGGCAGTGGCTTCTGCTTCGGAGTTACAACTGCCATAAAAAAAGCTGAAGAAGAACTGAAAAAAGGGAGACAATTGTATTGTCTTGGCGATATAGTACACAACAGTATGGAAGTGGAAAGGCTTACTAATCGTGGTTTAACTACCATCAACCACGACCAATTGCGCGAACTTCACAATGCAACAGTGTTGCTACGAGCTCATGGTGAACCCCCCGAAACTTACGAATTGGCGCGAAAGAACAACATAGAAATTATAGATGCAACTTGTCCCGTCGTGTTAGCACTTCAACAACGCATAAAAAATCAATACGAAAAAGATGGCAATAATGTTACAAACAAGCTAAAGAGGGTTGATTTAGAAGTGGAACTGAAAAATGAAGAAAAGGCTAATACATCGCAGATAGTCATATTTGGTAAGCCTGGACATGCCGAAGTATTAGGCTTGGTAGGTCAAACTCATAGTCATGCCATAGTAATAGAGAAGTTCGAAGATGTACAACAACTCGACTTTAATCACAATATCTACCTCTATTCACAGACTACAAAGAGTTTAGACGAGTTTCATCGCATTATAAAATATATACAGCAACACATATCTAAGGATGCTAAATTTCGTAGCTTCGATACTATCTGTAGACAAGTTGCCAACCGAATGCCAAACATTTCACAGTTTGCAGCAAAGCACGACCTTGTTCTCTTCGTTGCTGGGCGTAAAAGTTCTAACGGCAAAGTGTTGTTCCACGAATGTCTAAGCGTGAATCCCAACTCGCATCAGGTAGAAAGTGCTGACGAGATAGATCTAGAATGGTTTAAAAATGTACACACTGTTGGAATCTGTGGAGCTACTAGCACTCCGAAATGGCTAATGGAAGAATGCCGCGATGAGATACTCCGGCAAACAAACGAAAGCTAAGTTTGCAGCCTGCTACATATTTCACAGTTTGTTCATACGCACCTAAAAAATACTTATATTCCACTCGTGATATAACATAACCATTATCACGAGTGGTTTTAGTTTGTATCTCATAAATAGTATGCAAAAGGAATATTCGCAGTAGAAAACTTATCGCAATACTCTACTTTATAACTAAAACATAACAAAATGTATACAAATATTTTCCACAACCATTTCAATAGTTCAACCATCTATTTGTTAATAGTCAATATTTTACATTGTAAAAGCAAAATATAAGAAAAAACCGTAAGCAATACCAATAATTTGCTTATAAATCAAATAGAATGATTCAGATTTTAGTTACCACATTCTCAGACGTCTATCACGCTCGTTTCAGACGTCTATCACGCTCGTTTCAGATATCTATCACGCTCGTTTCAGATATCTATCACATTCGTCCCAGATATCTATCACATTCGTCTCAGATATCTATCAGATGTAAATTAGATATCATAACAAATTACACCTCTTATGGATTTATGTTATAATACCTGATAGATAGTTATTAAGATGAGGAATATAAATGCTTTTATTCTACATTGTTTTTATTTGATTATTATTATAAGAGTTTGAAAAACAATGCACTATTCATAATTTTGTTATATAGAGATGAGAGCCATTGCAACTACTTCTTTTTTCCCAAGCTCATATTTATGAATGTATGATATAAGAACAAACTGTGAGAAATAAAAACAAAAAGAAAAGGCTGACTTCACAGTCGGCCTTAATCCTATACAAAAACATTATGAAATAATTTTATTTCGCGAACAAGATTTTCATTACTAACCTTGGTATGGACTCTACCATACCCATTTTATTATTGTACTCGGTTGCAAGTGCGGCATTTTCTTTCGCAATAGCGTTCGCACTGCACTCGAATGTCATATCCAAGCATTGCCCCCAGTATGAAATCTTCCTCTGGAGTAAGCTGGTTTAGTGGCTTGGTTACGAATAACCGTATAGCATCTAAACATTCCTTGCGCCCGAAGAACAGGTTTAAGCTACTGTTTCCGACTGGCTGAATGATGAAAGGTATCTGCTGACTGTGAAGACGTGCGGTAACAAAGTCTTCATACTTCTTGTTGAAAGTATAAAGTACCATCTGCCGTACTCCTTTCTTGAACTCATAAATATGATTCAATAAGACCTTCATATCGGTTGCCATTCCTTCCATTATATATACAAATGCTTAGATGCTATCTAAATTTCATTATAAAGAACCTTTGATACTGCTTAACCAAGCGTCGATTCTGCCTTCGGTCAAGTCGTCTTCGTTTACATCGTCAAGTGCAAGACCAATGAACTCGCCGTCTACAACAGCATCGCTATCGTCGAATGTATAGCCTTCGGTAGGTACACTTCCGATGATGTTTGCGCCTTCGGCAGCATCGTAGATTTCCTTCATTGCGCTGCAGAAAGTATCAGAGTATGATTCGCTATCGCCACAACCGAAAAGTGCTACCGTCTTGCCTGAAAGGTCTGCGCCTTTTAGAACGTTCACGCCATCGTACCAATCGTCTTGCAATTCGCCTGCTCCCCAAGTAGAAGTACCAAGGATTAGGTTGTCGTGATTAGCAACGGTGTCAGCAGAAAAATCTGCAACGTTGATAGCTTCTACACCCAATTTCTCTGCAATGGTGTTTGCAATGTTCTCACATGTACCGGTTGATGAACCGAAAACTACTATTGTACTCTTCATATTCGTATTGATATTTTGTTACGTTTGTTTTGTTTACGTTTGCAAAGATAGAGAGTTTCCTTGTTCCGTGCAATACCTAAAAATAGGGGTTCTTGCAAAATACCTACTTTTAAGTAGTGGTTTGTTAGCTTTATCGCAGCGTTTTCTACAAGAAAAGAAGTTACAAACGGACTTTAATATTTTTATTTTACATTCATTAAAGAAATCGCAGCAAAACACCTAAACAAAGTTAGTAAAACGCAAAAAAGATGGTAGCACAAAATGTTTCAACATTCTACACTACCATCTTCTATCATTAGAAATTGCCATTTGTACAATTTCCGAATACCTATTATATGTTATTTCACTACAAGCTTATCGCTTCCTGCAGCTTTAAAACTCATATCCAAACCCTTTACGCTATGTGTGAGTGCGCCAAAAGATATGAAATCGACACCTGCTTTTGCGTATGGTATCATCGTTTCGTAGGTTATTCCGCCACTCGATTCCGTTTCGCAGCGTCCTGCAACAATGTCTACCGCCTTTCGAGTGTCCTCGGGTGTGAAGTTATCGAACATAATACGGTCACAGCCTTCCGCCAATGCCTCGTCGAGTTCTTTGAAGTTGCGCACCTCGCATTCTATTTTCAAGTCCTTGCCTTTCTCCTTGCAGTAGGCTTTTGCACGCGAAATAGCGTTGTGAACTCCACCGCAGAAGTCGATATGGTTGTCTTTCAAGAGTATCATATCGAAAAGACCGATACGATGGTTTGTACCTCCGCCAATATGAACTGCCTCTTTCTCAAGCATACGCATACCCGGAGTGGTCTTGCGAGTGTCTAAAACACGTGTCTTTGTGCCTGCATCGATAAGGGCTTGCTGGTATTTGTGGGTCATTGTGGCTATGCCGCTCATACGCTGGAGTATGTTGAGCATCAAGCGTTCTGTCTGCAAAAGACTTTGTTCGCGCCCCTTTACGCTCATAACAATATCGCCGGGCTTTACGTGTGCGCCGTCTTCGATATACACTTCCACCACGAGTTCGGGATCGAAGCGATGGAAAACACGCTTTGCAATGTCTACTCCGGCAAATATTCCCTCTTCTTTTATCAGCAATTTGCTTTCGCCCATAGCGTCGACAGGTATGCAACAAAGGGTTGTATGGTCGCCATCGCCAATATCTTCGCTAAAGGCAAGGTCGATTAATCTATCGTTTAATTCTTCTACTTGTAACATATCGCTATTATATAAATAAGGTGGAAAACGGATTGCAGCGTACTACAAACCAAGTCTCCTTGATATTTCCAACATCTTATTGATAGGGCGCACAGCCTTCTCCGCAATTTCAGGGTCTACCTCTATCGTAGGCCATTCGTGTTTAATGCAGTTGTACAGTTTCCTCATTGTAATGAGTTTCATGTAGTTGCATTCGTTGCAAGCACGTGGTTCTTCGTTCGATGGCGCAGGAATGAAGGTCTTTTGCGGTGCAGACTTCTGCATTTCGTGAAGTATGCCCACTTCTGTAACGACAATGAACTTTTGTGCATCGTCGTTGATACTGAACTTCAGCAAAGCTGCCGTACTGCCTACCTTGTCGGCAAGTGCAGCTACTTCGCCCGTACATTCAGGGTGTGCCAATACCTTTGCATCGGGGTGTTGTTGCTTCAGCTGCTTAATGCCTTCCACTGAAAAGCGTTCGTGCACATGGCAACCACCGTCCCAAAGCAGCATATTGCGACCTGTGATACGGTTGATGTAGCCTCCGAGGTTCTTGTCGGGACCGAAAATAATCTTTGTATCTTTAGGGAACGACTCCACAACTTGGCACGCATTGCTACTGGTAACGACAACATCGGTGAGCGATTTTGTTGCTGCCGTAGTGTTTACATAGCTTATTACGGTGTGGTCGGGGTGAGCTTTCACAAACTTCTCGAATGTATCGGTTGGGCAACTCTCTGCCAACGAACAAGAAGCGTTAAGGTCTGGCACCAGAATAGTTTTATCGGGACAAAGTATCTTGTTGGTTTCGCCCATGAAATGCACGCCACACATTACGATAATATCGGCATCGGTAGTGGCTGCTTTCTGCGCAAGGGCAAGGCTGTCGCCTACGAAATCAGCCAAGTCCTGCACTTCTGCGTCTGTGTAATAATGTGCCATTATCACGGCATTCTTCTCTTTACACATACGTTTTATTTCAGTCTTTACATCTATATTGGCAGGTATCGGTTCGTCAATAAAGCCCTGTTCGCTCCATTTCTTATCAATCATGTCTTATAATATTTATTGTATTTCCTAACAGTTATTCTTTCTTTTGTGGGTCGTTGGCGTGCTTCGGATAGTCTATTGTATAATGTAAGCCACGGCTTTCCTTGCGTGCTATTGCCTGACGGGTTATCAGATAACCTACGTTTATCATATTTCGCAGTTCGCAAATATCCTTTGTGGCCTTTACTTGCTTGAAGAGTTGCTCGGTTTCTTCGTAAAGAAGGTCGAGTCTGCTCCAAGCTCTTTTCAAGCGTAAGTTGCTGCGCACAATGCCAACATAGTTGCTCATGACCTCGCCCACTTCCTTTACGCTCTGTGTTATCAGCACTCGTTCTTCGTTAGAGAGCGTGCCTGCATCGTCCCATTCGGGTATATCGGTGTTGAATTGATAGTCGTCGATAACGTCAAGCGTGTGCTCTGCAGCCGATTTAGCATAGACAGCAGCCTCTACGAGCGAATTGCTTGCCAGACGATTGCCCCCATGCAAGCCCGTGCAGGCACATTCGCCAACCGCATAAAGTCGCTTTATGGTGCTTTCTCCGTTCAGGTCTACCTTTATGCCACCACACATATAGTGGGCACTTGGGCACACTGGGATATACTCCTTGGTTATGTCTATGCCCAAGCTAAGGCATTTTGCATAGATGTGCGGAAAGTGCTTTCGGGTTTCATCAGCATCTTTGTGCGTTACATCAAGGCAGACATAGGCAAGTCCGTGTATCTTCATTTCGTGGTCGATAGCCCTTGCCACTACATCGCGGGGAGCGAGCGAAAGTCGCTCATCGTATTTCTGCATAAACTCGTCGCCATTGGGCAGACGAAGAATACCGCCATAACCACGCATCGCTTCGGTTATCAGGAAAGCAGGACGGGTTTCTTTCGGATTGTAAAGCACCGTAGGGTGGAACTGCACGAACTCCATATCGGCAACGGTTCCTTTCGCTCTATACACCATTGCCACACCGTCGCCAGTGGCTATGCTCGGATTCGACGTTGTGCCATAGACTGCTCCGCAACCGCCAGTTGCCATAAGTGTAACCTTGCTTAAATAGGTGTCTATCTTCTGTGTAGCAGGGTTCAAGATGTACGCACCGTAACATTCTATATTCGGTGTACGGCGTGTTACTTCAATTCCGAGATGATGTTGCGTAATGATTTCTACGGCATAATGGTTTTCGAGCACCGTAATGTTCTTGTTGCTGCGCACTGCTGCCATAAGTCCGCGTTGTATTTCGGCTCCCGTATCGTCAGCATGGTGAAGTATGCGAAACTCGCTGTGTCCGCCTTCACGGTGTAAATCGTATGTGCCTTCGTTGTTCTTATCGAAGTTTACGCCCCAGCCGACAAGGTCGCTGATAGCTTGAGGGGCATTGCGAACAACGTGTTCCACCGCCTGCGGGTCGGAAATAAAGTCGCCAGCCACCATCGTATCGGTTATATGTTTCTCGAAATTGTCTATCGATAAGTTGGTAACAGAGGCTATACCGCCCTGTGCTTTCGTTGTATTTGCTTCGTCGAGCGTGGTTTTACACACCAATACAACCTTGCCCTTACCGCTATTTGCAACGCGAAGGGCGTAGCTCATTCCGGCTATGCCCCCGCCTATGACAAGAATATCTGACTTATGTATCATGCTAACATTGCAGTTTTTCAGAACAGATGCAAAAGTAATAATATTTTCTTAATATGCCAACACAAAGCCTTTTTACTTACAATTAAATTGCCGAGAAATGCGTGAGTATTTTATACTTGCTGCATATTCTCTCAAAATTGTCTTATAAGACAATTTAAATTCTCCTATAAGACAATTTTAATTCTCTTATAAGGGAATTTCGCACCTCTGCGAACCGCTGATTATCAACGAGTTACAAAAGTGTATTTTTAGCCCTTGAAAAGGGGGAAATCGGTGCGTGAAAAATACGCTTTTTATCTGGCTGAAACAACGTCGTACCAGCAAAGGAATAAAAGGAATTTTGCGTTGCTTAACGCTTTACAAACTTCTGATGATTGCGAATGTATATGCCACGTGGCAAATTGGCTTCGGAAGTTCCCGCATAGCGTCCGTCAAGATGGTAAATGCGCTTGTCGGTCTCAGACGGTTGAATACTTTCATGTTGCGTAATGCCTGCCGCAGCCATTTGCAAAACCTCTTTCAGACCTTCATATACATTTATTTCGCCATAGCCATACCAATTGTTCGGATAGGCCAATGCCGTGTCGTAACGCGTGCACGTCTTGCGAAACACCTCCAAGCAATCCTGCGGTGTAAGGCGAGGGTACGCCTGAAGCCACAAGGCAATGGCACCGGCGACAACCGGCGACGACATTGATGTGCCACTGTTGGCGTTCCAAGCATAGGTTCTGCCATTGTGTTCAAAGTGCTTTACATCTGAAGCCAACGGTGCTCCTGCATTCTTCGGATTCATTATGAAATAACTGCTGTAAGCCGAAACAACGTTCTGTCCCGGTGCCATCACATCGGGTTTGGTTCGCCCATCTATGGTCGGACCGACACCGGAGAACGATGTCCGCCGTCCGTCAGTGCCTTTGTCGTAGTCTTTCCATTCGCCTAAATAGTTCAGAAAGCCTCGTCTGTAAGCCGTTGCTCCTACCGAAATAACGCTTGGCGCGCTCGACGGCGAGTGAATGCTGTAACTATTATCGCCCATCTTTAACATCGGATTTTGGTCGTGTGGTGGCAGGAACCCCCTTATGCGATAAAGGTCTATCGTTGCTTCGCTACTTGCAAATTCTATCGAAACAGGCACATCGTATCCTAAATTAGGGCGACTTGCAAGGCGAATATCGTAAACCACGTCTTCCGCTTTATAGCTTGACGGATAGCCAAGAACACGCCATTCGTACATCTGATTGCCTATCTTAACGGAATCAATCAGCAAGGAGTCTTTGCAAGCAAGCACCTTCTCCATTGGTATTCCAACGACTTGGGCGGTAGGACTGTTGGCGGGAACTTTCATTCGGAATACGAACGGCTTGTCGGTCTTAGCCGTAAAGTAGGCACTTTCGCGGTTTCCCCACAACAACGACTCTATATTCGGAATGCCTTTGGGCTTGTGCACATAGTTTATCCAATCGGCATCGTTGCCTGCTGAAGCAACGATGATATGCCCTGCACCTGTCATCTTCTCGAGCATTTCGTAATATAGTTGGTCGTAACCGTGGAAATCCTGATGCCCACCCTCGCTAAAGTTAATCACACAGGGCTTGCCTTGGCTGTCGGCATAGTCGAAAATATACTTAAAGCCCAACGCATCGGTGGCGTAGGTGTACTTGTAATAGTCTTCCTTGTCGATGAGTTCGATATTATCTCCTGCAGCATTTGCCACCATAACAATATCTGCTTCGTAGGCTATACCACGATATGGGCTTGTCTTGCCCGCTCCTTCTGCCCCACTTCCGGCTGCTATTCCTGCCGTATGTGTGCCGTGCGTCTGCGTAAGACCGTCTAAAGGGTGCCCTATCTGCAACAGTTCTGCCGTACCACGGTAGTCGCGCCCCACTGGCAACGTGCTGCCCTGCGTGTCTTTCGACAGTTGGTCCCAAAGGGCTTTGATGCGGTATTCCGTCATATCGGCATTGTAAAAGGTTGGATGAGTTAGGTCGAAACCAATATCTTGCACTCCTACCACGACACCCTTACCCGTGTATGCCTGCGGCAAGCCTTGTCCGCTGTACACCGGCAAGGCATTCACCATTGTTACGGTAGTGTCCATTTGCACCCTGTTGCCATTGCCTGCTTCTATTCGCAATACGTTCCTTTCGTTTGAAAGACCTGCCAATTGGTTCAGGGGAATAGACAATATGTATATATCGTCTGCCTTTGCAAGCTGCCGACATCCATACTTCTCTATCGTATTCTCGGCATTGCTGCTAAACTTTGCAAATGCAGTGATAGTGGGCTGAAACTTCTTCGAACTGACCGAAAGCATCTGCCTGCTTTGTCGAATGGCATCGGTTGTAGCTTCACGCACCAGCGGCGACATCTTCGTGTAGTCGGGACGCTGTGCAAAACTGCCCGATACAAACAATAAAAGTACTTGTAAAAGGAGTATTTTCTTCATATTATTCATTGCCTGTTTTTATCTATTCTCCTTGCAAAGAAAAGAAAAAAAACCGAATTAAGCAAATATTCACAATAAATCAGACTATATCTACGTTTCCTTTAACGTGAATCCAAATACTCTAAAATTTTAAAACAAACAATTTAAACTATCAACATGGAAACTAAAAAGTTATACCCTTGGCGCACAATCGCCTCTTTCCTGCTTGTTCTTTTTTCTATGCCATTAGGGCATGCGCTTATGATTATCATGGAAAAGACGATGTCTGAAAGTGCTGTTCATACTGCAGGCTTCTTGTTAGGGCTTGTTGGATTGATAATGGTTATTGTGGGTGTGTTCGTGAAAGGAGACACACGACAAACACTTTGGGGCTTCATCGGCGGCTTGCTGTTTTGGACAGGCTGGGTAGAATTTCTGTTTATGTACTACGCCCGTCGCTATGGTGTAATGCCAGAAATGGAGAATGGCGAGATAGTTACGAAACCCGAATACTTGATTATGCCTGCTTCGTTTGGCATGTGGGTTGCCATTATGGTGATGTATATATTCTCAACACGCAACGGTTGCGACTTTATTACGTGGATTCAGCGCAAATGTTTCGGCAGAAAGCAATATACCATCTGTGCCCAACCAATGACACGCCACACCAGCATCGTTACCTTTATGGAAATATTCATGATACTTTGGGGACTGTATCTGTTGCTGATGTTCTGCTACGATAAGAACTTCCTGGGCGACCACCACCCTGTAACTTTCCTAATCGGTATCGGTTGCTTCATTGGTGCACTGTTTATGTTTAAACGACAGTTGTATTTAGCATCGTGGGGCGCAAACATTCGTATGTCTATTGCTACCGTTATCGTGTTTTGGACACCCGTTGAAATTCTCGGACGCATTAACTTCTTCCATGAGTTTTGGGTTGAACCAGAGAAATACGTCTGGCAAATGACGGTTATATTAATTGCTTTTATTGCACTCGGAGTTTACCTTTGGATTAAGGGACATAAGAAAAAGAGAAATTAAAGTAATTGATAAAGAAAGATAAAGAAGAAAAAACAGATAGCCGCCTTGACAGAATCCTGTCAAGGCGGCTATTGCGTTTTAACTCTACTACATTTCTATGCCTTACTTAGAATCTGGTGAATCTCACCTCTACATAAAACAATAATTTTGTAAAGATTATTCGTGAAGAAAATTACAATTTCGATTTGGCATTGCGAAAGCGGCTGTTTTGCGTTGCAAAACAGCCGCTTTTACCGTGCAAAACCTACGCTTTTGGAATGCAAAACAATAGGTTTTGCAATACGTTGATAAACAAACAGTTACACAACACAAATGCTTGTGAAAAATATTTACAGCTTTATTATCTTCTTTTTGTTTATAAAGCAGACTATCGGCCTTAAACTTCTACTGTTCCATTATATTGCTTTGCAGTACCACGAGTGGACTACGAAAGTCTTTCTTGTATGTATAAAGAAGGAGCAAACCGATTTAAAAGAATTGCTGTTTAAGCATTGGGTGTTCTACGAAGTATCTCGTCGCGACACTCTTCCATCAGCCACTTGGGGGTGCTGGTAGCTCCACAGATACCGACGGTGCGTACATTCTTGAACCATTCCATATCTATTTCATCGGCACTCTCCACCTGATGCGAGTTTGGATTTACGCTCAGACATTCGTGGAACAGAACTTTTCCGTTGGAACTCTTACGTCCTGCAACAAAGAGAATAAGGTCGTGCTTCGCAGCAAACAACGAAATGTTTGGCATTCGGTTAGCTACCTGCCGACAAATGGTATCGAAACTGCGGAACTTGGCGTTCTCGGAAATATGTTCCTGTATATATTCGATGATGCGATGAAACTCGTTCAGGCTCTTCGTTGTCTGTGAATAAAGATATATATCGCGGTTGAAATCGAGCTGCTGCACATCTTCAAACTTCTCTATCACAATGGCGTTGCTGTGTGTCTGCCCCACCAAGCCCAACACTTCGGCGTGTCCCAGCTTGCCAAAGATAACGATTTGCGATGCGGTAGCTTTCTTTCTATCTTTCAACTCCGTTTCCAAGTCTACCTTTTCAAGGTCGCACGCAACGCTATTGCCGTTCTTTTCGTATTGATTCTTTATGCGTCGCTGCAACGCCAACACCACAGGGCAAGTGGCATCGATTATCTCTATGTTGTTCTTCCGTGCCAACTCGTAGGTTTCGGGAGGCTCGCCGTGTGCCCGAAGCAACACTGTTGCATTGTGAAGTTCGCGCAACTGGTCGTGGTTGATGGTTATCAGCCCACGTTTGGCAAGCCTTTCCACCTCCATACTGTTGTGTACTATATCGCCAAGGCAATACAACTGCCTTCCTTTTTCTAATTCCTCTTCGGCTTTTTTTATGGCTGTCGTAACGCCAAAGCAGAAGCCGCTGCCTTCATCTATTTCAATTTGAAGCATTGTTGCTATTCACTTTTACTTTAATTGCTCCTTGGCGACCTGTATATTCAGGCGCATAAGCGCATTGTGCGGTGCACGTTCCCGACTGATAAACGCCCTCACGGTCTACAAAATACTCTGTTTCCACAACGTGAGTTCCCTTTGCCATCATATCGAAATAATAGTTTGTGCAGTAGTCTTTCGGTGCTATGTAGTAGCCACCGTATTGGTATCCGCTGATTTGCGATACGGGTTCAAGACACGCTGGACGCTTGTCGGAAACCTGAACAAAGTCGTAATCACGGTCTGCCACAATGGTTATGCGCACCACAACCTTATCGCCAACCTTTGCCTGAACGGCATCTTTCGGGTTGTTGTTGCTGTTTCGTACAAACAATTCGCGCTTGACTGTAAGTCCTGCATTGCTTGCTTTAATCTCTGTAACAGGTTGGAAGAACTGCGCATAGACTGCTCCCCAGCTTGTTCCGCTGCTTGCTTTCTCTACGGTAAACGTGTTTGCAACTTGCTTGCCTTCGCTTTCGTTATGTGAATTAACTGCCACTGGCTGTGTTACTTTCACATATCCCAAGCCTGCAGTAGCCTTTGGAAGTTCCATAACCTTTCCGTCGAGTTTCAAAACGCTCGCTTCGCCATTGTCCATCGTCCACTGTCCGTTGTTCATAAATGCCCAAATAGCATTTACAGAGTTCACTGGCGTATCCCAAGCCTGCGTGCGTTTCGACTGCAAAAGCCATCGTTGTAGGTCTTCAATCGTTTGTTTGTCGGTTGGAGTAATCGTCTTAAACGATTCTATCGCAGCTACTTGCGTTGGTATTTTATAGTCGGACCAACTGTAATAAGCCTTCCGTGTATCGAAATATCTGCCCATTTCTTCCTTGTAAACAGTATATTCCTTGATGCTTTGCAGATATTCTTTTGCTTTCTGAACTTGCTTATACTGCTGCAAGATAACCGCCGTGTTTGCCTTGCCATATATTGTTAAATCGACAGGCTTCTTTGCCAACAAGTCGATAAGATAGGTTATATCTGCCGTTGTCTTGCGTTTTGCCAACGCATTGCTATACAGATAGTCGCAAAGTGCATCGGAAGGGAAGATATTCTTGTATCCCTTGCGTTGCAAACGCTTCATCTCTGCAACACGTTCAGCCACTTCTCTGTCTAAGAAAGCAAAGGCAGAGCTCAATATATCCTCAGTTTCCTCATCTTTTTCACCCATCAACACGTTCAAGCGGGTTAAGGTTTTCACCACTTCAACCGTCATATAGAAACTGCCTGGCATTTTCTCCCACCAAGAGAAAGAACCATTGGGATTTTGCAATCTGCCAAGTCTTTCGATTGTAGACGAAAGGTTGTACTTTATCTGATTGTCATCGAAGAAACGCACAAGCATTTGTTTCTGCTCTCTTTCGTTCTTTGCTTCCATTACCCAAGGCGTCTCTTTAAGGGCAAACTCCTTCAAGTCTTGGTTCTTTTCCAATGCCGACATCATAGAAGTTTCGTTTCCTTGCTCGTTTCTCCAGCTTTCAATAGTCTGTCGTATCTTAGGCGACGTCTTCAAAATCTTATTCGCCAAGCTGTTGGCATAGTAGGCTGACACCAAGCTAATGGCGTTTAGCTCGTTCGCATCAGCAACATACGGCAAGGCTTGTATCATCAACCAATTTGGATTATTGGTATATTCAATCGTCAATCGTTGGTCTGTAGTGTTTGTTGGGAACAGTTTTGTAAGGTCAATGTTCTTTTCTCCCGCCTTGTTTTGCGTAAACGGATAGGTATTAACCACGTATTCACGATTTGGAAGCACTGCCAAATATTGCTGTTCTCCGTCCGAATAGTCGTCGCCACTGGCTATGATGCGCACGATAAGCATACTTTGGTCGGCAATAGAGAGCTTGTTTGCGCCTTCTTCCGACAGCAAACTTGCCAACGAGAACGTTGCCGTTGTTGTTGCATTCGCCTCTAAAGCATAGTCTTTGCTATCTGTATAGAGCACCTTTTCGGTTTCGGCATCAAGTATTTCTATGGTTGCCTTGCCCTTAACAGCCTTATCTGACGAGTTAAAAATACGTGTCGATAGCATTGCTTCATCGCCCATACGAACAAAACGAGGCATATTGGGCTGCACCATTACCGTCTTTTTGGCTACCACTTCATCGGTTAGCATACCATAATTTATGTCTTTGTCGTGTGCAAGTCCCATAAAACGCCAAGTTGTAAGGCTCTCTGGCAGCGTGAATTTAATGCTTACATTGCCATTGGCATCGGTATTCAAGCGGGGATAGAAGAACGCTGTTTCGTTCAAATTCTCACGCATCTGAACGTTATTAGTACCTCTTTTTACAACACCAGAAACAGAATCGGCAACAGCATAGTCCGCCTCTGCCTCATTACGAATGGCTGAATCTTCTTTTATAACAGGTGCGGTGAACTTAACAGAACTACGTGCTTCTTCAGATTTACGAGACTCTGCATCAGCTGATTTTACAACTGCCATCATTTCCATCTTCGCATAAGCCTTGGTTCCTGCACGACTTCCATAACCTCTGATAAAGATTTGTTGGTTTTCAAAGTTATCTACAAAGCGTGTATCAAACTTAGCAAGCGACAGCAGAGGTAGACTCAAAGACTTATAATTGGCGAGCCTACTGAGGCTTAAAGATGAGTAAATCATTTTACTCCAGTCAATATAGCTCGGGAAATTGTTACTGTATGTTGGCTCGAAGTACCACGAGTGTTCGTCTATCTGGTCGAGGCTCTTATCGTAAAGCGTTGCCATGAGCTGCGCCTTTGCAGGTTTTCCGTCAGGATAGCTTATGTTAAGCGTCCATTCTTCTTTCTGTCCAGGCAGCAAAAGATTACGGAAGGTAGTCCACTTCACATTCAAACGTCTATCAGGCATAGGGCGTGCAATACTTTCATTGTGCTTATACAGCTTGCCATTCTTCACCCATGCAAAATTCACGACAATGCCATCGCCATACTCTTCCTTATACGTAAGTTTCCATGTGGTAAGACTATTGCTTTGGTCGATAGCCCCACTGTCAAGCACTTTATTGCCTGAGAAGATAGAATAAAGCACGTGTTGGTCAGCATCGGTGGCACCAAACTGCACGTAAACAGGCTTTCCGTCGCTTGGGAACTTATTTCCGCTTATATAGAACCAATCGTGTGTTTCTATAACAGGGCGTTTGTCGTCCATTGAGAACACAACAAACTCTTGCTCTAATGTATCGTTCTCGCAGATGGCTTGCAACATATAACGACCCGAACGCAATGGTTTCAAGTCTATATTCTTATTAGTTTCCACTGTTGTATATTTGCCAAACAATGGCTTTTCCTTCTTATAAGGTGCTATGGCATAACGAACTTTCCCTTCAATAGGTTTACCTGCAGCGTTCAAATAAGAGAATTTCAGCTGACGCAACTTATCTTTCAATACCTTATCGGGCATATTGCTCGTCAGCACTGTGGCCTTTGTGCCTAATGGCAACGATGCACTTGCTGAACGTGTTTCGCCAGCAAGGTCGGTTACATCGGCATCTACAACAAAGTTATAAAACTTTGCTGACTGCCAATAACCACGATTTGCCGACTTCTTACTCTTCTTTTCATCGGGGAATATGAAAGGTAATTCAATATCGAACTCACCCTTTTCATCGGTTATGGCTTTGCCTTCAAAAACAGTCTCGCTGTTTTCATTACTATACCACCACCATAATACAGGATTACGATTGACTGTGTATGACACCTCTGCACCCTGAACAGGCATACCCGAATAAGCTTTTGCACGTCCTTTCAGCTTGATTGTATCGCCAATGGCATATTTTTCTTTATATTCGTCAATCTCTACCGTAAACGTCGGACGCTTGTATTCCTCTACATTAAAGCTTACTGAAGCTCCATCTCCATCATTGGCATAGACAGAAAATGTTCCTGTTAGCAAACCTTTGGGCAACTCAAAATCGGCAGCAGCTGTACCGAACTCGTCGGTAACAACTTCTTTCGACACTACATCTTCATAGTTGGCATCGCGCAATGTAAGCTTTACAGTCTTGTTGGCAACAGCCTCGCTCTTCAATTCCTTATTGTTCTTCTTGTGAACAAGGAGCGAAGCGTGCACAGTTTGCCCAGGACGGTACACTTGCCTATCAGTAAAGAGGTCGTAAACCTCGAATTCTATTCTTTCCTTACCGTAATAATAGTTTGTTCTAATGAACGAATTAGGGCATGCTTTGTCCGTATTGGTAGAGACATACACTTCGTCTGGTTCGTCCTTACCATAATTGTAATAAGCCTCGCCACGCTCATTGGTCTCAACATATCTTATAACGGGCGGTTGTTTGTAGTAGCTACGCTTCTTCAACTTTATTTTAACATTCGGTATAGGCTGCCCTGTTGTTGAATTAACCACTACATACCGTATCTTGTTTGCGGGCTGTTCTTCTGCTATTACATACAAGTTGGTAATGTAATAGAGTTCGTATTGTGGGGCTAACCGATTGTTCGACGATGCCAACTCGAACAAATAGACACCTGCATCTAAGCGAGGGAGTTCCAACGAGTCCTCAATTACCTCGTAAGGAGCATTGCCTGAATATGTGCGCTTTACGGTCTGCACAGTAGCAGGCAACAGTTTCGTCTTTATTTTCGCTAAACTATTAGAGTTGCGAGCCGATAATTTATCGTCGCCCGTCAGCGTTGTGCGCGTTATGGTCAGCGTTAAATCGTTGATATTTCTAACCTTAATGTCTTTCAAAATTCGTTCCTTATGAGGCGCACCCACATTTTCTGACACCCACATTTGGAACATTGGCGCAGTAAGGGCTTCGCGTTCGTTGCGCAGATAGTTGGTGTTTTTCCACGTTCCCCAACGTTTCAAGGCATTATCTATATATTCGATGCGCTGCTTTACATCTATCTCCTCTTCGTCTTTCAAGTATTTGTATTTCGCTACTGCCACATTTCCACATATAGGCAAGTCGCCATAGAGCGCAATGAGCGAATCTAAAGCCTCCTTGTTGTTTTCTTCTTTTACGCCCATATAGGCACTGTAACAAGCTGCCTCGCGGTTTCCCACCGATGTGTAATACTTGCTTGCTTTGTCGTACTGCCCTGCTTCGAAAGCAATAACGTGGAGAAGGTCGTTCTTGAAGATGGCGTCGTCCTTTCCTTCTTTTATCAACGGTGTGTACTTGCTACACTGAACATCTGCCAACAAGGCTGGATTTGCCATCGCTTTATCGAAATAACCAGCAATCAACTCGTCTTTGTCCTCATCGTATTTAAAGATTCTGCCCAACGCACAGTTGTAAACAGCATACAATACCTTGTCTGTTGTCTCGGCTTTAGCGCAGAGTTTCTTTAAACGAGCCTTTTCCGAATCCGCTGAATCGGGCGATATTCTCGTCTGCAAACTTGAGGTCAGCAACTCGGCTGCCAACAAGTTGCCGTACGATTTCTCTTTTTGAGCCTTGCTTATAATATTCTTTAAGACACTTATTTGTGTCTTGGGCAAGTCTTTCCCCCTTGCTATATCTACTTGTTTCCACAATTCGTCGTAGCTCTGTGCAAACAAATTGAATGACACCATAAATAATAATGTAAGTACAGTTAATAGTTTTTTCATAACCTTCTCTGCTTTAGAAATAACTAAAAATATATGCCAGCAGTTGCTTTGAATGGTCAGGAACGTGATAAACCGCACGCCTACACCTCTCTCTGCTGCTTGTTGCATCGCGACCGCCTCCACTCGTAGGGTCGTGATTTATCACGTTCCTATCGGCAAAGAGCAAGTCTTTATATGGTACAAAGATACGCCTTTTATGTTATAAAAGATGAGAAAATAGGATTTTTCATTACGAAAAATGATATTTTTTAATAGTTTTTCAATATCTTTGTAAATAGAAATATTTCACCCAAACTGCATTATCGCAGTGCCTAAACAAACATATTGGAATATGACAATTGTAAACATCGCCCTCATTCTATTTACGGTGCTCTGCATAATATGGTTGGCAAAACGAACGAAAATAGCCCGAAGCAAACCACAAAAATACGTGGAGCCTTTGCCATACAAGCCCTTAAGCCTCAACGAAGTTAAGGAACTTTACACCGATGGCGAACTTCTGTGTCGTGCAGGCTACCTACACTACCATTTAGACATAGCCAACGCAATAGACGAAGAAGAGGAAGGACTGTTCGTAGGCTACGCCAAAGCCGACCCACAACACGCCGAGCGTATTTGCATTTACGACCTTCAGCACACCGAACGAGGACATATGGACAACCAAACCGACCTATACCACAATCTTTCTGCCCGCAAGCAGGCTGCCGTATATGGCTTTTTGCTGCACAGCGAAGCAAAAGGATACTACGGAGAAGTTTGTGTAAAAGTGAGATAGACAAGCTAAAAACAAGCGATAATTATGTAAAGATTTTTATAAACATATCTCTCGTGTAACAAACTCGTTATCAACGCTTTACAAAACCTGTTGTTTTGCGTTCCAAAAGCGTAGGTTTTGCACGGTAAAAGCGGCTGTTTTGCGATGCAAAACCTACGCTTTCGCAACGCCAAAGCGCAGTTATCACTTTTTAACGGAATAATCTTGACAAAGTAAGGGTGAATTTTGGGTTCTTGCACCGAATTGCAAGAAGAAAATAATCGGATTAATCTTGTGTTGCCTTATCTTCAGAAATCTGTGATTTCTTTGCTGCCCGTGCCTGCTCAATTTTATCTTTTATGCTCTTTATATGTGCAATGGCGTGCTTGCGGGCACTGATAATCTGATAGCGATAAACAAGGCAAGTGATGGAGAAATATATGGTAGTTTGTATCCAAAGGGCAAACACTTCGGTGCGTATGTCGGCAAAAGTGCCCCCCATAGACGACAGACGGAGGAAGCCACGCACGCCGAAGGTAGACGGAATGAGCCACGACAGCCCCTCCCAAGCACCTGGAATGTTGCTCTGCGGCCAACTTACTCCCGTCAGGAAAAGGAAGGGAATGGAGGTAAACACGACAAGCAACATTACGTTTTCGCGATAACGGACAACGCACGAAATCGTCATACCGAAGAAAATAACCGATAAAAGATAAGGCACAAGCAGGCGGATAAGGTCTATAGGGTGCGCCAGCATTGTGAAGTTGAAGAAGCGTGGCACTGCCAAAGTAATGTAAGCCGTTACCACACAGTATATCATGAAGTAGCAAAGCGATTTGCCTAACACTATTTTCAGTATGCCGTTGTGGTGCTTGCTGATGGGGACAAGGTCTTGATAGCGGTTGTTTTCGCGTGCCGTACCTGCCGAAAGACCAATGCCGAGCAGCAGTGTCTGTTGCAGGATAAGTATCAGCACGCCTGGCAGAATGGCGTTTCCGTATCCTCCCGTAACGTTGAAGATGGGTTCTTCGGCTATTTCCATAGGCTGCGTTCTCAACTCTTCGTCGCGCACGGTAACCGTTCCTATCCCCTCTTTCTGCCGTTCCTTGCCCATATCGAGCGAAACATGGATTGCCGTTAGATAAATGGCTTTGTAGGCAAGCATAATACTCATGTCGCAATAAATGCTGATATGGGCTTGCTCGCCACGGTTCAGCGTGCGTTCAAAGTCTTCAGGAAAGAGCATAATGCCGTTGGCTTTTTGTTGTGCCACAAGGGTTTGCGCCTCTGAAAGACTGTTACAATAATAGGCAGCCTTTACGTCGGGCGAGGCATCAAACATACGAATGAACTGGCGTGAAGTAGCCGTGTGCGACTGGTCTACTATCACGACGGGCACATCGCGCACCACCTCGTTGTTGTAAATCCACGAGTAGAGAAGCGGATAGAGCAACGGCACAAGAATGAAGAAGATTAGCACACCTTCGTCCTTGATGGTATTCTTCATCTCTATCCACCAAATGTAGCAGATAGAAACTATCAAATTGTTGCCTATGTCTGTACGACGGCCGTCTGTTTTCTTCTTCATAAGCCACTTACAAGCCCCTCTCTGTTGCGAAAGGGTATGGATTTAGCGTAGTGCTTTGTTATGTTTTATTCAACTGTTCTTCTGATTTAGGAACGCAACAAATTGCGTCCTGCGGTTTCTACGGATTGCTTTTGATGTGTAGGGGCGTGAATTATCACGTTCCTAACGCCCACGAAGCAAGTGTCCACCGCATATACTTACTGTAGGGAACACCTACAACAGCGTTATGGTATATACACATACTCCAGCATAGCACGGCGAATGTTGCGCACCGTAAGCAATGGAAGGGCTGCAAATGCCACAAGTGCCACCACGTGCGGCCACGCATTTATGAGCGGATAGCCGTTGAAGATGCTCATTTGGTACACCATATAATAATGTCGGAGCGGTACGAGCTGTGCCATTGCCACGATGGGCGAGTCCATTGCAAACAGCGGATAGGTTGCACCGCAAGCTGAAAAGCCCACCACAGCCCATAATGAACAAATACTCATCGACATACGAAGCGACGGCATCAGTCCGAAAACGAACACGCCGAACCCTTGCGACGATGCCACGGTGAGCAGCGCAAGCAGCAGCATCTTGGCGATTCCACCGGGGTGAGGGAAACCTAAGTAGCCGTAAACGTACCATTCGTAGCCCAAAAATATGGTGAAGAACACAAGGAACTGCGGCAACAACTTGCCCGAAATGGCGATGAAGATATTCTTTCCTGCTATTTGCAGCCACTCTCTAGAACGTCCGAACTTCAGTTCCGTGCCTATCGAGTATGCCGTAATGAGCAACATAAACAGCATGAGCACACCCGGCACCATAATTGTAGACAGGTAAATGTTGTAGCTCAGCCACGGATTGCCTATCGTATGCACATCAAGAACAATGGGTTGGAGCCTTGCTTTTATTTCGCGTTCGGTCTTTCCGAACATCTCAAGCTTAGCCGAACCTACGGCTGCAGAGCCAAGTGTGGTGATGATTTTCAGGTCTTTGAAAAGCAAGGAGCCTGCTACGAGCGTTACATTGCTGTAATAGAACGACACTTTGGGCTGTCTTCCGCTGATGAGTTTCGCCGTCGTGCCTTCGGGAATGTACAGAAAGGCATAGATTTTTCCTTGCTGAATGGCACGCCGTGCTTCGTTCACATTCGTGTAATGTGCCACCACCTTTGTGTTCTGAAAGGCATCTAAACGGCGCACAAGCGTGCGGGTAACGGTAGAATTGTCGTTGTCCACCACGCCGCAAGGCATATCTTCGGGCTGTCCAGTGTTCATAAGCGATGTGAAGAAGAGCAGTATGATAATCGGAAAGACTATCATACAAAACAAGTAGATAGGCGTATGTATCATCTGTCCTACCTCTCGTGCAGCTATTCTTATGATGCGTCGGAACACAGTTGGGATTGTTTTTGCTTTGCTTTCTCTATTCTTCTTGGCTTTACTTCTTCAATATCACCGACATACCAGGGCGTAATCCATCAAACTTGCCAATGGGTTTTGCCTTTACTTGGAAGGTTTTCAGGTCGTACTGACCGTTGGCTTTAGTGGCTTTCCATACAGCATACGTGCCTTGGTCTTTGATAGATGTTACCTGCAACTGGATGTCTTTGTTGAACGCAGGCAAGAAACCTTTCAGCTTTGTGCCCACTTTCATACCGTTCAGCTGGTCTTCACGAATGTTGAAGGTGGTCCAAACGTCGTTCACCATTGATATGCTCATAATGGGACTGCCCAATCCTACAAGTTCGCCCACCTTCGGATAGATGGTAGAAACCTCGCCGTCGGCAGTTGCCCGCTGCACTGTTTCCTTCAAAATAGACTTCACCACGTCTACTGCAGAGCGTGCCGCCTGTGCTTGTTTCTTCGCTGCTCGCTTCGTTTCTTCGCGCTTTCCGCTCGTCGCAAGTTCGTATTGGGCACGTGCAACATCTACCGCCGACTTCGTTGTTTGAAATGCTGCTTCGGCTTCGTCGCGCTTTTGTGCAGAAATAACGCCCTCATTGTATAGTCGGAGCAGGCGTCCGTAAGTCTTTTCGGCTATGTCGTTGGCTGTAATGGCTTGTTGATAAACCTTATAGGTAGCCGTTATAATCTCCTGTCGGTTAGGTGCTTCGGACAAATCGCTTAATGCTTCGGTTGCGCCTGCTGCTGCAGCGGCAACCTTTTCCTGTGCGCTGACCTCTGGAATTTCGAGTACTGCCAACACGTCGCCTTTATGAACGTAGTCGCCTTCCTTTACTCTGATTTCGCTGACACGCCCTGGCAGCTTGCAAGCCACACGGTATTCGCTGACTTCCACTTCTCCTTGTATAATCTCTTCTTCTTTTCCTAATGTGAAATAGCCTATTACTGCCACCGATACAACTACGGTAGCAAAGCCGAGAATGGCTAAAAGAATATTGTTATGTTGCGATTTTGCTGACATAATGAAAGCCTTTTATATTGTTTGTTTTGTTTCAATTGTGATTTTATTTCGATATTTTGAAGCACACGAAGCGAAGTTTGGCTGCTGTATTTTATGCTGTCTTCAGTCGTTTTTACAGTTCGCCGAGTGCCTTTTTAAGTCCTACCTGTGCAGTGCGTACGGCTATTTCGGCATCTATAATGGCTGTTTTTGCCGACAGCCAAGCTGTTTGTGCCTGCATGACATCGGTAACAGTCATTACTCCTTCGGTAAATCCGAGGTTGGCTACACGCAGGTTTTCTTCTGCCGATGCCATATTCTTGTTCGCCGTAGCAAGGCGTGAGTTCGCATTCTTCAAGCGGAAGCGGTTCTGTTCCACCTCCAAACGTATCTTGTGGCGCACATCGCTCAGTTCCATTTGTGCCATTTGCGTAACCGAACGAGCCGCCCGCACCTTGTATTTGCCTTCTCCCCAGTTCCAAATAGGTACGTGTAAGACGAGTCCAATGCTCCAAACGTCTTTGAATTTCTGCTCGAAACCATTGAAGGAATTAGGGTTTGTAATGGTGTAACCTGCTGTTAGGGCAAGGTGTGGACGATAAAACGACTGAATGAGCTTTGTGTTCTGCTTGGTTATATCGACCGTGTTCTGCAATATCCGCACTTCGGGACGAGCGTTGAAAGCCGTGTCTGCATCATTATAATTGGTGGGCGTGAAGGCTGAAAGTTCATCAGTATTCTCGTCTTCGAGCTTCAAATCGCCGTCAAGAGGCAATCCGCAGAGTTGGCAGAGTGCCATTTTCGCAAGCGAAATGCCGTTTTCTATTTCCGTAATGGTAAGGTTTGCCGTGTTCACAGCTACCGAAACCTTTAGTCCGTCTGCCTTTGTCGCTACGCCAGCATCGTACATTTTGTTCACATTATCGTGCAGTTTGCTTATCAAATTGCGGTATTGTGTGGCAAGTTGTTCCTTCTTTCGGAGCGAAACAATGAGCCAATAGGCGTTGTCTACTGCGAAAAGAACCGTTTGTCGTTTCAGTTCAATGTCGTTTTGGGCAAACTCTTCGCCAATGGCAGCTATGTCGTTCATAGCTTTTATGCCACCTCCCATATATATAGGTTGCGTAACCATAATGCCTGCAGCGTATATATTCTTTGTATTTGTGCGCAATCCCTGACGTATGGTCTCGCCAATATTGTTGCCTGCCTGCGACAACGGAGCGGTTATGTTGCCCAAAACATCGCCCAAACGTTGTGCTGCTTCGGCTGAAATAATGCCCTGCTGCACCAACTGACTGATGTTTTGACCTATTTGTCCGTTTAGTTTATCCACCGTAGCCGACCCCAACGATGATAAAGTTTTCTTCTGTTTATCGTTGAGCAAGGATACTTCGCGCGACAGATGTTCGTATCCTGCCATACCTGTAACGCGCGGCAGATATTTGGTCTTGGCTGCTTTGTGTGTGTTTTCAGCTATATCGGCTGTAACACGCGATATTGCAAGCTGCCTGTTGTTCGCCAAAGCCATTTCGCGGCAGCGTTGCAGCGATAGCGTTTCTTGCGAAAAAGCCGTTGGAACAGCTGTGAATAATATGCTGAAAAGCAACGTTAGTCTCATCATATAAACATTGTTGTAAACAGAATACAAAAGTAAAGTATTTTAAATGTAAATCAAAGAAAATTGTTCTATACTTTCTTTATTTTCGTTAAAGGGCAGAATTTTAGAGAAAAAAGGAACAAGTTTTATTTTTTTTTCTTACTTTTGCATACGCAATTGTACTTAATACAAAACTTAGAACAATTTCATTAAATGAACAAGAAGGGCTTTTTATATAAGGTGTTCGACCTTTATTATGATGGTTTCAGGAGCATGACGCTGGGCAAGACACTGTGGTTAGTGATTTTAGTCAAGCTCTTTATTATGTTTTTTATTCTTAAATTGTTCTTTTTTCCTAACTTCATAAAGGAGAATGCGAAGAAGGGAAACGAAGCCAAATTCGTAGAAACGGAAATGCTGAAACGGAATTAACCCCGTTATTGTGGGACTTACAGAGTTCTTTGACGGTAAAAAGCTACAAGCAACCAATAGTTTACAAAACATTACTGACGGCGAAAAGCTGCTAACAACGAGTGATTTACGAAACACTCTGACAGCAAAAAGCCGTGAATAAAAAGCGAACAAAATAAATTCTAACAGTTATATTATTCAACAATGGGAAATCTATTATTAACCATCGACCCAGATGTAGTGAACTGGTCGCGTGCCCAGTTTGCGCTTACAGCCATTTATCACTGGCTGTTCGTGCCACTCACGCTTGGCTTGGCACTCATTATGGCAATCATGGAGACGTACTATTATCGTACGGGAGAAGAGTTTTGGAAAAAGACAGCCCAATTCTGGCAGCGTCTTTTCGGTATTAATTTTGCGATGGGTGTTGCCACTGGCATCATCTTGGAGTTCGAATTTGGAACCAACTGGAGCAACTACTCTTGGTTCGTGGGCGATATTTTCGGCGCGCCACTTGCCATTGAGGGTATGCTGGCTTTCTTTATGGAGTCTACTTTCGTAGCGGTTATGTTCTTCGGTTGGAAGAAAGTGTCGCGCGGATTCCACCTTGCGTCTACTTGGCTCACAGGTATTGGTGCCACTATATCGGCTTGGTGGATTCTCGTTGCCAATGCGTGGATGCAGAATCCTGTCGGTTGCGAGTTCAATCCCGACACGATGCGCAACGAAATGACATCGTTCTGGGAAGTGGCTTTAAGCCCAATGGCAGTGAATAAGTTTACCCACACCATTACTTCGGCTTGGGTTTTGGGTGCCGCTTTCTGCGTTGGCGTCAGCTGTTGGTACTTACTGAAGAAGCGTCATGTGGAGTTTGCACGTAAGAGCTTGAAGATTGGTGCAACCGTAGGTCTTGTTTCATCGTTGCTTACAGCGATGGTTGGCGACGAATCAGCCTATCTTGTAGCAAAGCACCAGCCTATGAAGCTTGCAGCTATGGAAGCTTTGTATGAAGGAGGCAAGGGTGAGGCACTCACAGCAGTTGCTCTTGTCAATCCGATTTCGCAGCCCGACTATATGAACGCAACTGAACCACCTATGAAGATAGCTGTTCCTAATGCGCTTTCGTTCCTTGCAACACGCGACTTTAACGGTTATGTACCAGGTATTCGCAACATTATAAACGGCTATACGAAGGACGACGGCACTGTTGAACCATCGCTCAAAGAGAAGATGGCACGCGGTAAGCAAGCCATTGCAGCCCTCAAAGCTTATCGTGGGGGACAGAAAACGGAAGCCAATATAAAGACTTTGAAGGACAATATGAAGTACTTCGGCTATGGCTACATTAAGAATGCCGACGAAACCGTGCCTCCTATCGGCATCAACTTCTGGGCATTCCGCATAATGGTGGGCTTGGGTTCACTGTTCATTCTTGTATTTGCCATTATCCTGTTTGTAGTCTATCGCAAGGACATCACACGTCCTCGCCTCTTGCAATTGGTAGGTGTTGCCCTCATTCCGTTGGCTTACATTGCGAGCGAATGTGGCTGGTTGGTAGCCGAATTTGGCCGTCAGCCTTGGACAATTCAGGATATGTTGCCAACGTGGGCAGCGGTGAGCGACCTCAACAGCGGAAGCGTAGCTCTTACGTTCTTCCTCTTCCTGTTCCTCTTCACTGCTATGTTGTTGGTAGAAATTAGCATTATGTGTAAACAAATAAAGAAAGGACCAGAACTATGACATACGATTTTTTGCAGCATTACTGGTGGTTTCTCATTGCACTTTTAGGCGCGTTGCTCGTCTTCCTAATGTTTGTGCAGGGTGCCAACTCTATGATATTCCAGTTGGGTAAGACCGATGTAGAACGCCGTATGGTGGTAAACTCTACAGGTCGCAAGTGGGAATTTACCTTCACCACGCTCGTTACGTTCGGCGGTGCATTCTTCGCATCGTTCCCACTTTTTTACAGCACCAGCTTCGGTTCGGCTTATTGGGTGTGGGTCATCATTCTTTTCTCGTTCATCATTCAGGCTGTAAGCTATGAATTTCAGAACAAGGCAGGCAATCTTCTCGGTGTAAAAACCTTCCAAACCTGCTTGATTATCAACGGTATCGTGGGGCCGTTGCTCCTTGGCGGTGCAGTGGCAACCTTCTTTACAGGCTCTAATTTCATTGTAGAAAAGGCGAATATCGTGAACGAAATGCAACCTGTCATCTCGCATTGGGCGAATGCTTCTCGTGGTCTTGACGTGTTGCTGAACCCTTGGGTGGTTATTTTCGGTATTGCGGTTGTGTTCCTCGCTCGTGTGCTGGGCATACTCTACATTAATAATAATGTGGCTGAGGATGCCATTCGCTCGCGCGTTCGCCCGCAATTGTTGGTGAACACGGCGTTGTTCCTCGTTTTCTTCCTCGCTTTCTTGGTGAAAACCCTCATCGGCGAAGGCTATGCAGTAAACGCAGAAGGCACCATCGTGATGGAACCAATGAAGTATCTGAACAATCTTCTCGATATGTGGTACTTGGCACTCGTTCTCTTGGTGGGTGTGTTGCTGGTGCTTTTCGGCATCGTTCGCACCCTTATGCAGAAGGATTACATCAAGGGCATTTGGCCAACAGGCATCGGCGTGGTGCTGGTTGTTATCGTGTTGTTCCTCATTGCAGGCTACAATAACACGGCTTACTACCCTTCTACTGCCGACTTACAAAGCTCTCTGACTATCAAGAACAGCTGTTCGAGCGAGTTCACCCTTACCGCAATGTTCTATGCAAGTTTGATAGCACCATTCGTTCTCGCTTATATCTTCTACGCTTGGCGCAGTATCGACAGCAAGAAGATTGACCGTCAGGAAATAGAAGAAGACGACCACGCATATTAAAACTCTTTTTCATTTCATCGTTTTATCCTAAATAGCGATAAAACTATATCTTCCCACACGATGTACCACAATGTTGGTGCATCGTGTTTTTGTATATTCCTATAATCCGTAATGCAGGTTTGGGCGTGATTTTTCACGCTCCTTACAGTTAAGGAAAAGTGGGGGCATATAGAAATTCTAGAAAAACTAGAATCTTCTAGAAACTCTAGCATAAAACTATATAACAGCCCTAACTTTGTAAAGATAATTCGTAGGAAAAACGCTAATTTCGATTTGGCACTGCGAAAGCGGCTGTTTTGCCGTCCAAAACAGCCGCTTTTACCGTGCAAAACCTACGCTTTTACAACGCAAAACAATAGCTTTTACAATGCATTGATAACAAGCAAGTTACACAAGAATTACACTTGCGAAAAATATTTACACTATTCTTGCCAACTTTCCGCCCATAAAATAAGTTGCTTCCACAGAATTTCTACTCTTCCGCAAGCATATTTCATCGAAAAAAAAATGGCTTGCAAAGCACGATTATGGCACAATTATTGTACCTTTGTCAATCGAAGACATTAATATAAATCATACATTATATAATATATGGAGAAAAAGGAAACACCCGTCTTGCTGCTCACAGGATACCTCGGAAGCGGAAAGACAACACTCGTAAACAAAATTCTTAGCAACAATAAAGGTATAAAATTCGCTGTCATCGTAAACGATATTGGCGAGGTGAACATCGACGCCGACCTAATAGAAAAAGGTGGCGTGGTAGACCAACAGGACGATTCGTTGGTGGCATTGCAGAACGGTTGCATCTGCTGCACACTGAAAATGGACTTGGTGCAGCAGCTTAGCGACATCGTGAAGATGCACCGTTTCGACTACATCGTGATAGAAGCCAGCGGCATCTGCGAGCCTGCCCCTATCGCACAGACCATTTGCGCCTATCCGCAAATCTATCCCGACCTTGCAAAAGACGGTCGTGCGGTGCTCGACAGCATCGTTACGGTGGTAGACGCACGCCGTATGTGCGACGAATTTTCGGCAGGAAACGACCTGATGAAGAAGGAATTGGACGAAGACGACATAGAAAATCTGCTGATACAGCAAATAGAATTTTGCAGTTTCGTGCTGCTGAACAAGGCTGACGACGTATCGCCTGAAGAACTGCAGAAAGTGCGCACCATTGTCCGCGCGCTGCAACCGAAAGCAGAAATCATAGAATGCAACTACGGCGATGTGGATTTCGACCGCATTCTCGACACGAAGGACTTCGATTTCGACAAGGTTGCAACGTCTGCTTCGTGGATTGCTGCCATAGAAAACGAGGGCGGCGACGAGCACCACGAACACGATGAACACCACCACGATGAGCATCACGGCGAGAAACACAGCCACCACCATCATCACCATCACCACCACGACCATCTTGAAAACGAAGAGCACGGCGAGGCATTGGAATACAACATCGACACGTTCGTGTACTACGCACGCCGCCCATTCGACCTGAACTTCTTCGACGACTTCGTTGCACGCAAGTGGCCGAAGAGCATTATCCGCTGCAAAGGACTGTGCTACTTCGACAACGAGAAAGATGTTTGCTACGTTTTCGAGCAGGCTGGCAAGCAGGTAACGCTGCGCAATGCGGGTCAGTGGTACGCCACCATGCCCGAATTTGAACTTCGCGAGTTCCTTGAGCGCAACCCACGCTTGAAGAAAGACTGGGAAGAACCTTACGGCGACCGTATGCAGAAGCTGGTGTTCATCGGTCAGAATATGGACAAAGCAGCCATTAAGGCAGAATTAGACAAATGTTTGAAATAAACCAATAAAGCAATTGTTATGAAAAAAACTATCACCTTTCTTCTCTTCTGCCTTGTAGCTGTATTGGCACAGGCGCAGACCGACACCCGCCGCGAGGTGGAACTCGTTACCGACAGCGGCACTATCCGCATTGCACTCTACAACGAGACACCCCTGCACCGCGACAATTTCCTGAAGCACGTGCAGAATGGAGATTACAACGGTGTGTTGTTCCACCGTGTTATCAAGAATTTTATGGTGCAGGCAGGCGACTTGGCATCGAAAACGGCACAGGCTGGACAGATGCTCGGCGATACTCCTGAGGCTTACAGCATACCTGCCGAGATTTGTTTTCCTAAGCTCTACCACAAGCGTGGCGCATTGGCAGCTGCACGCGAGGGCGACAACGTGAACCCCGAACGTGCATCATCGTCTACCCAGTTCTACATTGTTTGGGGACAGAAGTTCAGCGACCAGCAGTTGGAATGGGCGCAAAGCCGTATCGACAAATACACCGACGGCAAGGCAAAGCTAACGCCCGAACTCTGCGAAACCTATAAAACGCTTGGCGGTACACCTCATCTCGATGGTTCGTACACCGTATTCGGCGAAGTGCTCGAAGGTCTCAACATCGTTGAAAAGATACAGCAGGCAGCCACAGACGACAACGACCGACCCATCAACGATATTCGTATCGTAACGGCAAAGGTAGTTAAGTAAAAGTCTGCACGCAGCTTTTGTTGGTACAATTGCCATTCATTGCGCATCAGAAGTGGCAGCAGAAAAATGTTGAGGCGTGATTTATCACGTTCCTAACATCTACAAAAGGTAAACAGAATACCCACGAATGGTAAGTAGAATACTTACGAATGGTAGACTTTACCACCTTCAAAGAATAAAAAAAGCCCCGCAATTGCGGGGCTTTACTATTACTATTGACTTGTTGCTTATTGCAACCCGAGGCTCTTCTTGATAGCCTCAATCTTCTCATAAGCACGTGCACGGCAAGCCTTGAAGTCGGCTGCGGTTTGCATCTTGTCCTTTATTTCGAGATAGAACTTAATCTTTGGTTCGGTTCCCGATGGGCGAACGCTCACCTTTGTTCCGTCGGTGCAGAACCATTGTAGCACGTTGCTGGTATCAGGCATAACGAGTTTGGTCTTGTTGCCTGCAGCATCGGTAGCTTCAAGGCTTTGATAATCCTTCCACAAACATACGGTACTGCCGCCCAAATCCTTCGGTGGGTTGGCACGGAAGTCGCGCATCATCTGCTGAATCTCGTCTGCACCGCTTTTTCCGGGACGCTCTACGTTGATTGTAAACTCTTCGCTGAAACCGTATTCCAAGTATATATCCATCAGCAAATCGTAGAGAGTCTTGCCTTTATCCTTTGCGTAAGCGCAGATTTCAGCCAACAGCGAGCAGGCACTGACAGCGTCTTTGTCGCGGTTAAAGTCGGAAGCCATGAAGCCGTAGCTCTCCTCTCCACCACCGATATAGTTCTTTTCGCCTTCAGAAATGGCGATTTCGTGTGCTATCCACTTGAAGCCAGTGTAGCAGTCGCGCATTTCTATGTGCTGCTTCTTGGCGATTTCGGCAATCACTTCTGTGGTTACGATGGTCTTGACGATGTAGTCTTTCGGTGTCATCTTGCCCAATGCCTGGCGATTGGTGATGATATACCAAAGGAAAATCAAGCAAGTTTGGTTGCCGTTGATGAGAATCCACTCGCCGTTGCTGTCCTTGCAAGCCATACCCACGCGGTCGGCGTCAGGGTCGGAAGCCATCAGAATGTCGGCATCGAGCTTCTTTGCATCGCGCAAACCGAGTGTCAGAGCTTCTGCTATTTCAGGGTTCGGACGGTCTACGGTAGGGAAATTGCCGTCTTTCACCATCTGTTCTTCGACGCAATGAATGTTTGTGAAACCCCAGTCGCGCAGTGCTCGTGGTATCATAACCCGACCCGCACCATGCAGCGGAGTGTAAACAATGCAGAGGTCGTGCTGTCGTTTGATTACTTCTGGGTCGATGCAAACCGTCTTAACATTCTCAAGATAAACCTTGTCTACCTCTTCTCCGATGATTTCGATAAGGTCTTTGTTGCCCTCGAACTTCACATCTTCAATCTTAACCAAGTTCACTTGGTCGATGATACCTTTATCGTGTGGAGCCAGCACCTGTGCGCCGTCGTCCCAATAAGCCTTGTAGCCGTTGTATTCGCGAGGGTTGTGGCTCGCTGTAATGTTCACACCGCCCTGCGCTTTGAAGTGTCGAATAGCGAAAGAACATTCAGGTGTAGGACGCAAATCCTCGAAAAGATAAACCTTAATGCCGTTTGCCGAGAAAATGTTGGCAACGGTTTCGGCGAACAGACGAGAGTTGTTGCGGCAGTCGTGGCATACCACTACCGAGATTTGCTCCCTGTTCTTGAAGTTTATTTTAAGGTAATTGGCAAATCCCTGCGTTGCCATACCAACGGTGTAGACGTTCATACGGTTAGAGCCTGCGCCCATAATGCCGCGCAAACCGCCTGTTCCAAACTCAAGGTCTTTGTAAAACGACTCGATAAGAAGGTCTTTGTTTTCGCTGTCCATCATTTCCTGAACAGCCTTGCGGGTTGCTTCGTCGAAAGCAGGAGCGAGCCATTGTGTTGCTTTCTGCTCGCACTGGGCAATAAGTTCTTTGTTCTGCATAGTTTCCTGATAAATTTTATCGAGGGCTCTTTTTACGTCCCTCAAACGATTTGAAAATATAGTTGATGCTACCTGCGCACTGTTGCCATTGAACGAACGAGGGGGTATTGCACGCATATAGTTTTGCAAATATACAGAAAAGATTGAGATTAATGGTGTAAAATCGCAATTATTTTTGTATTTTTGTATCCTATTTAAGAAAAAGAATTAAAACTAAAAGATAATGGAAATATATTTTCAAGGTGTCATTCTTGCCGTCTGCACCTTTCTTATTATAGGCTTGTTGCACCCCGCAGTGATAAAATGGGAATACTATTTGGGCACGAAAGCTTGGTGGCTGTGGCTCGTTGGCGGCATTGTCTGCTGTGTTTGGGCATTGTTTGTAGCCGATATATTCTGGTCGGCACTGCTCGGCGTTACGGGCGCATCGCTGCTTTGGGGCATCGGCGAGCTGTTCGAACAAGTGAAGCGTGTAGAGAAAGGGTGGTTTCCGATGAATCCCAAGCGCAAGGACGCATATAAACGCGAGGAATGAAAGCAACTTTAATCTTGGTGGGAAAAACCACCGAAGATGTCTTCGTGCGTGCCATTGCCGATTATACGGGGCGCATAGCCCACTATCTGCCGTTCAACATCGTTACGCTACCCGAACTGAAGAACACCAAGAAACTATCGGAAGCGCAACAGAAAGACCGTGAGGGCGAAATGATATTGAAGGAAATACAAACGTCAGACACAGTTGTACTGCTCGACGAGCACGGCAAAGAGTTCCGTTCGGTGGAGTATGCCGCATGGCTGCAGAAGAAACAGAACACCGCCAAGCGATTGGTGTTTGTCATCGGTGGTCCTTACGGCTTCTCAAAAACTGTGTACGACCGTGCCAACGAAAAGATTTCGCTTTCTAAAATGACTTTCTCCCATCAAATGGTGCGCCTTATTTTCGTGGAACAACTCTATCGTGCGTGCAGCATTATCAAGGGCGAACCGTATCACCACGAGTAGAAAGCAGCGCAATATAAGTACGGAAAATACGCAATAAAAGTGTAAATATTTTTCACAAGCGTATCTATTGTATAACTCTCTAATTATCAACGTATTGTAAAACCTATTGTTTTGCGTTCCAAAAGCGTAGGTTTTGCACGGTAAAAGCGGCTGTTTTGCATTGCAAAACCTACGCTTTCGCAATGCCAAATCGAAATTACCATTTTTCGTCGGAATTATCTTTACAAAATAAAGGCTGTAACATAGTAACTACATCGTAGTGTAACGATAAGAAGTTAATTGCATTTGCGAGGAACTTACAAGAAACAAATAAAGGGATACCGAAGTACCCCTTTTCTGTGACTCCGATGGGATTCAAACCCATGACCTCAGGAACCGGAATCCTGCGCTCTATTCAGCTAAGCTACGGAGTCAATAAGTTGATTGCAAAGATGCAGCTATATCTTATGCAAAGGTACTGCAAAGTTTGCAATTGGCAAAATTTACCTTCTACAAAATACTGCACAAAACGAATGTAAAGATTTATAATTATTGAGAAAACCAAGCATTTTAAGGTTTTTAAACAAAGCTTATAATACAAGCGTTTGTATATGTAAATTTGTTAAGTAATACTTAATAGCTTGATTATCAGGCATTATTTTTGTACCTTTGCACCCGTTAATATGAAACCGAGGTTTGTGCGCGCCGATTCTCACGCCCGTCTTACCGCATAATTTGCCTATCTTATGGCAAGTTTGTAGGTTTCGGAAAATTAGGTATAATGAGAATTTTAAAAGTATTAATTGTAGGATTTTTAATGATTTTGGCAGCAGGCTCTGCGAGTGCAGAGACAGCCATAGGGATTGGAAATTTTGACTGGCGACCCGTGATGGACGCTATTATGCACGTAGAAAGCAAAGGAAATGCAAAGGCTGTGAACGGACCACACGCAGGCATTTTGCAGATTTCAAAGGGTATTGTTACAGAATGCAACAGCATACTGAAAAGCAAGGGCAGCACGAAACGTTATACGCTTGCCGACCGTTTTAGCCCGAATAAGTCGCGAGAGATGTTCGTTTTGTTCCAATCGCGCCACAATGTAAGCAACAATATCGAAAGAGCCATTCGTATGTGGCACGGTGGAGTGAACTTCAGCAAGAGCAAAACCCAGCAGTATTATAATAGGGTGAAGAAGTTTTTGAAGATTTAGTCAGATTTAAAAAGAAAAATAAAAAGAAACTTCGATGCATTGATAACTTGGTTTATCGGGTGCATCGAAGTTTCTTTTTGTTTGGTTCGGTCTTACCATTCAAAGTCGTGTGCAAGACCTCCTTCGCTGGTTTCCTTGTAGAGCGAAGGCAGGTCGTGTCCTGTTTGTTTCATCACGCGCACCACTTTATCGAACGAAATGTGGTGGCGACCATCGCTGAAGTTGGCGTAAAGTTGAGCGTCGAGGGCTCGGCAAGCTGCAAAGGCGTTGCGTTCGATGCACGGTATCTGCACCAAGCCGCAAACAGGGTCGCACGTCATACCGAGATGGTGTTCCAATCCCATTTCGGCTGCATATTCTATCTGCGATGGGGTGCCGCCAAATAGCTGGCACGCTGCTGCCGAAGCCATTGCACAAGCCACGCCGACCTCGCCTTGACAGCCCACTTCTGCACCAGAGATAGAGGCATTTTCTTTTACTACGTTTCCGAAAAGTCCTGCCGTTGCCAAAGCACGGAGTATTTTACGTTCAGAAAACTGGTGTGCCTTGTATAGATGATAGAGCACGGCAGGCATTACACCGCACGACCCGCAAGTCGGAGCCGTAACGATTGTGCCGCCCGCAGCATTCTCCTCGCTTACCGCAAGTGCGTAGGCATATACCAAACCACGTGATTGCAGGCTGGTTTTATAGCTCTGCGCCTTTATGTAATATTTGCCCGCCTTGCGCGAAAGGTTCAGTGGGCCAGGCAGAACACCGTCGTTTTCCAAGCCTTCTTCTACTGCGTGGCACATTGTCGTCCACACTTCGTGTAGGTATTCCCAAATTTCCGCACCCTCGCAGTGGTCTACATATTCCCAAAAACCGCGTCCGTTCTTTTCGCACCAGTCTTGTATCTCCTTCATAGTAGACAGCTGATACACGGGTGTTGTGTAGAACATATCGTCCTTTCCCTTGCCTTCCGACAGGGCTCCGCCGCCTACACTGTACACCACCCATTCATCAACGACTTGCTTTTCGGCATCGAATGCCTTGTAGCGCATACCGTTGGTGTGGTAGGGTAGCACCGTTTTTGCCTGCCAGACTATTTCCACGGGGGCTATTTCCGACAGCACTTCGGTAATTGCCACATCGGTAAGGTGCCCTTTTCCTGTTGCTGCCAGACTGCCATAAAGCGTTACTTCGAACGCCTTTGCGTTTGGATTTCGGTGTGCAAATATCTCTGCTGCGTGCGCAGGTCCCATTGTATGGCTGCTTGAGGGGCCTTTTCCTATTCTAAAAATCTCCTTTAACGATTTCATAATATCTTCTTCAGGTTTCCAAATACCATTGTGTGGTGAAGTTCAACTTGTACTCTCGCTTTTGATAAATATTCGTATAGCGACGCACAATGCGCATAGGCGACTTTTTCCACGGCTGCAAATATAATGATTAAATATGAATTTAAGCTACCAAAAAGTGTGAAAAATGTTTTTTATGCAGCTTTTACAATGTTTTTTCCGAAAAGCAAAAAAGCCACTCCTTCACAGGAATGGCTTTCTCTAAAGTATTTATAAATAATTGATAGGTTTATCCGTTCATTGATAGTAAAAACTCGTTGTTGTCTTGTGTGCGCAACATACGGTCGTGGATAGAGTTCATTGCTTCTATCGGATTCATATCGGCGATGTACTTGCGCAGTATCCACATACGGTCGATAGTGGTCTTGTCCTGCAGCAAATCGTCGCGACGAGTGCTCGATGCAACAAGGTTCACAGATGGGAAGATACGCTTGTTGCTGAGCGAACGGTCGAGTTGCAACTCCATATTGCCCGTTCCCTTGAACTCTTCGAAGATTACTTCGTCCATCTTCGAGCCTGTATCGATAAGCGCAGTAGCAATGATGGTGAGCGAACCGCCACCTTCTATATTACGCGCAGCACCGAAGAAACGCTTCGGTTTCTGCAATGCGTTGGCGTCCACACCACCCGTAAGCACCTTTCCTGATGCGGGAGCAACGGTGTTATAGGCACGTGCAAGGCGGGTAATGGAGTCGAGGAAGATGACAACATCGTGTCCACACTCCACCATTCGTTTTGCTTTTTCCAACACAATGCCTGCTATCTTCACGTGGCGTTCTGCTGGTTCGTCGAACGTTGATGCAATAACTTCGGCGTTTACAGTGCGTGCCATGTCGGTAACTTCTTCAGGACGCTCGTCTATGAGCAGCATCATAAGGTAAGCCTCGGGGTGGTTTGCTGCTATGGCGTTGGCTATATCCTTCATCAAGATGGTCTTACCTGTCTTTGGTTGCGCCACGATGAGGGCACGTTGTCCCTTTCCGATTGGCGAGAAAAGGTCTACCACGCGTGTTGAAAGATTCGTTGTGCGTGGGTCGCCGCAAAGTGTGAACTTCTCGTCGGGGAAGAGTGGCGTTAGATGTTCAAACGAAACGCGGTCGCGAACTTCCGCTGGGACACGTCCGTTTATCTTGTTGATGGTGGTGAGAGGGAAGTATTTCTCGCCTTCACGTGGTGGACGCACCTGACATTCCACTACATCTCCTGTCTTCAAACCGTTTTGCTTGATTTGGTTGGCAGGCACATATACATCGTCGGGCGACGACAAATAGTTGTAATCGCTTGAGCGTAGGAAGCCATAACCATCAGGCATTACTTCGAGAACGCCGTTCGCTTTGATAATATCGGTGAAGTCGTAGGCTGGTGCAGCAGCTTGTTGCATACCCATTTCCGGATAGAACGATGGCTGGTTGGCATCGTTTGAAATGTTCGGACGGTCGAACATATCGTATGTAGGCACTATTCCTTGGTCTTCGATAGGAATGTCTACCACGGTGATGAAGTCTGTACCATCGCCCGGGTCGCCTGCCCAGATGCCGTCTGCAGCAAAGTTTGCCGCCTCTTCGTTTTGCTCGTTGTGAGCATTAACCTTTGCTTGGAGCTGTTCGATGAGGTTGTTTGTGGCTTCGCCTTCGGCTGTATTCTCTGTATTGGGTGTAAATTCAGCTTCTGGAATAATAGCTTCTGCGTTGTCTTCCGCAGGGGTTTCAGCTTCAACAGGTGCTGCTACCTCTGTTTCAATAGGTGCTTCTGCTTGCACTTCAGCAGCTGTTTCGGTCTGTTCGGGTTCTTCTGTTGCTTTTTGAGTGGTGCGCTTGCGCTTTGGTGTTTCTGCTTCTGGAGCTTCTGCAACAGCAGTAGCAACAGTTTCTTCTGTTTCTTCTTTCTTCTTGCGTCCACGCTTTTTAGGAGCTTCTTCCTCTGTTATGGGTGCAGCTTCCTCTTTCACAGCAGGCTGTTCGTCGGGCATATCCTTAAACAAACTTTGCTGTGGAACTCCTTGTGGCTTGTTTTTTTGGAGGTCGAAGTTCTCTCCTTCCTTTCCGTGTACGGTATAAACTTTATCTGGGTCTTTCTTTGCTATCCTTGTGCGCTTGCGCTTCGTCGTACCCAATGGGTGCGATGCACCAGCATTCATTGCTTGCCTGTCTAGTATAGCATATATGATAGACTCTTTGTCGTCGGTTTTTTTATATTCCGCTTCAAGGTCTTTTGCGATACTCTCCAATTCGGGAATATCCTTTTCTAATAATTCTTCTTTACTGAACATAAAGTATTATGTATGTTATATCGAAATTTTGATTTTGTGGAGGTAAAGGTTTCAGAAGCGAAACCTTATGTGTTCAAAACGTCTGCAAAGATAATTCTTTTATTTGAATATAACAAACGATTGACTACTTTTTTTAAGATGGAAAAGCAATTACTTTATTTCTTTTTCAATTCGTCTTGGTAAGCGAGTATCGCTTTCAGCGTTATTTGCTCGGCTTCTTCGATAGAACAGTGGAGTTTGCCGCCTGAAGCATCGGCATGGCCGCCGCCATTGAAGAACTGAACCGCCATTGGCTGACAGTGAAAACCGTTGCCCGAGCGCAGACTTACCAACACAAGGTTGGGTCGTTCGGTGTCTTCGCGCATCGAAATGCTGAGTTTCAAACCCTTAATCTGCTGCGGTATGTTCACCACACCTTCCAAATCGCCTTTTATAAAATGGAAACGGCGCATCTCTTCTTTCGTTACCGTGAAGTAAGCAGCGTGCAATTTGTTCACCACCTTCATCTTATTGGCGATGATATGTCCACGCAGGCGAAGTGCGTTTACGGAATAGTTGTGGTAGACACGGTTGTATATGTTGTCCTTGTCGATGCCTTTCGACAGCAGTTGTCCGATAACGAAATATATTTCGGGGCGTGTGGAATTGTAGGTGAAGCCGCCTGTGTCGGTCATCATACCGCAATAAATGCATTGCGCACACTCTTTCGTCATGCCATCGTAACCTCCTAACTGGCTGATGATGTAAAATACCATTTCGCTTGTGCTCGACATATTGGGGTTCGACACCGTTATGGCGTTGTTGGTTTCTGGCTCCAAGTGGTGGTCGATGAGTATTCGCTTCGCCTTGCAGCCTTCGAGAGTGGGGCGCATATCTTCTACACGTGTGTACTGGTTGAAGTCCATGCAGCAAACAAGGTCGGCATTGTCGAACACCTGCTGCACGCGGTCGGGGTGTTTGTCGTAGCGTAATATTGTGTTTGCTTCGGGCAGCCACTGCAAGAAGTCGGGATAGGCATCGGGCATACAAACCGTTATGTCGGTCTTACCTATTTGTTTCAAATAGGATTTCCACGCCAAGGAAGAACCGATGGCATCTCCGTCGGGCGATTTATGTGCACAAATAACGATGTGTTCAGCCTCGGCAATAAGCTGCCGCAGCTGCTCTGCCTCGGTGTCGCTTAATAAGTTTACGTTCATTTGTTTCTGTATTGTTCTAATGTATAGGCTATTTCGATACGGAAATGTATCGAAATAGCATAAGGTTGCTTAGCGTTTAAAACAGTTTTTCAGGGTAAACGCCATCGGCAACGAGTTGCTTTATGCGTGCGACAGCGCCGTCGCGGTCGGCATTATGGGTTACGCCGAACCAAGTACTTGTGGTGTCGAGCACGTCTACAGTGGCTGTGCCGTTGGTAATGAGCTTGTTCACCATCATCGGAATGTAGTATTCCGACTTCTTGTTCTCTATGTTCTTTGGGTCTGAAAGGAACTCACGGAAGTCGGCATCGCTGTACTCAAGGTAGTCGGGAGTGAAACCCCACACGTTCATTGACGTAGGTGTATTGTCAGGAACTGTCGTCCAACTGCCGTCTTCCTCCATGTACTGCACCTTGTCGCCGTGGCGTTCAATCTTTGTGCGCTCCACAACGGTGGTCAGATGACCTTGCTCGTTGGTGCTGCAAAGTCCGCGCGAAACGGTTCCGTTCTCGCTCAAGGTGTTGCCAAGACGGAATCCCACCATAGCGTATTTGTTCTTTGAACCCTCGGGAAGGTCGGCAAGGAACTTGCCAATCACCATGAAGGCATCGCGGTTGTAGAAGTCGTCGCAGTTGATAACGCAGAAAGGCTCGTGCACAACGTCCTTCGCCATAAGTACGGCGTGGTTGGTTCCCCACGGCTTTTCTCTGCCTTCGGGCACGCAAAAGCCTTCGGGCAGTGCGTCGATGCTTTGGAAAACTATTTCAGTGGGTATGTGTCCCTCGTATTTTGCGAGTACTTGCTTGCGGAATTGCTCCTCGAAATCCTTGCGAATGATGAAGACTATCTTGCCGAAGCCTGCCTTTATGGCATCGTAAATAGAATAGTCCATAATGGTTTCGCCGTTCGGACCGAGTCCGTCTAACTGTTTCAAGCCACCGTAACGGCTGCCCATTCCAGCTGCAAGAAGTAACAATGTTGGTTTCATTTCTTTTATATGCTTAATGATTTATATTCTAAATGTTTTTTCTTTGGGACTGCAAAGGTACAAAAAAGATTAGAGAATAATATATAATTAAGGTGTTAATAAAAAATATTGCTGCGACCCTTGACACAGAAGAAAAATGTTTTTACATAGTATTTCTAGTTTTCCTAGAATTTCTAGAAACTCCTATTGTAAAACTATAAAACACCCTTAACTTTGTAAAGATAATTCCAACGAAAAACCATAATTTCGATTTGGCATTGCGAAAGCGGCTGTTTTGCGTAGCAAAACCTACGCTTTTACCGTGCAAAACAGCCGCTTTTGGAACGCAAAACAATAGGTTTTGCAAAGCATTGACAGCGAGGTGGTTACGCAACACATACACCTTTGAAAAATATTTACACTTTTATCGTCTGATTTCCTTATATATAATAAGGTGTAAAGAAGAAGCAAGACAGGGGAGCAAGATATGTTTTGGAGGCATTATATAAAAAAAAGATTGACTGTCTCACGACAACCAATCTTCAAAACCTTAATAATCTAATACCATGAAAAACACATTGCAAAATTATTCAATCATTCTTAATATTGCAAATATATAGATATAAATAATGTTAATACGCTGATAATGCAATAATTATGTAGCTTTATCGCATCTATTTTGCCATAACGAGCCTGAATGTCAATAGCTTTTTCTTATTTTTTATGAATTTACCGATTTCTTTTCCTTGTTTTCTGTAAGTGCGAAAGTTTTTGTACTTTTTGTCGCCAATAGTCTTTCGTATCAAAAACTTTTGTTATCTTTGCATTCTGAACATTGTTGCACACTTGGCAAATGTGCAGTTGAATTTCCCCCACATATTATATATAATGTATGGTAACGACCAAGAAGACTGTAACGAAGAAGACGACGGCTGCGACTTCAAAACCCAAAAAGGGGGCTAAAGCGCAGAAAGCACCTGTTAAGCGCGGTATATCGAACGAACTCATTCCCATCGAAGAGGAAACGTGGCTGCTGCAACCCATTGCGGTAACAATGATGCGGCACGACTATTCGCTCATTCAGGTGCGCATTCTTGTGTCAATCGTGGAAAGCCTGCAGTCTATCTTGCACGGTATTCTGAACAACAAACGCAGTCCGCAGTTAGACCTTTTCAAGACCAACGAATTGGACGAGGACGGCAGAATGCCTATAAAGCTGCCCTTCAAGGAACTTGGCGTAGACCCAAACCACTATCCGCAGTTGCGCACATCGCTGAAAATGCTGGCTGCTATCCCCGTCGAGATACCATACAAAACAAGCGAAGGGCGCAAATACACAAAGGCAACGAACCTTTGCGACGTTTATATTCCCGAAGACCGCTCGTACAACAAGTACGCAATATTGAAGCTCGACCAGAGCGTTGCCGAACGTCTTGTGTCGTTAGACTTTGGCTATCACCGCCTTGGCAAGCAGATAGTGTTTGCCTGCAAGAACCGTTACACGCAGCGCATTTATATGTTTATAGAGTCGTGGGTGGACAAAGGGCGCACTGTCATCAAGACATTGGAATTCAGAAAGATGCTCCGTTTGGAGAACAACTATAAGAAATTCTCCGACTTCTGCCGTCGTGTACTCGACCCAGCGAAGCAGGAATTGCAGGAATTGGCAGATAAAGGCTTCTGCGATTGCTACTTCGACTACGAGAAAAAGTACGACCACGGGCAGCGAGGGGGCGAACCCGACGAACTCGTCTTCCAGATTTACCGTGCCAAGAACAAGATGGACGCCCAATTAGAACAGATGAACGAGATGCAGCGCAGGCAGTTCCAACAAATGCTTATCCAGTATTTCGACTTTACACAGCCCAACGCCAAGGATATGGCAGAGCGCATAACGGCAGAGCTTTATCCGCTTGCGATGCAGAAACTTATGGATTTGCGCCAGCGTTTCAACACCACTTACGTGAAAGACAAGGCTGCCTACACGTTCAAGAGCCTCGACCAGATGATAAAGGAACACGAAGTTCCCAACACTACGGTAGAGGAAGTGTAAGGGCGTTGAAGCGGAAATGTAACAGAAAAACGAAAGAACAATGATAGAAGTAAAGATAAAAGACGCAACACTCCGTGCGGCAGTGGCTGAAGGCGAAGACGCTTTCGTGCAGGCATTCATCGATGCCATAAGCGCAGCCATAGGAGGAACGCTCACACAAGATAATATGCAAGAGCTTACACCCGACCAGATTACGCTGTTGGGGTGGGGCTATCTGCACGAAGAAGTGATGGACGGCGGTTACGTTCAGCTCATTCACAACGGCTACGGTGCGTTCATTTTCAAGAATCCCTTTGGGGTTGCGATGCGCAATTGGGGACTTACCGAACTGTATTCGCACCTCCGCCGCACCAAGAAGGCATACGATAAATACCGTGAGCAGATAGAAAAAGACCTGTCGGACGACGACTTCATGGCACTCTACGAGCAGATGCCAGAGTTCGACGATGCCGACGACGACTTCATTGTGAACGAAGAACAGTGGACAAAAATGGTGGCTGCATACATCGACGACCACATCAACGATTTTGTTGTGATAGAAAATGAATAAGGAAGAACAAGAGATACGTAAGAAGTCGCCTGTGCAGATACGCAACAAGAAGGCTTCTTTCGAATATTATTTTATAGATACCTACACGGCAGGCATTGTGCTTACGGGCACCGAAATAAAGTCAATCCGTGCTGGCAAGGCTTCGTTGGTAGACTCGTTCTGCTTCATCAACAAGGGCGAAATATGGTTGGAAGGTATGAATATATCGCCTTACTTCTACGGTTCGTTTGCCAATCACGAGGCACGCCGCAAGCGCAAGCTGCTGTTGAACAAGCGCGAGATACGCCGATTGGAAGAAGATTCAAAGTCGCCGGGCTACACAATCGTGCCCACACTTGTATTTATCGACCAGCACGGCCGTGCGAAAGTAGACATTGCGCTGTGCCGTGGCAAGAAGGAATACGACAAACGCCAGACATTGAAGGAGAAAGAAGACCGCCGAGAAATGGACAGAGCAATGAAGCGGTACTGATTTTCGGTAGCCAAACACCTCCTATTAGCGGCTTTCAACACTCCGAAAGCTCCATAAAACATAAAACGATAACTCAAAGAAACACATCTTCGGGTTATCGTTTTTTCATTTTTTGTCTGTTCCTTCTACTGAAACAGTTAGTCTTTTTGTAGGATTTTATTTTCTCTTGGATATTGTTGGGGCATGCTTCATTATGTTCCTGACACCCAAAAATAGCAACGTGAATTGTGAGGAACGTGATGAATCACACACCGATAATAGAGCAATTGTTTGTGGATAAAACTGAGTTGGAAAAGGTGGGGCATGGCATTAGTTTTGTAAAGATAATTCTGAAGAAAAACGGTAATTTCGATTTGGCATTGCGAAAGCGTAGGTTTTGCGCTGCAAAACAGCCGCTTTTACCGTGCAAAACCTACGCTTTTGGAACGCAAAACAATAGGTTTTACAATGCGTTGATAATTAGAGAGTTATACAATAGATACGCTTATGAAAAATATTTACACTTCTGTCGCTTCTTTTCGCTTAATACGCATAGTTTATCGGCAGAACTTTCGCTCGTCATCATAACCCCACCGACACCACCCTATCGTCATTCAAAGTTCGGACAAACTTGGCATATTTACCACCAATGAACGGTTACGACAAAGCAAGACAAGAGTGCAGAAATCACTTAGGGCAACCTACTGCCCATATATATAATAGGTGTGGTTTTTCTCAACACCGACTAAAAATTTGAAAAAGAATAGCGAAAAAGAATAAAAATAATTGCCCAAACTTGCTTATATTCAGATTATTATTAGTAACTTTGCGCCCTTATAGGGGCATATTGTGCCCTTGAGAGAATTTTTCACATAAAGTCTAACTTTATTAATTAAAACATTTTTAAAAACATTTATGGCAAATTTTGAAAACGTCAATCCATTGTCAGACTTCAATTGGGACGACTTTGAAAACGGTGTAACCGTTGGTGGCGACAAGGAAGAACTGACAAAGGCTTACGACAACACCCTCAACAAGATTCAGGAACATCAAGTTGTTGAAGGCGAAGTAATCTCTATTGACAAGAAAGAAGTTGTAGTCAATATCGGTTACAAGAGCGACGGCATCATTCCAGCATCGGAATTCCGCTACAACCCAGAGCTTAAAGTAGGCGACAAGGTTGAGGTTTACGTTGAAAACCAAGAGGACAAGAGCGGTCAGCTTATTCTTTCACACAAGAAGGCACGCCTCCAGAAGAGCTGGGTTAATATTAACGAAGCACTCGAAGCTGATGCTGTTATCCAAGGTTACATCAAGAGCCGCACTAAGGGCGGTATGATTGTTGATGTATTCGGCATCGAAGCATTCCTTCCAGGCAGCCAGATTGACGTTCACCCAATACGCGACTACGACGTATTCGTTGGCAAGACAATGGAATTCAAGGTGGTTAAGATTAACCAAGAGTTCCGCAACGTAGTCGTTTCACACAAAGCACTCATCGAAGCAGAGCTCGAAGCACAACGCAAGGAAATCATCTCTCACCTCGAAAAGGGTCAAATCCTCGAAGGTGTTGTCAAGAACATCACTTCTTACGGTGTATTCGTTGACCTCGGCGGTGTTGATGGACTCATTCACATTACCGACCTTTCTTGGGGACGCATCAACGACCCACACGAAGTTGTTGAGCTCGACCAGAAAATCAACGTTGTTATTCTCGACTTCGACGAAGAGAAGAAGCGCATCGCTCTCGGCTTGAAGCAACTCGCTCCACACCCATGGGACGCTCTCGATCCTAACCTCAAGGTAGGCGACCACGTTAAGGGCAAGGTGGTTGTTATGGCTGATTACGGCGCATTCGTTGAAATTCAACCAGGCGTAGAAGGTCTTATCCACGTTTCAGAAATGAGCTGGAGCCAGCACTTGCGCTCTGCACAGGAATTCATGAAGGCAGGCGACGAAGTAGAGGCAGTAGTGCTTACACTCGACCGCGACGAACGCAAGATGTCTCTTGGCATCAAGCAGCTCAAGGAAGACCCATGGGAAGCTATCGAAGCTAAGTACCCTGTAGGCTCTAAGCACGTAGCTAAGGTTCGCAACTTCACCAACTTCGGTATCTTCGTAGAACTCGAAGAAGGCGTAGACGGACTCATTCACATCTCTGACCTCTCATGGACTAAGAAGGTGAAACACCCATCTGAGTTTACACAGGTAGGCGCAGACATGGACGTTATCGTTCTCGAAATAGACAAGGAAAATCGTCGCTTGAGCCTTGGCCACAAGCAACTCGAAACCAATCCTTGGGATACTTACGAATCAATCTACACTCCAGGTTCTACACACGTTGGTAAGATTACCGAGTCAATGGACAAGGGTGCAGTTATCACATTGAACGAAGGTGGCGAAGGTTTCGCAACTCCTAAGCACCTTGTTAAGGAAGACGGCTCACAGGCACAGCTCGGTGAGGAACTCCCATTCGTAGTTATCGAGTTCGTTAAGGACACTAAGCGCATCATTCTCTCACACTCTCGCACATTCGAAGAAGTGAAGGAAGAGCAGGCACGCCGTCAGCGCACAGCCAGCAAGAAGCACTCTGAACCAGCATCACAAATCAACAACGTTGCAGCAGGTACTTCTCTTGGCGACCTCGACGTTCTCGCCGACCTCAAGAAGAAGATGGAAGAGGGCAAGTAATTTTAAGATAACTTACATCTCATCATAACAATGGGCTGGGCTTTTTCGTAAAGTCCAGCCTTTTTTATTGCTCAAGGCAATTACCCTTTTGGCAAACAGGCAACATTTGCAGGGGCAGTTAGGTTTCCCTTTTCTTGCTGAAGATGGTTGTCGAAGGCATTTGTCATCTAAAATTTATAGGAGAATTAGAACTCTCTAGAAATTCTAACATATAATTTGACTATATCCTTGATTTTGTAAAGATTATTCTGAGAGAAAACGCTAATTTCGATTTGGCGTTGCGAAAGCGGCTGTTTTGCAATGCAAAAGAGCCGCTT
>ENA-OWND01000113-OWND01000113.1-metagenome-genome-assembly--contig:-NODE-113-length-52922-cov-4.553143_pt1 | contig 52922 bp, 44 predicted proteins | sample MGYA00245342_ERZ651119 | MGnify/ENA primary metagenome ERZ651119 (study PRJEB26857, sample SAMEA4031756) | metagenome | biome: human; feature: oral; material: saliva | place: Philippines | collected 2014... | reverse complement strand
TCGTCGCCGTGGTCGTGACCGCAGCCGCAACCGCAGCCTTCGCCCGACATCATGTTGATCATGCCCTGGATTTCTTCGGGCGTGGCCTCACGTGCCGTCACCACCTTGCCCACATAGTGGAGATCGCGTCCGGCCAGCGGATGGTTCAAGTCGAGTTTCACCTTGTCGTCAGTCACATCGAGCACCAATCCCTCAAAGCGCATGCCCTCTTCGTTGACCAAGGGCAAGATGGCGCCGGGATAGATTTGCGTTTTGTCGAAACGTCCGTCGATGTGGAACATCTCTTTGGGCACCTCGATCACGTGTTCCTGCTCGTAAGGGCCGAACGCCTCTTCCACGCTGAGCGTGAAATCGAAGCTGTCGCCCGCATTGAGTTCTGCCACCTGAGCCTCGAAAGCCGGCAACGCAGCCGAAAGGCCGGTGATGAACTGGAAGGGGTGTTCCTCGGGAGCCTCTTCAAAGATTTCGTGGATGCCCTTCTCGTTGTCGGAATAGAGCTTATAAGCCACGGTGATATAGCGATTCTTGTTTTCTGCCATGTCAGAGATTATTTAGCGTTTGATTATGAATTCGTGTTCAGTCAGGTGCGTCCGGCGCTTCAATTCAGTTCGAGTTGAAGTTCTATGGCCAGTTGCCTGAAGGCCTCGTTGGTTTCGACCATGTTGCGAAAGATTTCGCGGGGTGAGAACACCCGCTTTTTCTCGCGTCGCTCGGTGCTCACGGCAAAAACCACCGTGACCGCGTCGTTGTTCAATTCCCGGCGCAAGAAAGCCGTGAGCTGCGGCACAATTTTGTTCAGATAGGCCGCCGCCGCTTCGTTTTCCACCACACCGACCACCCGCTGCGCCTCGCCCAGTTGCGGGCGAATCATTTTCAAACGTCCGGCCTCGGCCAGTTGCTCCGGTGGCAATTCGTTGGCAAATCGCATCCACAGGTACTCCAATTGTTCCACGGTGAATGCTTCGTAGCGCAGTTCCGTCGGCGCTGTCGAAGTCGTTGAGGTCGCAGCGCCGATCGTCGTCTCGGCGCTCGCCGCGGGTTGCGGTTTTCGGGTGAGCGAAACGGTTTGCAGTCTTGCCGCCGCCAGTTGCTGTTGCGCCGTGCGCTGTGTCGGCATCGGTCGGGGCGCGGCAGGCGTCGTCACCGTCGTTGGGGTCATCGCCGGGCTTGCTGTCCCGACGTTCGCAGAAGGGGGCGCACTCGTTTTCTGTTGAGGCGCGCCGGCCGTCGGCACCTGGTCCGCTGCCGGCTTAAAGATGGGGAGAAGTCGCAACGTAGGGCGACGCCCGGAAGGGGGCACATCCTCTTGTTGCAAGAGTTGTGCCACTTGTATCAATGTCAGTTCCACCAGCAGGCGCTTGTTGGGCGCCGTGCGATAATTGATGTCACAATCGTTGCACAGTTTCAGCGCCGCATAAAGGAACTGCGGGGTGCAGCGCGCCGCCTGTTCGGCATAGCGTGCCCGCACGCTCTCTGCCACTTCGAGGAGCGGGAGGGTCTGTGCGTCGCGGCTCACCAGCAGATCGCGGAAGTGCGCGGCCAGTCCGCCGATGAAATGCCCGGCTTCGAAGCCCTTGTTGAGCACCTTGTCGAGCAGGAGCATCACCTGCGGGATGTCGACCTCCAACAAGCGGTCGGTCACCTCGAAATAGTAGTCATAGTCCAGCACATTGAGGTTTTCGATCGTCTGGGCGTAGGTGATGTTCCCGTTCGTGAACGAAGCCACCTGATCGAAGATCGAAAGCGCGTCGCGCATGCCGCCGTCGGCCTTTCGGGCGATGACATTGAGGGCCTCTTCTTCATACTTTATGCCTTCGCTCTCGGCCACATGCTTGAGATGCGCCACTATTTCGGGCACTTCCATGCGGTTGAAGTCATAGATCTGACAGCGCGAGAGGATGGTGGGCAGAATCTTGTGCTTCTCGGTGGTGGCCAAGATGAAAATGGCGTGTGCGGGCGGTTCCTCGAGGGTTTTGAGAAACGCATTGAAGGCCGCCTGCGAAAGCATGTGCACCTCGTCGATGATAAACACCTTGTAGCGTCCCACCTGCGGCGGTATTTGCACCTGCTCGATGAGTTCGCGAATATCGTCGACCGAGTTGTTCGACGCCGCGTCGAGCTCATGGATGTTGTACGACCGCCCTTCGTTGAAAGCCACACAGCTTTCGCACGCATCACAGGCCTCTCCCGTCGGTGTGGGGTTGAGGCAATTAATGGTCTTGGCAAAGATGCGTGCCGAAGTGGTTTTGCCCACCCCTCGGGGACCGCAAAACAAATAAGCGTGCGCCAATTTTCCGCCGGCGATGGCGTTTTTCAGTGTAGTGGTCAGTGCCTTCTGCCCCACCACAGCGTCGAAGCTGGTGGGGCGATATTTTCGGGCCGAAACGATGTAGTCTGACATACCGGTTGATGTTACGGAGCAAAGATACAATTATTTTCGCAATTGCCACGCCTCGCGGGTCGCTGTCCGCACAAAAAATCGTAGCTTTGCGCCATACTCAGATCCCCATTCCGTCCATTTCCCCGTCGCCTCCGCGCGCTCACCCCGCTGTGTCGGCACGCCCGTGGGAGATGGACTTCACCTCTCACCCACTCCCTATGGAAGCTCTCGACATGCTCCTCTCACGTCGCAGCGTCAAACGTTTCACTCCCGACGTGCTCCCCGCTCATTCCGACCTGCAACGCATCGCCGATGCCGGTGCCAACGCACCGACGGGTCGCGGCCGCCAGTCGCCCTTCATCGTTGTCGTCACCGACCGCGCCGTGCGCGATCAGCTCTCGCGCCTCAACGCCGAAATCCTCGGCCGCGACGGCGATCCGTTCTACGGCGCCCCGGTGGTCATGGTCGTCTTGGCCGATCGCGCACAACCCACCTATCTCTACGACGGTTCGCTTGTGATGGGCAATTTGCTCAACGCCGCCCACGCCCTCGGTTGGGGTGCCTGCTGGATTCACCGCGCTCGCGAAATCTTCGAGCGTCCCGAAGGCAAAGCCCTGCTCAGTCAGTGGGGCATCGATGCCGACGTGGAAGGCATCGGTTGCTGCGTGGTGGGACAAGCCGAACACTTCCCTTCGCACACCCCACCGCGCAAAGAGGGCTACATCCGTTTCGTCTGATCGCCTACCCCACCCCTTCCGCATCGCACACTTCGACACACACCCGGGGCGATGGAAACGCACCTCCGCCCGGGGCAAAAAAGACGCGGAACCATCGGCCGCAACCTCCCTCCTTTCTCCCAATTCCCTCCTCCTTCTTTCGTCGCTCCTCGCGCCCGTATGCGTGCGCGAACGTCACGCGCGCATCAGCCGGTTTTCGATTTTCACCTTCACTCCTTCACCCACCCCTCGCAACCATCTGTTGCTCTGCGAATTAGGGGTGAAGACTTTGTTCCGGGGAACTTCACCTTCGCTTCACCCGACTTCTGCACAAAAAGTCCCTGCCACAACGACCTGCATCGCATGTTTTCGCACGGTGAACTTTGTATGAATGTTAATGCTTCACCCTTTTGCCGACGTAGGGCAGTGAGGATCAACGGATTGGCGAGAGTGGGTGAAGGGTGAAGGCATTTTTCGAAAAACAGCTGACGCGCGCACGCGCGAGGCACACCGCTTTTGTGCACTCCGAGGGCACCGCTCGCTCCGCTTCGGTCCCTTCACCCCACCACCGCTTCACAAAAACGCGCGGCAACACCGAAAGGCGTCGCCGCGCGCTGAGTTGGCTGCAGCATTTTCAATCGAGAGGAACAAACTGCCGGAGGGCTTCAACATAGGTCGCGAAAGCCTCGCGACCCTGTTGGGTCATGCGACAAATGGTGCGCGGGCGTTTGGCAGATTGGAGTTTGAGAATTTCAATGTAGCCGGCTGTCGCCAATTTGTCAAGTTGCACACTCAGGTTGCCTGCCGTGGCTCCGGTGCGTTCGCGGAGGAAGGTGAAATCGGCCTCCTCCACATTCATCAGCACCGAAACCACCGCCAATCGGAGCCGAGAGTGAAGCAACGGATCGAGATCGGGGAGTGCGTTAGACATCAGTCGGGGTATTGTTTTGGGCACGGCGCTTGTTCTCAGCCTGAATGAGATGGCCGGGAATGACAAACATGGCTGCGTTGCTCGCGATGAAAAGTGGCATCGCCCACACACTGAGCAGTGAACTGTCGGCAATGGCAGCGGTGATGACAAAAGCACCAGCCAAGATGGAGAAGCCCCCGCCGTAGAGCATCGATCGGTAGTCGAGCAGCAGCCCAACGAAGGCGGTGCCCATGCCCACGACCAAGAAACTGTAGAAAAACATGAGCATCCACACGCCCGGATGACCGCCCAAGGAGAACAGCAGGCAGATGAGCGCGAAGGCGAAGGAGAGGAAGGTCACATAGCGCCACATGCTTGAGATCATGCGATCGGTATAGCTGAGGGCATAACCTTCGGTCGTGTTTTTGCGCGAAATCAAGCGACTCAAGGGCAGGCCCAGCAGGGGAATCAGTGCCCAGAGCACGTTGGACAAGGCGCTTTGGGTGAAATAGCCCACCCCCCACACCAAGAGGGCAACGGCGATGTCGAGGTAGCCCCAAAAGAGATGGAGGCGGCCGTCCTCAAAATGGTAGCGCCGACGGGTGTCGACAATCATGGCAGAGATGAGTTCCAAACTCTCTCGTCCGGTCATGGGTTGTTCGTACTTCATGGAGTTGTGATTTTGGTGTTTTCGCTGTGGCGCGTCCGCTCTGTCTGCGACCCGGCGGGGAATGCACTCGCCGAAAACAGGTTTAAGCAATAAACTTCCTACATTCAGTTACTCAGGATTATCGCGAATCATCCTTTTCACACGGCAAATATAAGAAGGTTTACAATATAAACCAAATGAAACGGTGATTTTTTGAGTCGACCTCGAAAAAAAAATCGCGGCGACCGTCTTCGGCGCTGAAAAACGAGCCATTCGCCGCGCTCACTCTCACTGGTAACGGCGCAAAACACCAGTGGCCCCGCACCACCTTTCGGTGGCGTGGGGCCACTGGTCCTTGCGGGGTCGGTCGGCCGTCAAAGTTGTGCGATGGCTTCGGCCAATTGCCGCATCGCCTGTTCCAGCACGGCGCGGGGCGTACCGACATTCAGCCGCATGAAACCGGCACCGCCCGTGCCGAACATTTCGCCGTCGTTGAGGGCCAGATGCGCTTTGTCGACGAACAAATCGAGCAGCTGCTCGTGGTTCAAGCCCAAACGGCGACAATCGAGCCACACCAGGAAGCTGGCCTCGGGACGCACGGGGCACACAGCGGGAAGATGGTCGCGGCAATAGGCTTCGACGAAACGAATGTTGTCTTCCACGTAGGCCAACATCTCGCGACGCCACGTTTCGCCACGTCGGAAGGCCGCAATGGTGGCAATCGGCGCGAAAACAGTGGGCTCGTTCAGTTCACGCGCGCGCAACCAGTCGAAAAAGCGCCGGCGCAAACCGGCGTCGGGCACGATGGCGTAGGAGCTGACCACGCCGGCGAGATTGAACGTCTTGGTGGGCGCGCCGAAGGTGATGCTGTTCGCCGCCGCACACTCGGCCACCTCCGCAAAGGGACAATGGCGCGCACCAAACAAGGCCATGTCGGCATGAATTTCGTCGCTGACCACCAAAATGTCGCGCGCCGCGCAGAACTCGGCCAAACGAACGAGTGTGACCCGGTCCCAACAGCGCCCTCCCGGGTTGTGGGGATTGCACAAGACGAAGACTTTGCAGCCGTCGGCCACCGCAGCCAGTTGGTCAAAATCCATTTCGTATTGTCCGTCGTCGCGCAAACGCAGCGGATTGTCGATCACCGTTCGGCCGGCACCCTCGATGGTGAGACGGAACATGTGATAGACGGGAGGTTGAATGAGAATTTTGTCGCCGGGTTGCGTGAAGGCGTCGAGCACAAAGGCGATGCCTTTGACCACGCCGGGCACGAAGCTGATCCACTCCGGCGCAATGGTCCAACCATGGTGTTCGGCAATCCAATCGACAATGGCGGGACGATAATCGGCCGGTTCGGCTGTGTAGCCCAAAATGGGGTGTGCCAAACGTTCGCGCAAGGCTTCGAGAATGAAATCGGGAGTGGCGAAATCCATGTCAGCCACCCAAAGCGGAAGCAAATCAGTGCGTCCCCAACGTGGGGCGAGGGCATCGACTTTGAGCGCGTCCGTGCCGTTGCGGTCAATGAGCGTGTCGAAAAAATATTGTGGCATGATGGTGAATGTCTGGTAGGGTTTGTGTGCAATAAAACAGCTTCGGCCGGCGCGTCAGTGGGCGGTGCATGCCGCTGCGGCCAGTGCTTGCGCGAAATCCTCACGCAGGTCGTCGAAATCTTCCAACCCGATGCTGAGACGCACGGTGGTGTCGCGCACATCCATTGCAGCACGTGCTTCGGCGTCGAAAAGTCCGAAGATGGTGCTCGCCGGGTGGATGGCCAGCGTGCGATTGTCGAAAAGATTGGTGGCGCGGTGCACCAATCGCAAGGCGTCGAGGAAACGGAACGCGGCGTCGCAATCGGCAAAATCGAGGGTGAGCATCGCGCCAAACGTTCCTCCATACTGCCGGGCGAAGAGCGCATGGGCAGGGTGCGAGGGCAAACCGGCATAAGTGACGCGCAGCACCTCCGGACGCGTCTCGAACCATTGTGCCAAAGCCAAGGCGGTGGCAGCCTGTCGGCGATAGCGCACTTCGAGCGTTTCGAGACCGAGCGTTTGCAGATGCGCCACCTGCGGCGTCATGTAGACGCCCAGATTGAAAAGGGCCTCGTGGGTGATGCGCTCAGTGAACTGCGGGAAATGCCCGTAGTCGATGACCACACCGCCCAACGAGGTGGCACCGCCGCTCACATATTTGGTGCTCGACACCACTTCGATGTCCATGCCCAGCGCCCGGCCGTCGAATTCGGTGAAAGGAATCATCGTGGTGTCGGCCACGAGCGGGACACGATGGCGGCGTGCCACTGCGGCCAGCGCACGCACGTCGGCCACTTCGAGCTGCGGGTTGGTGAGAATCTCGAAAAAGAGGCAGGCCGTGTGCTCGTCGATGGCCGTTTCGAGCGCATCGGGGCGCGTGAGATCGCACAAACGCACTTCGACTCCGAAACGCGACAACGTTTCGGTGAGCAGCGAATAGGTGTTTCCAAAAAGATGGCAGGAAGTGACCACGTTGGCGCCGGCGGCGGTGAGCGAAAGGAGCGTGGAACTGATGGCGGCCATGCCTGAGTTGAAAGCAACGGCTCGCCGTGCTCCCGTGACGGCCGCCACGCGGTCCTCGAAATGGGTGACAGTGGGGTTCGCCACACGCGAATAGTCGGGGGCCGTGATGCGTTCGCAAAAGACATCGGCCATGGTCGCCGCATCTTCGAATTCATACGCCACACTTTCATAGACCGGCATACTCAAGGCGTCGTAAGCATCGCGACGCGGATAAGCGCAGTGAATGGAACGGGTGTTTCTTTTCATTTGTTTTGTTTTGATGTGCTGTGGTGGCGTATTGCCGGGAGGAAGAGCACTCTCTCTTTCCTTTAAACAAGATGATAGTAAAATCAGGAAGAGCAATATAGCTATCGTCCGAAACGAGATATCCCATTACATAGTCTATTGTTGTCCTTACTACGTGTTTGATACTGCTATAATCATCGCTATTCAGAAATCCCAATTCAGTACTATCTTTTCCTTGCTACAGAGATTTATTACTCAGAAGCCTTTTTCAATAGGCTTTGTATCCTCTCAATCTTGCAAAGGAGAAAATCACAGGTTTCTTCTGAAACACCCCGTAAATATCCAGCATCATAGAACATTCTTACCAATTCAAATAGCCAGCGATCAACCAAATGGAACTGCCTTTTGTTTTTATATTCGACTATTTGAATGCTCTTTCTTAGTTCTTCTAATGGATGCAATCTTAGTTTTGTATATAGAGTCTCTTGTACTTCTAATAGAAGACATAAGGCCTCTTGAATAAGCTTATTCGATGTTTTTGAATCCATATTCTTCCGTACATTAATACGAAATTTCTGCACGCGGGGGCATCTAAAAAGCTATACTGGCTCACAAAATTCAGTTCTAACTGAACTTGAAGCCGGCCAAAGTTGCTACCACTAGTATATTCGGGGGTTGTAGACATCGGATATAAAATAGCTATGATAACAAATTAGGAGTCCGTATTGCAGTAATTCAAATTCCATAAAGTAGCACTCTTTTTTATCACCTTATCGTTCTAGAAAGTCAAGATTTTACCACTCTCCACACTTAGGCAATCGGGAGAGTCTCTTCTCTTGGAACTTGAAGCATTCCGTCTGCGCCATGTAAAGATTTGAGTCTTTGAATCTCTTCTATGAGCATCTCAGAAAAGCTATTCCACTCTTTGAGTGGAGTTGCATCTCGCCGAGCACAATAATATACTTTATCAGCGTCATCCTTCATGTATAAGCGAGAACCATCGTTGCTATATGAGGCAAAAAAGAAGCAACTCTTATCTGCATTTTTAGGACGTTCGTACACATTCGGAAGCGATAAATCAAATGGGCCTTGAATACCCTGTTCCCTTTTTATGCTTCCTTGGTGTCCGTAGAGAGAGAGCCCTCTATGGAATATGTATAGCCCATTACTAACATTGGTGAGAAATGTTCTATATTGGTAAGGGATTTCTCTTCCAATATTTTGTTCCACCAATGCGAGTCGCTCTTCTGTAAGGGGTGCAAATGTATAGATATTATATGCCTCTGGAGCTAACTGAGGAATGTGTCCATATACTGAAACCACCTCTCCTTCTACAGCCCCTAGGGCTTTTTGCTCTTTTATCAGAGCTTGTATGTATCTTATATACTCCATAGTTACTCTGTTATAAAATAGTCCTACTTACGAACTGCCCCTGCGTTGGGTGAAGGTAGTTACCTCCATAGGCATCTAAATGCGCTATAGCGTCTACAAATCTAATGTTGTCAGGGACATCGCCAATTCGGGATGAGTACTAAGACGATTAATGTAGTTCATCCGACATTTTGGAATAATGCATCTACAACCAGAAGACCTTTTTCGAAAGTGTACCAGTCTCCTACCTCAGCCCCAATGCGCGCCTAGCGCATCTCCTCGGTATTCGTTTTTTGCCTTCACGTGATCACTCGCATACGCAAGAACATGAAGATCTCGTTGATGCATCAACGCGATAAAATTCTACTGTGGTAAAGGGCGTCGATCGAAACGGTGAACGACGAATGGAAGAACTTCGTTCAGATTGAGCACACGCGCCACAGAAGCATCTGAGGGTTTGACACATCACTCCAAATGTCGGATGAATCTGAAATTCTTTACTTTTGCTTCTTCATGTTGTACCAAGCCACATGGCGACGGTAGGTCTGGAAGGCGGCGAACGGGGTGTCGTAGTTTTCGAAGTATTCGAACGCGGCATTGCACACCGCACGGATGTCGTAGGCGATGAAGTCTACATATACGTGGAAACGTCCTACGGCGCGGCCGATGAAATCGACACAGTTGCCCTCGGCGTGGGTGCGGATGTGGTTTTCGAGGGCGGTGCAGGCCGCATTGACTGCCTCATCGCGCTCCGCTTCGGGCATTTCATTCAGGCCGGGCACGTCGAAGGCAAAGAAACCGCCCACGGCGCCGAAACGATGGAGGAGATCTTCGAGTCCCGATTCGTCGCGCGCAAATTCGCCCACGAGGCGCGGTACGGTGGTGGTGCCGCGGATGATGTCGAAACGGAGATCTTCGGGCTCAATGTTTTCTTGCTCTTTGAAACTATAGTTCATCGTGCCCTGCAAAATGACGTCGATGTTCTCCCATCGGGGATCGTCGCCGTAGCGTTCGGCGAGCACATCGCGCAGCTGGGCGAGTGGGATGCTGTCTTCGGGCGCCGGGGCTTCTTCCAGCACATTGATCACCGAAACAAACTCGGTGTTCACCAGTTCGCCCACGGCATTGTCCACCAACACTTCGGCGCGCCACCAAGCGGGGCTTTCGCCTTCGTGCAACAAGGGGTGGTAGACCCCGACACTCACGCTTTCTCCGCCTTCATCCTCGGTGAGCACCACCTTCGCCTCTTCGGCCGGGACGGGGCCTTCGCCGAAATTGATGACGAGATCGGGGTTGGCATTGCGCCCGATGGAGAATTTCCAGTGCGCACGCACCGATTCGGGCATGCGGCTCAAGAAATAGCGGAAAAGCAAGTAGAGCATCCACGTGCCGCCGGCCGAAAGGATGATGTGGTAGTTTTTTGCGCCGATTTCGAACGAGAGATCGGGGAAAGCTATTTCCAAACTCGAAAAAGCCAGGTGTTGAATTTCTTCGCTGGGTGCCCCTTCGTCAACGAGACGACGCAACTCGGCTTCGTGCTCGGCAAACGCGGTCCAGGTTTTCTCGACGCGTTCTGCAAACGAGCCTTTGACGTAGCGAGGGAAGGCGAGGAACTTATAGCAATCGTCGAGCAGCGCTTTCGTATCGTCGCGCAACGAATCGTAGGGATTGCCGTCGAGAGTGCGAAGGAAGTATTCGGCGGCTTCGCCTTCGCGGTCGAGATGATAGAGCGCAAAACCCATGCGGTGGTTCCAGAGTTCGTCTTTCTCGCTCTCTTCGTCGCGCACGCTCTCGAGCACACGAATGGCCGTTTCATAGTACTCGGGCTTGTCTTCTTCGCCAGCTAAGTTGTTGTAGGCTCTGGCCAACCAGCCGATGCGCTCGCGGGTGAGCGCGGGTTGCGGAAGGGATTCGAGCAACTCAATGATTTTGGCGGGCTCATTGTTCTCATGCCAGGCCGCAATTTGCTTATCGATGTCTTTAATCATGCCGTGTAAGGATTGAGTGATGAGCAAAGCTACAAATAAACTTTGATTTCGGGCGAAATGCAGCTATATTTTCGCCTTTTCGACCACGCTCCCACCGGAGGAGCCGACGAAAACAACACGAGACGAGATAAAAATAAGGCGCGCCTTTGTATGATTGTTGAGATTTGTTACCTTTGTATGCGAGAAGCGATGAGGCCCCTCGACGGATCATGCTGCTTTCCTCGATTTTGTGAGTGAGGAAGGCCCTATATATAAGGAGTGCGCTCAGCTTCCTCCATCCACTGTGTGCATCACACCATTCTCTTGACTTATGCAGCAAAACGACAGCATTGTTATCATTCCTACCTATAACGAGAAGGAAAATATTGAAGCCATCATTCGCGCGGTGACGGGTTTGCAAGAACACGCTTTCGACATTTTGATCATCGACGACGGCAGTCCCGACGGCACGGCCGATATCGTCAAGCGGCTCATGGCCGAAGAGTTCAAAGATCGTGTATTCCTTGTGGAACGCCAAGGTAAACTCGGGCTGGGCACGGCCTACATTGCGGGTTTCAAATGGGCGCTCGAACACCACTATGAATATGTGTTTGAGATGGACGCCGATTTCAGCCACGACCCGAAGGATCTGCCTCGTCTCTACAAGGCTTGTGCCGAAGAAGGCTACGACGTGGCGGTCGGCAGTCGCTACGTTTCGGGAGTGAATGTGGTCAACTGGCCGATGGGCCGCGTACTAATGAGCTATTTCGCCTCGAAATACGTGCGCTTCGTCACCGGTTTCCCCATCAACGACACCACGGCCGGTTTCAAATGCTATCGCCGTCGGGTACTCGAGACCATCGATCTCGACGCGATTCGCTTCAAAGGCTATGCCTTCCAGATTGAGATGAAATTCACGGCTTACAAGCTCGGTTTCCGCATCAAAGAAGTGCCGGTTGTCTTTGTCAATCGCCAACTGGGCACGAGCAAAATGAGCGGTGGCATCTTCGGCGAAGCCCTCTTCGGCGTGATGCGCCTACGCTGGGCTGCTCTCACCGGAAAGATCAAACCCCGCAAAGCCTAATATCTTTCGTGCCTCTGCACGTACACAGCAGTCTTAGGAGCTTATGCACAACAGAACGCTTATTAAAAATGCCATCCTCGTCAACGAGGGAAGCAGTCAGCTCGGTAGCATCGTCATCGAAGACGATCGCATCGAAGAGATTCTCATCGGACGCGACGTCACTCCTGTACTTCCCACCGACTCCACCATCGACGCCGAAGGATGTTACCTCCTCCCCGGTGTGATCGACGAACATGTTCACTTCCGTGATCCTGGGTTGACGCACAAAGCCGATTTCGACAGCGAAAGTCGCGCAGCGGCAGCGGGCGGCGTGACCACCGTGCTCGACATGCCGAACACGATCCCCGCCACCGTAACGGCCGAGGCGCTACAAGAAAAGATCGAACGGGCAAAAAATCTCTGCCACGTGAATTTCGGGTTCTTTGTCGGTGCCACCGCCGACAACGCCCACCGCTTGCGCCAAATCAATCCCAGCACTGTGGCCGGTGTAAAACTATTCATGGGCAGCAGCACGGGTTCGCTTCAAGTAGAAGATCCCGACGCGCTGCTCACCGTGTTCGAAGAATCGCGACTCCCGATCATGGTACACTGCGAAGACACCCCGATGATCACCGCCGCGATGAAAGAACATCAAGCGCGCTATGGGGCAGACCCGCACGTGCGCTATCATGCGACCATCCGTTCGGCCGAAGCCTGCTTCAAGAGCACACAACAAGCCATCGCACTGGCCAAAGCCACCCAAGCGCGCTTACACGTCGCCCACATTTCCACGGCCTGCGAATTGGATCTTTTCAGTCCGAACGATCCGCTCATCACAGCCGAAGCTTGTCTTCCCCATCTACTCTTTACCGATGCCGACTACGAACGACTCGGCACCCGCATCAAGTGCAACCCTTCGATTAAAACAGCGGCCGACCGCGATGCCTTGCGCGCCGCGCTCACCGACGGACGCATTCGCTGCATCGGCACCGACCATGCACCGCACACCATCGCCGACAAAGAAGGTGGAGCCGCACGAGCCGCCAGCGGAATGCCGATGCTTCAATTCTCGCTCGTCGCCATGCTCGGCCTCGTCGACGAAGGCGTATTAAGTATTGAGCGCATGGTCGAACTCATGTCGCACAACCCCGCTCGCACCTTCGGTATAGAAAACCGCGGCTTCCTACGCGAAGGCTACATGGCCGACCTCGTACTCGTGAAGCGCCACTGCCCTTGGACGCTGACTCCCAACCACATTCTCTCCAAATGCAATTGGAGTCCACTCGAGGGGCATACGTTCAACTGGAGAGTGATGCGCACTTTCGTCAACGGCTCTCTGGTCTACAATAAAGGGTGCATCACCAACGAAAACTACTGCGGTCGCCCTATCACCTACATGCCACGCCGTTACGGCCGCAATTGATCAGCCCCCTCCACATTTGCAATCGACGCACCGCTCGCGCTTACCCGAATCGTCATGCAATTCCTCTATCGTCTCTACCAACTATTCGTCTTTTTCCCGATTTTCCTCCTCCTCACGATCATCACCGCGCTGGTGACCGCCGTAGGTTGCGCCGTGGGATTATCACGCTGGTTTGCTTTCACCCCCAGCCGGATTTGGGGATGGCTCACCATCCGTTTACTGTTCCTCCCCGTCAAAGTCGAAGGACGCGAACACCTGCAACGGCACCAGAGCTACGTCTTTGTGGCCAACCACCAAGGGGCGTTCGACATTTTTCTCCTCTCCGGATTCCTCGGCCGTGAGTTCAAATGGATGATGAAAGCCTCTTTGCGCAAAATTCCCTTCGTGGGTTATGCCTGTGCCAAAGCCGGTTTCATTTTCGTAGACAAATCGAGTCGCCGCGCCATTGCCGAAACGATGAAAGCCGCACGCCAGCGCCTGGTTGGTGGCACCTCGCTCGCCGTCTTTCCCGAAGGCGCCCGCACCTTCACCGGCCACATGGGTCTTTTCCGTCGTGGCGCATTCCAACTCGCCGACGAACTCCAACTCCCTGTCGTGCCGATCACGATCAACGGCAGTTTCGACGTCATGCCGCGCATGCGCGATTTCCATTTCGCCCACTTCGCCCCGCTGCATCTCACGATCCACGCGCCGATACATCCCACGTCACAAGGACACGAGAATATCAAACGCCTGCTCGACGAAAGTTACCAAACCATCATGGACGGACTCCCGGAAGAACGCCGAGGCTACATTAAAAACGACGATCAATGAGCACACCGCCGGCATCGTCCCCCTCATCTCCCCTGTTGCGTATCCTGTTGCCCCTGGCAGCAGGCATTGCAACGGGGGATTTCTTTTACCCCCACCTCGCGCTCTCGACGAATCTCCTCTTCCTCTTCACCCTCCTCGTCGGCCTCTCCACAGCCTCCCTACTCTTTTTCCGCCGCACCCCTCCGGCCGTTCTCACCACCGTCGGCATCACCCTCACCACCTTCCTGCTCGGTCTCACCCTTCTCCATCACGATCGCAGTCGCCTCAACTTCCCCGACGAGCGCCAGCCCCGCACCCATTTCGCCGTGGTGAACGATGCCCCCTACGTTTCCTCCGGACAATGGTATGCCAAATGCCGACTCGTCGCTCCCGACGCGGACGAAGGTCGCCTCATCGAACTCTCTCTGTCCGACTCCACCCTCCGTTCCTCCTCTCCGCTCCCCACCGATCGTCTTCCGGTTGGCGCTCATCTCCTCATCCACACGCGCATCACCTCTCCCACCCATGCGCGCAACCCCGGCGAGCCCGACCGCGCCGCCTACCTGCGCAGACAAGGCATCTCCGGCAGTGCCCACTGCTACCCCAGAGATTGGCAGGTCTCGCACCTCCCCGCTGAACTCACCCTTCGCGAACAACTTCTCATCGCCCGCGCGCACCTCGTCGCCCAATACCATGAACACCTCGATCAGCACACCGCTGCTTTGCTCTCCGCCATGACACTAGGCGATCGCACCGCACTCGACCGCTCCACCCGACAACTCTACAGCGACAGTGGAGCCGGCCATCTGCTCGCCCTCTCCGGCCTCCACCTCGCCATTCTCTATTCGCTCTACAATCTTTTTGTCAACCGCCCTGCCCGCCGAGCCGGTCGCCGGTATTTTTTTCTTTCCACCCTACTCTCTCTCGTTGGCATCTGGCTCTTCGCCCTCCTCGCCGGCCTTCCCATCTCCCTCATCCGTGCCGCCCTCATGTTCAGCCTGTCCGCGGTCATTTCACTCTTTCGCCGCGACGGTCACGGCCTCCACAGCCTCCTGCTCACCCTCCTCCTACTCCTCCTGTTCTTTCCGCAGTGGCTCTTCGACCTCGGCTTCCAACTCTCCAGCCTCGCCGTCGGCGGCATCCTACTCATCGCCCCTCTCCTACCACCGCCAGCTGTACTGACGCCCCTCACCCACCGCGGTGCCGAACTCACGCAGCGTTCTCCAGATTCGCGCAGCATGCGCCTTCTCAAGAAGGTACTCCGTGCGGTTTGGAACCTCCTTGTCGTTTCGTTCGCCGCCCAACTCGCCACCACGCCCCTCGTCTGCCACGTCTTTTGTCGCCTACCCTGGAGTGGCATTTTCTCCTCCCTACTCGTCATTCCCCTCGCCTATGTCCTGCTCAGCGGCAGTTTCCTCTTTCTCCTTATCGTTCCGCTCCGCACGCTCCTCGCCCCTCTGCTCACCACCACCCTGTCGGGGCTCGAACGCACGCTCAGCGTCTTCTCGCAAGGTCTCTTCGCCCCCCTTCGGCTCCACCCCTCGTTACTCACCACCCTCAGCGCCTACCTCCTGCTCTCCACTGCACTATTTGTCCTCTATCGTCGCGAGCAACTGCGTCGCCCCCTGCGCCGGTGGCTCCCTCTCCTCCCCCTCGCTCTGCTCGGCGTCTCCATCCTTATCGACGACTATCACCATCATCGTCCCGCCGACAGTCTCATCGTCTACCGCACCTACTCCTGCACCGCCATTCACCTCCAGCAAACCGACGGACACTCTTTTCTACTCTGCACCGATACAGCCCGCGCCCGCACCGCCCTACGCTCCACCGCGCTCCACGATTGGGAAGCCCGCAGGCTCCATCCCCTGTTTCTCCCCCTCTCCGCCCTGCGCGACACCACAGGCTGCGCCCTTCTCAGTCGCCGCACCCAACGTTCCTCCTTCGCACCGGGCGTATTGCTCCACCACGGGCGTCGCATCGCCGTGGTCGACCATCCTCTCTCCCACGCCTACCCCGCTGTCCCGCTCCATGTCGACCTCCTGCTCGTCACCCGCCAAGTGCATCGTCCCCCCACCCACCTGTTTCGCTACTACCGCCCGGACACCCTCCTGCTCTCGGCCGATCTGAGTCCCTACTATCGCCGGCTCTACACGCACTACGCCCGCTGCCACCACCTCCCGCTCTACGACATCGCCGAGGAAGGCTTTTTCCAATTAGAATAAAATTTCATTCCTCAGTTCACACAATCCACTCAATTGTGCAGAAATAGCCAATTCGCTCCTCTATTTCACCGAAAACCGCTATCTCTACCTGACAATACGACAATACACACAGAAAATAGTCCCCTTCTTCGCACAGTTTACTTGTTTGTGTGCAATGACGTTGTAACTTTGCGTTCACAATCCAAACCAACTACCACGTTTTCACACACCCCATGAAGAAAATTGTATTGTCGGCCGTGCTGTTCGGCAGCACCTTGAGCATGATGGCCGGTGGCTATCTCACCAACACCAACCAGAGCGTCGCCTTCCTGCGCAACCCCGCACAAGACGCCAACATCAACCTGAACGGTGTCTACTCCAATCCTGCCGGTGTCAACTTCCTCCAACCAGGCTTCCACTTCGGCATCAACCTCCAATCTGCCTACCAGACGCGCGAGATCCAATCCGCCTTCAAAGCCTTCGAATACGGCATACGCAATAATGATTCCGCCTCCAAGTCCTTCAAGGCCGAAGCCAAAGCACCCGTCATCCCCTCGCTCCAGGGCGCCTGGGTCAACGGTCCCCTCAGCCTCCAGGTCAACCTCGCTCTCGTAGGCGGCGGTGGTAAAGCCACCTACCACAACGGTCTCGGCAGCTTCGAAAGCAAAGTCGCCCTCCTCGGTGCAATCGGCAACGCCAACCACGCCCTCGGTTTCAACCGCTACGACGTCGACGCCTACATGCACGGCCGCCAATACTTCTACGGGCTCACCCTCGGTGCCGGTTACCGCATCGGCGAACACTTCTCCATCTATGGCGGTGTGCGCGGCGTACTCGCTGCAGCCCACTACGATGGCTATCTCCGCAACATCCGCATCAACGGCGGCGATCGCAATGGCAACCAAATGACCTCCGCTCCCGAATACTTAAAGCAAAAGAGCGATGAGTTTGCAAGTGCAGCCGCAACCAACGGAAAGCTCGCACTGACGGCCGCCAACGCCGCCACGCAAGCCGCTGCCGCAGCACAAGCCGCCAGCGCGTCGGGCAACATCACTTTGGCACAATCCAAGAGCGCGGAAGCCAAAGAGCAAGCCCAATTGGCCCAAACCTACAATCAGAAACTCGGCGACTACCGCAAACTCGCCTATACCACCGGTGCCCTCTCCCAAGCCACCCAAGACGTGAGCATCAACGTCCACCAACACGCCTTCGGCCTCGCCCCCATCGTAGGTGCCCACTTCCACAACCGTTTCCTCGACGTGGCGGCCAAATATGAGTTCCGCACCCGCATCGCCTTCGCCAACGACTCGAAAAACAGCGCCACCGCTGCTGCTGCCGGCAACCAATTTGCCGCCTTTGCCGACAAGGCCGAAGTGCGCAGCGACCTCCCCGCCCTGCTCACCCTCGGTGTCCGCGTTCGCCCCGTCGAGAGCCTCCGTCTCAACCTCGGCTACCACTACTATTTCGACAAGCAGGCCAAATCCGGTGTGAAGAACGCCTACAAAAACGAACTCCTCGACCACGGCACCCAAGAGTTCCTCGCCGGTGCCGAATACGACCTCAACCGCCAGTGGGAAGTCAGCGCCGGCATGCAGCGCACCCTCTACCCCAACAACGATCGCTTCATGAACGACGTCAGCTTCAACGTGAGCTCCTACAGCGTCGGTGTCGGCATCGGTTATCGTCTCAACGATCACGTCAAACTCAACGCGGCCTACTTCCGCACCTTCTACGAAAACTACCTCAAAAATTCCGCCGACTACCACCAGACCCTCGCCACCGCCACCAAAATTGCTGCTGTCGGCAATGGTCTGCTCGCAACCAAAGATCCCAACGAGCAAGCCAACATTCTCCGCCAGTCCGCCGGCGAAGTGACCGAAATGGTACGAAGTGGCCGTCTCAATCCCCAAGGTGCCGATCTCTTCACCCGCACCAACCAAGTCTTCGGTATCAGTGCCGAATTCCGCTTCTGATACTTACCGTTTCTTCATACTCCGATTCCTCGATCGTCTCGCGACGGTCGGGGAATTTCGTTAAAAAACAAGCCTCGCATTGCCGAATTCAAATAAAAGATTAAATTTGCAGCAAACCACCCTTATACAACAACATTGCAAACAATCCTATTCTTTTCCTTCTCCGTTTGCCCTTTGTCGTAAGCAGCACAGAGCAAAATGATGAACCGACACATCAGGCTAAGCAACCTGATGTTCAGTACAATTCTCTAACTCGCACTCCCCAAGAAGCGCAAAACGAAGTCGCTGACTTTCTTGCCGCTATGGACAAGAAGACGCACAAAGCAAGAACCTTCCATTGCCAATGTAGAAACCTAAGTAAAGCCTTCAACACCAATAATCCCGCAAACCTCCCCAGCACAATCTCCCCTCCTCCAGTTCGGAGTAACATTCCCTACTACTACCAATACAATCTCCAATACTCCATTATTTACACCACCAAATAATGAAATCCATCCAACTTCTCTTCCTTCTTCTCTTAGGTCTACAACTCCTCTCGTGCGAAGAAGAATTATACACTCGTGATGAAACAGTCCAATGGACAAACGTACCTAAGCGTAAATTCTCACACGACACAATCCGCGTGAACCTCCCGGCACAGGGAGACACGCTCGAATACATCGGCAATAATGCTCGTCTTTGGTTAAGAGAGCACAAAAACTTCGAATGCGACACGGTCATCTCCCACTATGATAAATGGCAAGACACCATAGCATCGGATACGGCTATCTATAAGCACATCACGGTAGTGCTACGAAGAGACCAAGCGCACAAAACCTCAATTTTAAAAATTATGGCACGATCCAACGCGACGTCACAAATGGTCAGGCTCCCCATCCGAGTTGGCATCTTCCCCATGTACACCGATCCCTTCCTCATCACACAAGCCCCAATGACCTCCACCGAGGGCAAAAAGTAGAGCACGTCCCCTTGAGCGGCACTATCGAAAAGCCCGAAGAAAAAGGTTCTACGCGACAACGTACCTTACTGTTTCAAACACCATCTCGAATACTCCACCATATCCCCAAATAACGATGAAAACAATTCATTTTTTTCTCGCCTCTCTCCTTTGCCTTTCTATTCTTTCCTGCAAAGAAGAGTTGGTGGACAAAGATGTCGCCGTACACTGGACCAACGTCCCCAAACGCCAGTATTCGCACGAGACCATCCGAGTGAACCTACCGGCTCAAGGAGACACGCTCGAATACATCGGTAATAATTATGATCTTTGGCTCGATCGCAGCAATAATTACGGATTAGACACACTCATTGAACACTACCACTATTGGCAAAATCCAATTTCAGGTGATACCGCCATCTACAAGAATATCATGGTTGTACTGCAGAAAATCGAAGCACAGAAGGCTACAAAACTAAAAATCATGGCGCGCCCAAACACCACGGGCAAAAAGATTAGCTTCAAAGTCAATGTCAGCATCTTCCCCATGTACCTCGATCCCTTCCTCATCACACAAGAACCGATGACCTCCACCGAAGGAAAACAATAGATCGGGCAACAACATGAAATAAGCCTCTTCCGCGCGTTCTCCCTTTCGGGAGCGCGCGCTTTTTTGTCTCACGCTCAGTTCAATACCGAAAGTTTGTCCACTTTATCCCCCCACACCGGTCGGGGAATTTTGTTAAAAAACAAGCCTCGTATTGCCACATTCAAAGAAAAGATTAAATTCGCAGCAAACCACCCTCAGACAACAACTTCATGAATAGTCCTACTCTTTTCCTTCTCGTCAACGGAATTTCTCCCGAGGGCAAAGAGTACAATCTACTCCACTGCAATTGGGGTTGGGATGGATATAAGAATGGCTATTATTATTGTCGCGTCTTCAACACCAATAATGGCCCCGTTTTTAATAAAGTACCCACTCGAAGCAACCAAAATCCATATTTCAGATACAATCTTCAGTACTCATTGATAACCCCCATACAAAATCCGTCATGATCAGAAAAATCCTTTCCCTGCCTACATTGGCACTTTGTTTCACGCTTTGCACTGCGCTCTTTGCCGGTTGTGGAGAAAACAATCTGGGCTTCGTGACCGAAGTGCGTTGGTCGAATGTCAAGAACCCTAAATATGGCGATGACATCAACATCACGCTCAAAGCTGAGGGAGAAACTTTCACCACCGTGGGTGATCATTCACAGATATTCTTCGGTTACGATGCCTCAACCTTAGATACCTTTACTCGCCATAGATTTCCCGAAATGGACAAGGATACGGCTTACTACAAGGACATCGTCATCTACCTGACCCGCAACGAAAGCAAGGGAACGGCAACCCTTAAATTGGTGGCTCCCCCCAATCGCACACAACAACCCAAGCATTTCAAATTCAGCGTTTCGGTAACCCCTCCCGGCACCTACTTTTTCAACGTCCGCCAACCTGCACTGCCTGCCAAGGCGCAGTAAACAGCGGTCATGCATAGTTCGTTGCCCCCTATACGGCGGCAATGGTGCACCCTCCCCTTCCGCGCGTTCCCCCTTTCGGGAGCGCGCGCTTTTTTGTCTCATGCTCAACCCGATGCCGAGCAAATGAAAAGAAATTCGTATTTTTGCACGGAATAGTCCCCTATAAGTAACTCAGAATCCATCGATATACATGTTCGACAATCTTAGCGAAAGACTTGAACGCTCGTTCAAAATACTGAAAGGTGAAGGCAAGATCACCGAGATCAACGTAGCCGAAACCCTCAAAGACGTGCGCCGCGCCCTGCTCGACGCCGACGTGAACTACAAGGTGGCCAAAACCTTCACCGACACCGTGAAGCAAAAGGCCCTCGGCCAGAATGTGCTCACCGCCGTGAAGCCCTCGCAGCTCATGGTCAAGATCGTTCACGACGAACTCGCCACCCTCATGGGCAGCGAGAGCGTGGACCTCAAACTCGAGCACCGCCCCTCCGTCATCCTCATGTCCGGTCTCAACGGTGCCGGTAAGACCACCCTCGCCGGTAAACTCGCCCTCTTCCTCAAGACGAAGAAAAACCGCCGTCCGCTCCTCGCCGCCTGCGACACCTATCGCCCCGCCGCCATCGAGCAGCTCCGCGTCCTCGCCGAGCAGATCGAAGTGCCCATCTTCATGAATCTCGAAGAGAAAGATCCCGTCAAGATCGCCCTCGCCGCCATTCAGGAAGCCAAGGCCAAGAGCTACGACACGGTGATTGTCGACACCGCCGGCCGCCTCGCCATCGACGAAGCCCTCATGAACGAGATCGCCGCCGTGAAGGCCGCCACCTCGCCCGACGAAACCCTCTTCGTGGTCGACGCCATGACCGGTCAAGACGCGGTGAACACCGCCAAGGAGTTCAACTCCCGCCTCGACTTCGACGGCGTGGTGCTCACCAAGCTCGACGGTGACACCCGCGGCGGTGCCGCCCTCTCCATCCGCGCCGTGGTGGACAAACCCATCAAGTTTGTCGGCACCGGCGAAAAGATGGAAGCCCTCGACGTCTTCCACCCCGACCGCATGGCCGATCGTATCCTCGGCATGGGCGACATCGTCTCGCTCGTCGAACGCGCACAGGAGCAATACGACGAAGCCGAAGCCCGCAAACTCCAGCGCAAGATCCAGAAGAACCAGTTCGACTTCAACGACTTCTTGGCACAGCTGCAGCAGATCAAAAAGATGGGCAACATCAAGGACCTCGCCGCCATGATTCCCGGTGTGGGCAAGGCCATCAAAGACGTCGATGTCGACGACAGCGCTCTGCTCGGTGTCGAAGCCATCATCCTCTCCATGACCCCCTACGAGCGCCGGCACCCCGAGGTGCTCAACGCCAGCCGCAAAACGCGCATCGCCAAGGGATCGGGCAAGACCGTGCAAGACGTGAACCGCCTGCTCAAACAGTTTGACCAAACACGCAAAATGATGAAGATGGTGAGCGGCAACGGTCTTCGCCAAATGATGAGCCGCATGCCCGGTCTGCCGGGAATGCCCAAAGCATGACGCCGCACCACACGCCGCTGCTCATCGACGGAAATGCAGTGGCCGCACAAATCAAAGCCGACATCGCCCTCACCGTGCGCCGCCACGTGGCCGAGGGCCATCGGCCGCCCTGTCTCGCCACCCTCTTGGTGGGACACGACGGCGGGAGCGAACTCTATGTGCGCAACAAGATCCGCGCCTGCCGAAGCTGCGGCATCACCTCGATCGAGCTTCAATTTGACGCCGATATCACCGAAGGCGAATTGCTCCGCGAAATCGAACGCCTCAACGCCGACGAAAGCATTGACGGCTTCATCGTGCAACTCCCCCTCCCCTCGCACATCGACGAGCACCGCGTGGTCGAAGCCATCGACCCACGCAAGGACGTCGACGGCTTTCACCCCATGAACGTGGGGCGCATGGCGCTCGGCCTGCCCGCCTTCGTGAGCGCCACGCCGCTGGGCATCCTCACTCTCCTGCGCCACTACAGCATCCCCACAGCCGGCAAAAAGTGTGTCGTGATGGGGCGCAGCAACATTGTGGGGAAGCCCACCGCGCAACTCATGCTGCAAAAAGAGGGTGCCGACTGCACCGTGACCTGTGTGCACAGCCGCACCGCCGATCTCGCCGCCGAATGCCACACCGCCGACATCCTCATTGTCGCCCTCGGCAGCCCCGGTTTTGTCACGCCCGACATGGTCAAACCCGGCGCCACGGTGATCGATGTGGGCACCACCCGCGTGCCTGATGCGTCGCGCCCCTCGGGCTTCCGCGTGGTGGGCGATGTCGATTTCGATGCCGTCGCCCCCATTGCCGGCGCCATCACCCCGGTGCCCGGTGGAGTGGGCCCCATGACCGTGTGCTCGCTCCTGCAGAACACCCTCGCCGCCGCGCTCCACACGTTCTACCCCTGAACACGGTGGCGCCGACGCACGAAACCCTCTGCGCCATGGTCCCTCCTACTTCCGCGAACTTCCCCGCCATGAGGCCACGATTTTCCACTCCATGGGGAGCGATGTCATTGATGCTTCGGTGTTTTTCTGCCCGCAAATTTAGCCTTTTCCTACTTCCCTCGCAACACGAGAACGAATTCTTTTTTCGAAAACGATGTTGCGAGGGAACGTTTTTTGAAAACTCCCCAACTTTCTGCCGAAAGTTCGCCACTCCCTAACCCTCTCTCCCCCCTTTTTCCGCTCACCCCGTTCACCCGTGGGTGAAGCACGCTGCCGCTTCGCACACGCGCGCACACGTACGCCCACACGCACACCCGCCTCAGTCGCTTTTCGTTTTTTGCCTTCACCGCTTCACCCATACATTACAAACAATTGTATTCCAACACGTTAGGTGTGAAGGCTTGGAAAGTGAATGCCTTCACCTTCCCTTCACGCTCTGCCCGCCTGCCCTCACGGCACTATGGAGACGAGAAAGAAAAAGCGGCGAAAAGGTGAAGGAAAAAAGCAAAAGCCTTCACCCATAACTCCGTGATTCACTGCAACTTGCCGCATAGGGGTGAAGGAGTGAAGGCAAAAAACGAAAAGTGGCGGACGCGCGCGCGTATCGCGCGCACGCGAGAGAGCGAGTGCTCCGTTCACCCGGCGCCCCTCTCTTTTCGCTCCACCCGAGCGCGCACTTCCACTGCCTCGCACGCCGATGGTTTGCAGCCCGCCTTGCAAAAATCCTCCCCAGTGCCCAACGGAAGGAAAAACGATTGGACACGATATATTTTTCTCGAAGAAATGGCTATATTTGCCGCATCATTCACTTCACAGCACCTCCCACAATGGAAAAAAGGTCATCCTCCTCACCGGTGCGAGCAGCGGCATCGGCTACCAAACGGCCGAATATTTGGCCAAACAGGGGCATCGTGTTTACGGTGCGGCACGCCGTGTCGAACAGATCGAAGCTTTGGCGCCGGTCGGTGTGAAAGCTTTGCGTCTCGACGTGACTTCCGACGAAAGCATCGAGGCCGCTGTGGCCGAAGTCATGCGTGCCGAAGGGCGCATCGACGTGCTGGTGAACAATGCCGGCTACGGTTCGTACGGTGCCGTGGAAGACGTGCCCATCGACGAAGCACGCCGCCAGTTTGAGGTGAACCTCTTCGGCTTGGCGCGTTTGGTGCAGTGCGTCCTGCCCCACATGCGCCGCCGGCAGAGCGGCACGATCATCAACATCTCATCGATGGGTGGGCACTTCACCGCCTATTTCGGCGCGTGGTATCACGCCACAAAATATGCGCTCGAGGCCTTCAGCGACGCGCTGCGCATGGAAACGCGCCCCTTCGGCATCCACGTTGCCCTCATCGAGCCGGGTGCGATCAAAACGCCGTGGGGCGACATCGCGGCCGACCACCTCGAAGAGAGCGCTCGGGGCGGCGCCTATGCCCCACAAGCGAATGCGGCCGCCAAGGCCTTGCGCCGCCTCTATCGCGGTTCGCTATTGAGCCAACCCATGGTCATCGCCAAAGCGATTGGCCGTGCGGTGAATGCACGTCGGCCGAAAACGCGCTACCTCGTGGGTTTCGGCGCGAAGCCCCTCGTGCTGCTCCACACGCTGCTGCCCACACGCTGGTTTGACTACCTCATGACGCACGCCAGCTGATCGCCCCTCAACCGACTCCCTCGACGGCGCACCCACTGACACCGCGCCCCACATAAAGCGCCCCCACTCCATGCGAGAGTGAGGGCGCTTTTGGGTTTCGCGGTCTGCCACGCGATGCCATCGCACGCGGCCGGCGGATCAATGTTTCGCTCGGCGGCGGAAGTAGGGCGTGGCCAGCTGGTGGCGCAAGATGAGATCGAGCTCTTTGGCCACCTGCGGCTGACTTTCGATCACGTTTTTGTTCTCTCCCTTCTTGAACGAAAGGTCGTAAAGCTGAGCTTCGGGGGCGAATCCGGTTTCGATTTTCGGTCCCCAGGGCACCATGGCGGGGCCCTTCATGGCGGGGATGTATTTCCACCGGGGGGTGCGCAGACTCACCTCGCGATTGTAGGCCATGGAGAGGATGTAGTCGCGCGGCTCGCCCGACCGTCCGAGCCAGGTGTCGCAGAAGTTGCGGCTGTCGCAGGCCAAGGTGTCGTTGAGTTCGACGCCGGCGATGGGGGCCAGTGAGCGCACGCCGTCAATGAGCGAGATGAGCGCGCGGCTTTCGCCGCCACGGCGCACGCCCCCTGCGGGCCAGCTCACGATGAAGGGCACGGCGCTGCCGGCTTCGAAGGCGCTGTATTTGCCGCCACGCCACGGGCCGCCGGGACGATGGGTGCCGGCCAAGCTCTCGGCCTCATCGGCATAGCCATCGTCGAGCACGGGGCCGTTGTCGGAGGTGAGAATCACCAGGGTGTTGTCGGCGATGCCCAGTTTGCGCAGGCCGTCCATGATCTGCCCCACCGTCCAGTCGAGCTGCACGATGGCGTCGCCGCGCAAGCCCATGGGACTTTGGCCGCGAAAACGTTCGTGCGGCCAACGCGGCACGTGCACATCGTTGGTGCAGAGATACATGAAGAAGGGCCGGTGGGCGCTGTCCTCAGGTTGCTGTGTGGCGGTGATCCAGCGCAGGGCGTAATCGGCGATGGAGTCGGCAATGTTCTCGTCTTTCCAGAGCGCCTTGCCTCCGCCCTTCATGAAGCCGATGCGCGAAATGCCGTTGACGATGCTCATGTCGTGGCCGTGGGAGGGGCGCAACCGGAACAACTCGGGATTAGATTTGCCGGTGGGCTCACCGGAGAAATTGCTGCGGTAGCTCACTTGGATGGGAGCCGAGGCATCGTAGTTGCGCACACGTCCGTTTTCGATGAACACACAGGGCACACGGTCGGCGGTGGCGGCCATGATGCAGCTGTAGTCGAACCCGAGATCGGCGGGGGTGAGGTCGATTTGTCCGTTCCAGTCCTGCTGTGCGGTGCGGCTGCCGAGCCCGAGGTGCCACTTGCCGATGGCGGCAGTGGTGTAGCCGGCGGCTTTGAAAAGATCGGCCAGGGTGAACTGTTCGGGGCGGATGACCATGGCGGCGTTGCCGGCGGCCACGTCGGTGCCGGGGCGACGGAAGGGGTATTCGCCCGTGAGGAACCCGTAGCGGGAGGGTGTGGAGGTGGAGGCGCAGGCATGGGCATCGGTGAAGCGCACGCCGTTGGCGGCGAGGCGGTCGATGTTGGGGGTGTGCACCCGTTTGGCGCCGTAGCACGAGAAATCGCCGTAGCCGACATCGTCGGTCATGATGACCAGCACGTTGGGGCGCTTCTCGGAGGTGGGCAACACGCGCACGCCGTCGCGCGCTGCCGCACCGACGGGCGACAAAGCGAGGACGAAGAGCGGAAGGGTTGTTTTAGACATAACTCAAAAGGGGAGAAAACGGAAGAAGATAAGCATCGAGAAGCGTCGGCGAGAAGTTATTTCGCCTTGCGGAAGGAGCCAATACGCTGCTCGTCGCTCATGCGACAAATGAGTAGGGCATCGTCTTTTTCGACAACGATGCAGTTGTCGAGTCCCTGCACGACGACTCTGCGACCGGAACCGACATGCACGATGCTGTCGTGGGTGTCGTAGAGCGTCACGCCGTCGCCCACCACGGCGTTGCCGTAGCTGTCATGCGGCAGTTCGGCATGGAGCGAGGACCAAGTGCCGAGGTCGCTCCAACCGAAAGAGGAGGGACGCACATAGACATCGTCGGCTTTCTCCATGATGGCGTAGTCGACAGAGATGTTTTCGCAGTTGGGAAATTCCCGGGCGATGGCGGCACGCTCCTCCGCAGTGTCGTAGAGGGAGAGGAGATTTTCGAAGATGCGCGAAATGGCCGGTGCATAGACGCGGAAGGCGTTGACGATGGTGGAAACGCTCCACACGAAGATACCGGAGTTCCAGAAATAATCGGACTGTGCCACATAGCTTTGCGCGGTGGCCAAATCGGGCTTTTCGCGGAAACCGTCGACGGCGTAGATATTTTGCTTGCGCGAGGAGGAATAGCTGAGGTCGGCCTTGATGTAGCCATAGCCGGTAGAGGGACGATCGGGATGGATGCCGAGGGTGACAATGGCGTCGGTCTCGGCTGCGAACTCAATACACTCACCGATGCTCTGCGCGAAGGCGGCGGTGTCGCGCACATTGTGGTCGGCGGGCGAAACAACGAGTGTGGCTCGCAGATCGCGCTTCTTGATGCGCCAGGCGGCATAGCAGATGCAGGGGGCCGTGCCGCGCATGCAGGGCTCGAGCAGGACGTTGTCGCACGGCACGTCGGGGAGCTGTTCGGCCACGATCGCAGCGTAGCGTTCGGAGGTGACCACCCAGATGTTTTCGGGCGGGACAATGCCGGCGAAGCGGTCGACGGTGAGCTGCAACATGGTGCGCCCGCAACCGAGAATGTCGAGAAACTGCTTGGGGCGGGCTTCGCTGCTCATGGGCCAGAAACGACTGCCGATACCGCCGGCCATGATGACGAGGTGGGTGTGGGAGGACATGGTGAGAGAGGGGGAAGTAAGGTGTGAAAACGATACATGCCGGGGAGCAGACTGTGTGAGAGTCTACTCCCCGGCACGGGAGTCGTCGGATTTATTTATTACCGGCGTTGGGATCCTTGGCGGCTTGCATGTCGCCCTTGATGTACAGGCGCACGGTTTCGTTGGAGGCATCGCTGCGCACGGTGATCACCTTGGTGAATTCGCCGGCGTATTTGCCGCGTCCGTTGTAGACCACCTTGATCTCACCACGCTTGCCGGGAGCAACGGGTTCCTGAGAATAGGAAGGGATCGTGCAACCGCAAGAAGCGAAAGCTTGCTTGATGACGAAGGGGCGGTCGCCGGTGTTCTTGAACTTGAAGGTGTAAGTCTGAGGCTTTTCCTCGGGGAATTTTCCAAAGTTGTGCTCAGTCTTGTCGAAGGTCATGACTCCCTGAGCCAATGCCGTCATGGCGCTGAATGCAAACGCACCCACGAGGGCAAGTAATTCTTTCTTGAACATAATCGATGATGATGTTTTGATGAATTGGGGACTGCAAATATAAGAAAGATCTGTTATACGTCGTGCTTTAAGGTGCTGTTTTTTCGCGTTTTCGTCGCGAATCTGTATTTTTGCCAAGTGAGAACAACAGCATCAGCGCAAGAGCGCATCATCCTCGGCATCGACCCCGGCACGAATGTGTTGGGCTATGGTTTATTGTCCGTCTGCGGAAAGAAAGCAGAGATGATCGCCATGGGAGTGATCGATTTGCGGCGCGTGAGTGACGTCTATCTCAAGCTCGGCCGCATCTACGAACGCATCATGGGCGTGATCGACGCTTTCCATCCCGACGAACTGGCCATCGAGGCACCGTTTTTCGGAAAGAACGTGCAATCGATGCTCAAACTCGGCCGCGCGCAGGGTGTGGTCATTGCCGCTGCCATCGCCCGCCAGATTCCCATCCACGAGTACGCACCGATGCAAATCAAACAGGCTATCACAGGGCGGGGCGCCGCATCAAAAGAACAAGTGGCGGCGCTGATGCAGCGTTTGCTCAACATTGCCGACGACCGCATGCTCCCTTATCTCGATGCCACCGATGCGCTGGCCGCGGCCTACTGCCACCACATCCACACCACCCGAAACGGCGTGAGAAACCAGCTGCCTACGCTCGAAAAGAAACGAACGGTGGCTCGGAGTTCCGGCGCTTCGTGGGACGATTTCGTCAAGAACAACGCGCATCGCGTACACAATGCTTGAATACGGGCGTTTGTCAGGATCGCCCCTCCCCATTCCGGCACGGAAGGGGGAACCCACTTTTAGGAACCCACCTTTATGATGATCTTCACGCATTTCTTTCGTCGCCTATTTCCGTGCTGTGCCTTCTGCCTACTGGCGGGCGGCGCATTGCAGGGGGCAAAGGCACAGACGCTCTTCAACTATGAGATGCAAAAAAGCATCGAACGACAACGCAATGCCCGTTTTGGCATCGCGGCACAACGCATCGCCTTCTTTCAACAAAATGCGCTCATGTATCTCTGGCACAAGATGTCACAAAACGAGTCACATTTGCCGCTGTTCTACCAAAAGTTAGATCGTCAAGCCAATTTCCTCGCCGAATTCCTCACCGTCTACCACCGCCTCATCATCAACAACAGTCAGCTCACTGAGGCACAACACGAACGTTGGAAACGCTATTTCACCGAAAGCTCCCTGCTCCACCCTCTTTTCAACGACCCGAACGACAGTGTGACCCTTCAATTTCTGGACAAAGAGGAGCGTTCCCCCACGCCCTTCTCGCTCGACACCAATTGGGAGACGGCCTATCAAGCCATCTTGCAGCATGCCGCGCAAGAAGGCGTCGGTGCGCTGGTGCAGCTCGGGAAATGACCGCCGAAGACTCCGACATTTCGCTTTTTCCCTCCCCCTGCTTTCGTTTCCTCTCTCCGACCTTCGCGCTCTTCGCTTCCATTTCGTTTTCTCTTTCCCGGCTTCTCGCTTCCTTCGCTTGCTTCGTTCGCACGCTCCACTCCCTTTCGCATTCTCCTTCCCGACTTCTCGCATACCCTCCCCGTTTTTTCGGTTTTTCCTCCCCGTTTTTGTTGGTTTACGGCCCTATTTTTGTCGTCTCCTTTCGCCTTTTCATTGCTCGAAAAACACATTCCGCCAATCCGGCGGACGCTCACGAACTGAACTCCCTGATTCTACCCCATTTTCTGCATGATCCACATGGCAGAAAACGGCGCCGCGATTTGGAACATCCCCACAATTTACGTATATTTGCCCTCACACAGCCAAAAGGCAAATACTTCTTCACACCCTCGGGTGCGAAATGCTTCGCAAATATGAGATTTTCCATCATAGTCCCCGTATACAACCGTCCCAACGAGTGCGATGAGCTGCTCGATTCGCTGACGCGCCAAAGTTTCACCGACTTCGAAGTGATCATCGTCGAAGACGGCAGCAGTGTCCCCTGCGATGCCGTCGTGGCCCGCTATGCCGACCGCCTTCGCGTCCACTACTATTCCAAACCCAACAGCGGACCGGGACAAACGCGCAACTACGGTGCAGAACGCGCCCAAGGCGACTATCTGCTCATCTTGGACAGCGACGTTCTCCTCCCCGAAGGCTATCTGGCCGCCGTCGATGCCGAACTCAACGCCTCACCCTGCGATGCCTTCGGCGGGCCGGATCGCGCCCACAGCTCGTTCACCCCGATGCAGAAGGCCATCAATTATGCGATGACCTCCTTTTTCACCACAGGTGGCATTCGCGGACAGAAGAAAGGGATGGACAAGTTCTATCCCCGCTCGTTCAACATGGGCGTGCGTCGAGACGTCTACCAAGCGCTCGGTGGTTTTTCCAATATGCGTTTCGGCGAAGACATCGATTTCTCCACCCGCATTTTCAAAGGCGGCTATCGCTGTCGCCTCTTTCCCGACGCCTGGGTATATCACAAGCGGCGCACCGACTTGCGTAAGTTTTTCAAGCAAGTCCACAACAGCGGCATCGCTCGCATCCACCTTTCACGACGCCATCCGGGCACACACAAATTGGTGCACCTGCTTCCCGCGGTTTTCACCCTCGGCGTCCTCTTTTTATTGTTGTGCGCCGTTTTATTAGGCATCTTCGGACAGGGATGTCTCGCTCTCGCGGCACTTTCTCCCCTGTTGCTCTTCGCGCTGCTCATCGGCATCGATGCCACTCGCCGCGAACACTCACTCGGTGTGGGTTGTCGTGCCGTTGCCGCCGCCTTTGTTCAACTACTCGGCTACGGCAGCGGCTATCTCCGTGCTTGGTGGCAGTGTCGCGTGCTGCACAGCGGCGAATTTGAAGCTTTCTCCGACAGCTTCTACCAATAAATTCCCGTTCCTCCCACACCTTAACCTCCATCTCCGTGAAACTCCTCGAACCCTCGGCGCCTACCTTCGATGGGCCACGCAAAAAAGCCATCCACGAGTGGGACACCGGCGATCGGCCGCGCGAGAAATTCATGAGCGAAGGCGCCGACGCCCTCACTCCCGCGGAACTGCTGGCCATCCTCGTCGGCAGTGGCAACGATCGTGAGGACGCCGTGACCCTCATGCAGCGGCTACTCGACGACTGCCGCGGCAGTTTGAAACGACTGGGCAAACGCAGCATTGAGGAACTCTGCGCCTATCGCGGCATCGGCCCTGCCAAAGCCGTCACCGTACTGGCTGCCTGCGAACTTGGCGCGCGCCGACACACCGAAGACGCCGACACCGAACAATTCGACTGCTCGGAAAAGATCTACCGCTACTTCTACGAGAAGCTCCGCGACGCTCCCGTGGAAGAAGCCCACATTCTCCTGCTCAACAACCACCTGCGCTTCATTCGCAGCGTGCAAGTCTGTCGCGGAGGACTCGACACAACGACCGTCGACGTGCGCATCGTGCTGCGCGAAGCCCTCGTTTCCAATGCAGTGCACGTCGTGCTCTGCCACAACCACCCTTCCGGCAATCCCCAACCTTCGCGTGCCGATGATGAGCTCACCTTCGAGCTTCGGCGTGCCTGCGACGCGGTGCAACTCCGGCTCATCGATCACCTCGTGCTCACCGACGGTAATTATTATAGCTACGCCGACCACCGACGTATTTAACCACAACTCAACACTCAACTCATCCTATGACTCCCGAAGAAAAACTGAAGATCGAAGAACAAATCGTCGAAATGCTCAAAACGGTCTACGACCCTGAGATTCCCGTCGACATCTACAACCTCGGTCTCATCTACAATATAGACCTGGCCGACGACGGTCTGCTCGACATCGACATGACGCTCACCGCGCCCAACTGTCCCGCTGCCGACTTCATCGTGGAAGACGTGCGCATCAAGACTTCGAGCATTCCCGGCATCAAAGATGTGCGCATCAACCTTGTGTTCGAGCCCGAATGGGATCGCGACATGATGAGCGAAGAAGCCAAGCTCGACCTGGGTTTCATTTAACGCCCATTCCACCTCCCCCGGCGCATGAACCTTCGGCAAGCACTCCGTTCCGCCCTCGCCCTCCTTTTGGGCGAACGCTGCGTGATGTGCGGCAATCCGCTGCCCGGCGCCGGGGTCTGTCCCGCCTGCTGGCTCCGCCTTCCCTACACCCATCTCGACGGGTGCCCCGGCAACCCGCTGGAACGGCTCTTTTGGAGCGAACCGAACGTTGACCGCGTCAATGCTTTCGCCTGGTACAAACCGGAATATGCCGTGGCCCGCCTCGTTCACGCCTTCAAATACCGCAATCGTCCCGACCTTGCCCGCATGGTGGGGCGCGTCATGGGCACCGCCCTCTCATCGGGCGATTTCTTCGACGGCATCGAGGCCATTGTCCCCGTTCCCCTCTCCCGCCGGCGCGAACAGCAACGCGGTTACAACCAGAGCGAACACATCGCCCTCGGTCTCTCCGACGAACTCCACCTCCCCGTGCGCACCGACTGGATCGAACGCACCGTCGACAATCCCTCGCAAACCACCCTCGCCCCGAGTGAACGCCACGCCAACGTCGAAGGCATTTTCGCCCTGCGCGATGTCGGTTCCGTCACCGCCCGCCGGTTGCTCATCGTCGACGATGTCATCACCGTCGGCGCCACCCTCACCGCCGTGGCGCGCACCTTTCGTGCCGTTCCCGACTGCCGTTTGCACCTCCTCACCTTTGCCGCTGCCGGCCGTTACCACGTCGGTCGCCTGAGTCCCGCCGATCTCCGCCTGCCCGACCACAGCGCCCTCTACGATCCCCGTCAGCTTCGTCGCTATCGCCCCGACACGAGCGGTCGCCCCCCTTCTCCCCCCACAAATTCCGCCACATGAAGCCCATCTATTTCCTGTCGGACGCCCACCTGGGCAGTCTCGCCATCCAAAGTCGCCGCATGCAAGAGCGGCGTTTGGTCCGCTTTCTCGACTCCATCAAACTCAAAGCCGGCGCCATCTACCTGTTGGGCGACATGTTCGACTTTTGGTTCGAGTACAAGACCGTCGTCCCCAAAGGCTACACACGTTTCTTAGGCAAACTCTCCGAACTCACCGACCTCGGCGTCGAGGTCCACTACTTCACCGGCAACCACGACCTGTGGATGCACGATTATTTGGTCGAAGAGTGCGGTGTGGTGCTCCACACCTCACCCTGCACTGTCGAAATCGCCGACAAGATTTTCTATCTCGCCCACGGTGACGGTCTCGGCGTCGAAAGTCGCAGTTTCACCTTCCTTCGCGCCCTCTTCCACAATCGCGTGGCGCAATGTCTCTTCGCCGCCCTCCATCCGCGCTGGGGCGTGAGCTTCGGCCTGCAATGGGCCAAACACAGTCGCCTCAAGCGCGAAGACGGCCGCGAACCGCCCTACCAAGGCGAGGACAAAGAGCCCCTCATCCTCTTTGCCAAGTCCTATCTCAAGGACCACCCCGACATCAACTTCTTCATTTTCGGGCACCGCCATCTCGACTACGACCTCATGCTCTCCCGCAGCGCCCGCGTCGTACTGCTCGGCGACTGGATCCAACTCTTCACCTACGCCGTGTTCGACGGCGAGCAACTCTATCTCGAAGACTACATCGAAGGCGAATCCGAACCCTGATTCGATATCGACTCACCACCGTCTGCGGCCGGCTCATCCCGCCGCGTCGCAGACTTTTTCATCAAGCTCCCCGCATGAACGACCTCATTCTCTCCGCCTCGCACGTCAGCAAGCGCTTTGCCACCCACACCGCCCTCGACGATGTGAGCATCGATGTGCAGCGCGGCCACATCTTCGGCCTGCTCGGTCACAACGGCGCCGGCAAAACCACCCTCATCCGCATCATCAACCACATCACCGCCCCCGACAGCGGCACCGTCACCTTCGACGGACACCCCCTCACGCAAAACGATGTGGCACGCATCGGCTACCTCCCCGAGGAACGCGGACTCTACAAGAAAATGAAAGTCGGCGAACAGGCCGTCTACCTCGCGCAACTCAAAGGCCTCTCCGCCCGCGAAGCCAAAAACCGCTTGCAAGCCTGGTTTGAGAAACTCGAAATCACCGATTGGTGGAACAAGCGCCTCGAAGAACTCTCCAAAGGCATGCAGCAAAAAGTGCAATTCATCACCACCGTGGTGCACCGCCCGCCCTTGCTCATTTTCGACGAACCCTTCTCGGGCTTCGACCCCCTCAACGCCGACCTCCTCAAGCGCGAAATTCTCGAACTCCGCGACGCCGGTCACACCGTCATCTTCTCCACCCACAACATGGAGAGCGTCGAAGAACTCTGCGACGACATCGCCCTCATCAGCCACTCCCACGTGGTACTCAGCGGCGAAGTGAGCGACGTGCGCCGCCGTTTCCGCGACAACACCTACTCCCTCACCGCGGCCGGAGAAGTGCTCCAACCCGTCGAACGGATTTTTGAAATCACCGAAGCCGGCGCACCCGATGCCGAAGGCCGCCGCACCTACCTGCTGCGCAAATCGCCCTCCGCCACCAACGCCGAACTCCTCCGCCACCTCGTCGAGCAAGTCGAACCCATCACTTTCGCCGAACATCTCCCCACCATGCGCGACATCTTCATGCGCACCGTCGGCGCCGACCTCTCCACTCCCTCAGCCCCCGACCATGAATAAGATACTCCTCATCATCCGCCGCGAGTTCCTCACCCGTGTGCGCAAGACCTCCTTCATCGTGCTCACCCTCCTCATGCCCTTCCTATTCGTGGGCATCATTGCGACCCCCGTTCTGCTGAGTCGCATCGGCAATGACGAGACGGCACGCCAAATCGCAGTCATCGATCCCACCGGCCGCTATGCCACGGCCTTCAAGCCCGATGCGCGTTTCGCCCTCACCGTCGACAGCGTGTTGCGTCCCGGCTACAAATCCGCTGACAGTCCCTTCGAAGCCGTGGTCGAGATTCGCGGCGACCTTTCCCGGCACCCCGACGCACTGAGCATCTCCGGTGCCAAGGAAGTGCAGCCCGACCTCATCGACTATGTGGAAAACAACCTCGACGAAGCCGTGCGCCAAGAGAAACTCCAACACTACAACATTCCGCAGCTCAATGTCATCGTCTCCGACATGCAGCGCAATGTGAAAGCCCACACCAACAAGTGGGATGCCAACGGACGCGACACCACTTCGTCGACCACCCTCGCCCGCGTCATCGGTCTTGCCACGACTATGCTCATCTACCTTTTCGTCATGTCCTACGGCATGATGGTGCTCCAAGGCGTGCTCGAAGAAAAAACCAACCGCATCATGGAAATCATGGTGTCGAGCGTCCGCCCCTTCCAACTCATGATGGGCAAAATCATCGGTATTGCCCTCGTCGGCATCACCCAGTTGGCCATTTGGGGGACGCTCATCACCCTGCTGCTCACGGTGGGTAGCGTCCTTTTCGGTTTCTCCGCCGACGGAGGAGCCACGGCCACCCATGCCGCCGCGGCCGGTGCTCAACTCCAAGGCACGGCGCCCGCCCTGCCCGAAGACATCACCCAAGCCCTCACCGCAGTGCTCAATCTGCCCCTCCTCGAAATCCTCGTTTGCTTCGTCCTCTACTTCATCGGTGGCTACCTCCTCTTTGCCTCCTTCCTCGCCGCAGTCGGTTCGTCCGTCAACAGTCAGGAAGACACCACGCAGTTCACCCTCCCCGTCACCCTCCTGCTCATCTTCGGCATGTACGCCGCCATCGGCAGCAGTAGCAACACCGACGGCCCCTTGGCCTTTTGGACTTCGCTCTTCCCCCTCACCTCCCCCATGGTCATGATGGTTCGCGTCCCCTTCGGTGTGCCCATTTGGCAAGTATTGCTCAGTCTCACGCTTCTCTACGGTTCAGCCTTCGGCATGACGTGGCTCGCCGGCAAGATCTATCGCGTCGGCATTCTCATGTATGGCAAGAAACCCACCGTGCGCGAAATCCTGAAATGGGTTCGCTATCGTTGAACGTCCCGAAATTCTATCTATACGACCGAACTTCGATCTGCCCTCCGCAAACAAAATCCCCGCCGATGAAATGATTTCATCGGCGGGAAGCTTTTATACAACATCAAACTCATGTCATTGATGCTCATATATGCTGGTACAATTCCTTATGTCAAAACCATTCTGCGAAAATAAGTCTTCGACCTTAGCATGGTTTATTGTTTCATTCAGACATGATGCGATGTGGTTAATTACATCGTAGGTTTGCATGATCTCTCGCGGAAACAACTCCTTTACAAAATGGGTCTCCTCTTTGAGAGTATACGGATGCTTAGGACTACATGAAATCTCAAAGTCTAATAACTCCAAAGCCCATGTGTAATTTTGAGGGTGTATGGCATTATGAAGGACTCTATTCGAATGTAGTATTCTTAAATTATTCACAAGAACTTCTGCTGCGACCAAATAAGATTGGGTATATCCTTTCCTATTATATTTTTCCCACAAAGCCACCTGCTTCCAAATCTCCTCTTTAGGCATATAGGCTGCATCACATATCCTATAAGGACACTCAACAGAATACTGGAGTAAAATTGGAGAAAGGACATGTCCATTAGTCAAGCATATTTTATTCTCAAGCTTCATGACATATTGCATGATATTAGTCTTGATTCCTAAATCATGGATTTCAATTCCCATCTCGAAATCTCTGATCGCATCATCTTCCAATAAGAACTCCCAAGTGTAATCATCGAATTCCCCGGAATATAGATGAGTATATTGTGTATAGCTCAACCCATTTCCTTTACTCACGATGTATCGTCCATCTTGCTCGCCAACTACAAAACTGCGACCATGATGGGGGGATAGACATACCATTCTTTTGTCTCCCAAACTATCCCTCAAATAAGGAATAGGAGCTGTAGACACATCGTTCGACCTTATGTTTATATATGGGACTTCTTTCGCGTTAAACTCTTGCATAATTTCAAATTAAAGAGGTCACCCCCCTTTATATAAAGAGGGGTGGCCTTTAGTTGGTCGAAGAAACATTAAAAATACGATCGGTATTGAATACCACATGAAAACTCAGAGCCTTTTGGGCAACCAAAAGATATTGTCTTCGACACTTTGCTAACGTGCAATTCTACGTTCATAACAATATGAATTTAGAGGTTATAGGAGTATTTTTTGGGGAACTCCATTTACCCACCTACCGTCTATATTTCTAAAATTCTCGTCGGAGTGAAGCAGTCGATAAAGCATCGATATGGACTTCCTCTAAACATTGTTCTAAAGTTTTACCATTCAACGGTGTTTCTCCGTTTTTCAGTCTTTGTGCCAAATCATATCGACACTTTGCCATATAACAATTGTTTTCTGCAGCTTTCAGGGGCGTGCCATGCTGCGAGAAATTATTGCCGGGGCACAAGTTGCAATAATCACAATAAGGGTGTCGTCCACACTCTTCATAATGCTTTAGAGTTTGCTGTTGCCACCAATTCAATTGCTCACTATTTCTAACGATTTCATTCACACTCTTCTCTCTAAGATTTCCAAAACTCATGTGAAAAGCGCAACATGGGATCAATTCACCATCAGGTGTCACGCAAAAGCTATTATATCCTGCACCACAACCATTTACCTCCATATTTCTGGCTTGTCCCCCAAAGTTCGGGGCTTCCTTCCCCACATACATAGGTGTGTCGTCATCACACAAAACTATATCCAAAACTTCAGGGGTTAATCGCAGATACTTACTCACGCATTTATCCCCTTCTATAGAGTCAGAGACGTTCAATTCAAATTGTGCCGTAGCTCCATACTTTTTGGCGAGGGCTTTAACCGCTTGATAGGTCTTCACATTTGGGCGCATGACACAACACTTCACTACCAAGGGAACGCCGAATTTTGATAGTCTGTCAATAACACCGACCGATTTCTCCCACGATCCTTTGATGCGTGTTATTGAGTCATGTACATGTGCCTCTCCACTGTAAATGGACACGCCGACAACACGTGGATAGTATCGTGCTAATCTTTCCTCGTTGTTGACCAAGCGCAGACCATTGGTGTAAAGGTCAAATGCAATTTCTTTTGTATAAAGATAATCGATTATCTCCCATGCAAATGAACAGGAAAAGGGATCACCACCGGTCAGACACACTTTTGTCAATCCTTCTTCGTAAAGCTCATCAATAATACGTTTATAATCTTCAAGCTGCAACTCCTTCAACAAGGCTCTACCACTTTGCTCCTCGTTATTTCTCGTTGCTCCGATGTTGTAACAATGTATACATTTTTCAGAACAACGATAGGTAAGTTCAAACATAACCGTTGTTATGCCTCCTGCCTTTTCTGCATATTCCATCTCTGCAGTGCTTGTAAACATCGGCAGCTTTTCTTGGGTCGTTTCAACTTTTGCTGCTTGAATGCGATTATGCAAACTTATCTGTTTTCGATAATCAGTCTCCTCTTCTTCGGTCGAAAGATGATCCAACAGCAAACCAAAGCTTGCCAATTCTTCAAAGAAGTGCAATATACATTCTTGCAAAATTCCTGTTTGCTTGGAAATATTAGCAACATCTACTTTTTGCCCTCTTTGTACATCAAGCAGGAAAGATATAACCAAAGCAGAACAATCTTCAAAAAGATAGCTTATTCCTTCCAACAAATTGTATACTATAGCCACCTTACCAGGGGCATTGTATCTGCCACATACCCACTTAGGGCGATAATAGATTTCCATTATTGGATAAAACCTGTTTTCTGAACTTAAGGCTCTATAGTTCGCTTGAGAAAATATTTAGTAAGGCATAAAAAAAAGCGTGAGCCCGCTTTAACTCTCGTCTACTGTGATGGGCTCTCGACAGCCTCTGCTCATAGACAAGAAAAACAGCTCACGCTCTTGGTCTATATACAGAGTGATGTATAAGTCAACCAAGAGGAGAGCGTTCTTCTTCATTCCACTAAGCAGAGATGCAGTAATGAGGTGTCGAGATTCATCACAGCGGAACGAAGCTAAACGCTTCCAAATTATGTCTGCCAAATTGCCTTTATAGCAATATGACAATGCAAAGATAGAAATCTTTTTTGACTCCACATCACATTACGACTATTTTAACACTCAGCATTATATGTATTATCTCATTACGTCTACACAAGACTATTCAAAAAGAAATCGTTGGAGCACAAAACTTCCCATTCAGCATCTATTCTTATTGGAATAAGAAACGCCTAAGATCTTTGACATATCAAACAATTATTTCTATCTAGTATCAACTATATATATATATGAGACATCTGATATTCGCGCTTACCCTTCACCTCCTTATATTGCAATTGCCGTCTTTAAAAGTTCTCCTCTCCACATTAAATAAGACAGAAGTCCTAATATGAACTTCTGCTTTTTTGCCACGTAAAACTTTTACCAGACAGCAATAATTTGGACGGGCAAAAAGAATTGAGTACTTTTACAGCCCAAATTGAGTAAATTCCGAATCAGAATTGAGTAAAACCCGAGCCAGAATTGAGTAAATTCCGAACCAGAATTGAGTAAAATCTGTTGTTTATTTTGAGCATGAATTATATTCGAGAACAATATCACACGCTGAAAGCACGCATGCTGGAGCCGAGGCGCTTTATGCAAGTACTGGCCGGCCCGAGACAAGTGGGTAAATCGACCCTCGTAGGGCAGGTGTTGCAGGACATCTCCATCCCTCACTCTCTGGAACTTGCAGATGCTGTTGCCCCGGCAGACAGTGACTGGATACACCGAGTGTGGGAAGCGGCACGAACGACCATGACCCTGCGCGGAGAAACAGAACGCCTGCTGGTCATCGATGAAATTCAGAAAATTGACAACTGGAGCGAGGTCGTCAAAAGAGAATGGGATGCCGACACGCACCAACGCGTCAATCTTAAAGTGGTACTGCTGGGCAGCAGTCGCCTTTTGCTCAAGAGAGGACTGACGGAATCACTGGCCGGTCGTTTTGAACTGATCCGTCTCGGGCACTGGAGCTACAAGGAAATGCACGACGCTTTCGGAGTGACGCTTGACGAATACATCTATTTTGGGGGCTATCCCGGTGCTGCCCACCTGATCGGAGACGAAAAGCGCTGGCGCAAGTATATCAAAGACTCATTGGTTGCTCCCGCCATCGAAAAGGATGTACTGATGACCTCCAACATCTACAAGCCGGCGCTTATGAAACAATTATTTGAGTTAGGGTGCGGTTATTCAGCAGAGATACTTTCGCTGAACAAACTGATGGGACAACTGCAAGATGCCGGCAACGTGACCACGCTTGCTTCGTATTTAGAGCTACTCGATCAGTGCGCATTACTCACCGGATTGCACAAATATGCCCATGACGATGCCAGAAAGCGTGGTTCCAGTCCCAAATACCAAGTATATAACAACGCTTTACTGACGGCCTACAAAGGTCGGTCATTCTTTACGGACAGAACAGACACGATGCTTTGGGGACGCTGGGTGGAAAGTGCGATCGGCGCTCATTTGCTAAGTTGGGCAGAGGAGGCAGACTACCAAGTGTATTACTGGCGCGAAACGGCAAGCAACAAGGCAGGCAAGGACAAAGAGGTGGACTTCATCATTGTCAACCATGGAGAAGTGACAGCCATCGAGGTGAAAAGCGGTCGGCGCGGGATGAACGCAGGCCTTCCGGCCTTTGCTGAAAAATTCCACCCCAAGCGTTCATTTATAGTAGGCTCCGGAGGGGTTTCGTTGGAAGATTTTCTCAGCAGTGACCTAGAGCGCTTACTGGGATAAGATCCGATTCATCCGACCTTTGGAGTGGCGCGGTTCAAAAGCGAATGATTTGTTGCACTTCGATTTTGAAAGTACGTCCGCCTTTCCCCTGAGCAATTCCCCACCGCGCACTTCCCCACCGGCGCACAGTCCCGCGTCATTTTGTGAGCCCGCCCTCGCGCGTGCGCGCGTGTCAGTCACTTTTAGAAAAAAGCCTTCACCTCTTCACCGGTATGCGCCAGTCAACTCATGCACAGCGGATTAGGGGTGAAGGCTTTTGCATTTTTCCCTTCACCGCGCACCCTCCTTGCGCTCCTTCACCTTTTCGCCCCCTTCTTCACCCCGAATCGGCTGAAATCGGGTGCGTTGCAGTGGGGTGAAGGGAGAAAAACGAAAAACCGCTGTGACGCGTACGCGCGCGAAGCGGAACGTTCACCTCACGCGTTCACCCCTTTCGTTCGTTTTTCGTTCACCCCGTTTCCACCTCGCGAGGGGGCGAACATCGCTCCCTCGTTTTCTCGGATATCCCCCTCCTTTCGACGAAAAACGGGAAGGCGTTTTCGGTTCTCTCCACGGCGGTCGGCGATCGGTGGCGTGCGCGGTCGTTCGCCCCGTGTCCTTCTCCGAAAGTTTGCTCCACAAAGTGCAAGGCGGGGTGCGAAAATCATTACCTTTCGTTGGCACTTCCGCGGAAATCCTTTATATTTGCAGCAAAACCTCCATTGCGGTCGTCGCGCGACGCCGCATTCCCAACCGTATGAAGAAACTGCTGTCTCTCCCTCCCAACGTCGTCGACTGCTTCCACACCATCAGTGAGCTGCCGACCGACGAATATTTCTGCACCTCCGATCCCGTCGACTGCAAACTCGGCAGCGGCGGCGGTACCACGTGGCTACTCGAAGGCGCCGCTCAGGCCGAAGGGGCCGAGGATTTCGACCAATGGCTGTCGCGTGAGAAGCGCATCCTGCTGCACGCCGGCGGTCAGAGTCGCCGCCTGCCGGCTTATGCGGCCTGCGGCAAGGTGCTGCTGCCCGTCCCCGTGTTTCGCTGGGCCCGCGGGCAGCGTCTCGACCAAACCCTGCTCTCGCTCCAGCTTCCGCTCTATGAGCGCATCATGGCGGCCGCTCCCGACAGCCTGCGCACCCTCGTGGCGAGCGGCGACGTCTATATTCGCGCCACCGAGCCCCTCCTGCCGGTGCCGGAAGCCGATGTGGTGTGCTACGGCCTGTGGGCCGACCCCGCAGCGGCGCGCAATCACGGCGTGTTCTTCATGCATCGTGACCATCCGGAGCAGCTTGACTTCATGCTCCAGAAACCGAGCATCGAGCGCCAGCACGAACTGGCCTCCACCCACTTGTCGCTCATGGACTTGGGCATCTGGCTGCTGAGCGACCGCGCCGTTTCGCTCCTGCGCCGCCGCTCGTTCGGCGAAGACGGCCGCCGCGTGGCCTACGACCTCTATTCGCAATTCGGCTGTGCCCTCGGCGCGCATCCCACCGCCGTCGATGAAGACCTGCGCGGCCTCACCGTGGCCGTGCTCCCCCTCACGGGCGGAGAATTCTACCACTTCGGCACCACCCCCGAGATGATCAGTTCGACAGCCGCGCTCCAAAACGTGGTGAAAGACCAGCGCCTCATCCTGCGCCGCGGGGTGAAGAAGCACAGCACGATCTTCACGCAAAATGCGCGCGTGGAGCAGTCGTTCGCGCCCGAACTCCAAAACATTTGGGTCGAAAACAGTCACCTCCCCGCCGGCTGGCAGCTGGAGGGCGAGCATGTGCTCACGGGCATTCCCGTGAACGACCGCACCGTGCACCTGCGGCGCGGACAGTGCGTGGATGTCGAAGCCTACGGCGACCGGCAATTTGTGCTGCGCCCCTATGGTTTCCACGACGCTTTCCGCGGCGATGTGCACGATGCCTCCACCCACTATCTGGGTCGTCCCGTCGGCGAGTGGTTGGCCGCGCGCGGCATTGCCGCCGACGAGCTGGGTCGTACCGACGACCTGCAAGCCGCGCGGCTCTTCCCCGTTTGCGACAGTACCGACGAGGTGTTTGACCTCCTCGAGTGGATGCTGTCCGAACAGCCCGACCCGGCACTGACCGCCCTGTGGCGCAGCAAAGAGCGCCTGAGCGCCGACGAGATCGCCGCCCGCGCCAACCTGCGCCGCCAAGACCGGCAGCGCCGCGATTTCCGCCGCGACAACCTGCCGCTCCTGGCCGAGCACTACACCCGCAGCGTGATGTATCAAATCGATCTGCGCGATGCGGCACAGAAATTTGTCAACGCCCACCTCGATTTGCCGCCCGCTTTGACGGACGAGGCTCCGCTGATGCACCAAATTCGCGACGCCATGTTCCGCGCACAGGTGCACCGCCTGCGGAATGAGGACGGCGACGGCGACGAAACGCGCGCCTTCTCGCTCCTGCGCGAAGGGTTGACGCAATCGGCGCGCGGCGACCTGCAATTGCCCCGTCTCGACGTCTATCGCGACCAGATCGTTTGGGGCCGTTCGGCCGTGCGCATCGACGTGGCCGGCGGCTGGACCGACACCCCGCCCTACTGCCTCAATTCGGGCGGCAATGTGGTGAACTTGGCCATTGAGCTCAACGGACAACAGCCCTTGCAGGTCTATGTGAAGTCGACCCCGGAGCCGCACATCGTGTGCCGCAGCATAGACCTCGGCGCGATGGAAGTGATCACCACCTACGAAGAGTTGGCACAGTTCAACAAAGTGGGTTCGCCCTTCTCCATTCCCAAAGCCGCCCTCGCGCTCTGCGGTTTCCTCCCGCAGTTTGCCGCCGAACCGCACCGCACGTTGCGCGAGTGCCTGCAAGCCTTCGGCGGCGGCATCGAGATCACGCTGCTCGCCGCCATCCCGGCCGGTTCGGGCTTGGGCACGAGCAGCATCCTCGCCGCCACGGTGCTCGGCGCGCTCTCGGACTTCTGCGGTCTGGGTTGGGACAAACTCACCGTGGGCAACCGCACGCTCATTCTCGAGCAACTGCTCACCACAGGAGGCGGCTGGCAAGACCAGTTCGGCGGCGTGCTGCACGGCGTGAAACTCCTGCAAACGAAAGCGGGCTTCGACCAAACGCCGGTGGCACGGTGGTTGCCCGACACGCTCTTCATGGCGCCCGAACAACGCGCCTGCCATTTGCTCTACTACACCGGCATCACGCGCACGGCCAAGAATATCCTGGCCGAAATCGTGCGCGGCATGTTCCTCAACTGCGGCACGCGCCTGCGCCTGCTCGACGAAATGAAAGAACATGCCATGGACATGTTCGAGGTGCTGCAACAAGGCGACCTCGAACGCTACGGCCGGCTGGTGCGCAAAACGTGGAACCAAAACAAACTCCTCGACGCCGGCACGGAACCCGAGATCGTGGCGCAGCTCTGTCGGCGCATCGACGACCTCTGCTGGGGCTACAAACTGCCCGGTGCGGGCGGCGGCGGCTACCTCTACATGGTGGCGAAAGATCCCGAGGCGGCGGCGCGCATTCGCACTTTGCTGCTCGAGCATCCGCTCACGGAATCGGCACGCTTTGTCGACATGAAGCTCTCGCACAAGGGCCTGCAAGTGAGTCGCAGCTGACGAGTCGCGGGCATTTTCCCGCCGCTCATCTCCCCAAAAAAGAATAAATAAGTCAAGCCAAGCACACTGCCACAGCGTGCTTGGCACACTATTGGCAGTACCTCCGGGTAACCTCATCCATAGTTCAATCATCTCTTCACGTCGTTCATCATCCAATGACCAAAGACCTCATAGACATCATCATCGAAGGAATCCAAGACAAAAAAGGCCGCAACATTGTCGTGGCCGATTTGCGCAACATCCCCACGGCATCGACCGATGCCTTTGTGATCTGCACCGCCGGTTCGCCGGCACAGGCCGACAGCATTGTCGACAGCATCGAAAACATGGCGCGTGTGCGCATGGGCGAACATCCGGCTGCCATCGCAGGCCGCACCAACGCCCAATGGATCGCAATGGACTTCGGCAATGTGATGGCGCACATTTTCCTGCCCGAAACGCGAGAGTATTACGATCTCGAACACCTCTGGGACGATGCGGCCATCACACAAATTGCCGACCTCGACTAACTCTGACTTCATTACCCACGCGCCCGCACCTGCCGAGCGTGAACAAAACGGACACCAATGTCAACTCCCAAACCTCCCAAGGAACCGAAGATGCCCAAATTCAACCTCACGTGGTTGTATTTTGCCATCATCGCTGTGATGGCGATCATGCTCTGGCGCGGAACTTCCAACCCCGGAAGCTCCTCGAAAGACGTGAGCTACTCTGAACTGAAACAGTATATTGCCAAAGGCTATTCGAACGATATCACCGTCGACAAGGGCGAAGGTCAGGTCAGCATGGTGATTCGTCCCGAATATATCCGCACGGTTTTCAACCAAAGTGCCGAGCAAGTCGGCGGACAGCCCCGAGTGCAAGCTCGCTATCCGTCGGCCGATCGCGTCGAAGATTACCTGACGACGGTCGGCTACAAAGGCAAAGTGACCTATGAAGAGAGCCACGACTTCTTCCTCAACATCTTGAGTACGCTCCTGCCGCTCCTGCTGCTCATCGGTTTCTGGTTCTTCATGTTTCGCGGCATGGGCAACGCCGGCGGCGGCCTGTTCGGCGTGGGCAAAAGCAAAGCCAAGGAATACAATAAAGATGAGGGAGTGAAGGTGACCTTCAAGGACGTGGCCGGACAAGAAGGCGCGAAACAGGAGGTGCAAGAGATTGTAGACTTCCTCAAAAATCCCGACAAATACACGGAGCTCGGCGGTAAGATTCCCAAAGGTGCCCTCCTCGTCGGTCCTCCGGGAACGGGTAAGACGCTGCTGGCCAAGGCCGTGGCGGGCGAAGCGGGCGTTCCGTTCTTCTCGATGTCAGGTTCCGACTTTGTCGAGATGTTTGTGGGCGTCGGCGCCAGCCGTGTGCGCGACCTTTTCCAGAAAGCGAAAGAAAAGGCCCCCTCGATTGTGTTCATCGACGAGATTGACGCGGTGGGACGTGCGCGTTCCAAAGGCGCCAGCTTCGGCGGTAACGACGAACGCGAGAATACGCTCAACCAACTGCTGACCGAGATGGACGGTTTCGGCACCAATTCGGGTGTCATCATTCTGGCGGCCACCAACCGCGTCGATGTGCTCGACCAAGCGCTGCTGCGCGCCGGACGTTTCGACCGTCAGATCTACGTCGACCTGCCCGACCTGCCCGAACGCATCGCCATTTTCAATGTGCATCTGCGTCCCCTGAAGCTCCAACCGGGCTTGGACATCGAATTGCTCGCGCGACAGACGCCCGGTTTCTCGGGTGCCGACATCGCCAACGTGTGCAACGAGGCCGCGCTCATCGCCGCTCGTCACAACCGCGAGGCCGTGACGAAGCAAGATTTTCTCGACGCGGTGGATCGCATCATCGGCGGTTTGGAGAAGAAGACACGCGTCATGACCAACGAAGAAAAGCGTGCCATCGCCATCCACGAAGCCGGCCACGCCTCGGTGTCGTGGTTGCTCGAACACGCCAACCCGCTCGTCAAAGTCACCATTGTGCCCCGCGGCCAATCGCTCGGCGCGGCGTGGTACCTGCCCGAGGAGCGTTCCATCACGACCAAGGAACAAATGCTCGATGAAATCTGCGCCACCTTGGCCGGCCGCGCAGCCGAAGAGGTCTTCCTCGGACGCATTTCGAGCGGTGCGCTCAACGATCTGGAACGCGTCACACAACGTGCATACGGCATGGTGGCCTATCTCGGCATGAGCGAGAGCTTGCCCAACGTGTCCTACTACACCAATCAGGAAAGTTTCCAAAAACCCTACTCGGAAGAGACCGGTCGACGCATCGATGCCGAAGTGAGTCGCCTCATCAACGAACAATATGATCGCGCCAAACGTATTCTCACCGAAAACGCGGCCAAGCACAATGCACTCGCCGACTTGCTCTGTGAGCACGAGGTGATTTTTGCCGCCGACGTGACGAATATCTTCGGTCCTCGCCCGTGGAAAAGTCGTGCGGACATCATTCTGGAAGAACAGCCTCAGCCGGAAACCGAAGAAAAAACCGACGACAAAACGCGAGAAGAGGGTGACGAACAAACCACCGATGCGGCAGACTACGACTGCACCAAGGATGCTCCCCGCCGGGACGACCGGCCGGCAGCCACACATCAGGTAGATTCGCCCTTCTCTCCCAACTGATCCAGCCGACAACAGCACACATGAAAAATCTCGCGCTCCGCACCCTGACCGGTGTTCTCTATGTGGCCGCCCTCGTAGGCTGTGCCTTGGGTGGCGAACTCCCGTTCTTCGTCTTTTTCCTGGTGGTCGGCGCCTTGTCCACTTGGGAATTCATCACCAATGTCAATGCGCACGACGATGCGACGGCCAATCGCTTCATCGCAACGGCGGCCACGGTCGCATTCATGGCAGCATTCCACGAATGTTGCCACCCCGACCACATCACCTATGCGCATTTCCTCCCGTTTGTGGTCACGCTGCTCTATCTGCTCGTGAGCGAACTCTATCGCAATGAGCCGCATCCGCTGAAAAACTGGGCTTATGCCTTTGCGGCACAATTATATATTGCGTTGCCGCTCTCGATGATTTACCTGCTGGGCATCCGCTACGATCCCGCACAAGGCCTCACGACCTACAACGGTTGGTTGCCGCTGTCCATTTTCTTCTTCCTTTGGACGAGCGACACCGGCGCTTACCTCTGCGGATCGGCCTTCAGTCGCTTTGTTCCCGCCAAACTCTTCCCGCGCATCTCGCCCAACAAGTCGTGGATCGGCTCAATCGGCGGCGGAGTGCTCGTGGTCTTGCTGGCCGTGGCCCTGAACTTCCTCCTGCCCGAGGTCCGTCTCAGTCTTCCGGTCTGGATCGGTTTGGGACTGACGGTCTGCGTATTCGGCACTTGGGGCGACTTGGTGGAAAGTCTGTTCAAACGCCAGCTGGGCATCAAGGACAGCGGTAAAATCCTTCCCGGCCACGGCGGCATGCTCGACCGCTTCGACTCGGCCTTCCTGGCCATCCCCGCCGCAGTGGTCTATTTGCAATTCGCGGCTTGAGCCTCCCGTCCTCCTCTCCCCCGAATGAGGGAGCGAAAATCCGTTTTTCTTCAAAAGCGTGCATTTCTCATCCGGAAATGCACGCTTTTTTCGTTTCCCGTCTCCACAAAGCAGCTCGGCAAAACGCCTCTATTTCCCCTCTTCACCTGTGATTTTGCTATTTGGCACAGTCAATTCTTGGTAAATCCAAAGAAAAAACTTACTTTTGTCGATACAAGCAATCCATAAAATACGCAATGTCAGATCCAGTTTCCCCTTCGAGCACTCCCGCTGCCAAGCTTCCGCATTGGTTCATACTCTGTGGCGCTCGCATGTGGGAAGAACAAGCCCGCCAACTCCTGGTAGAACGCGGTTTCCGCGCCTTTGTTCCGCTTCGTCCCGCCTCGCGCATGAGCAAAACGGGCAAAGTGATTTTGCGCTCGCAACCCCTATTGAGCGGCTGGGTCTTCGTCTACGCCACCTGGCAAGAACTCGAAGACTTCAAACGTTTCGTGCAGCACCGACACGGGAAGAAGCTCTACTATCACGTGCGGCGTGAAACGCTGCGTCCGGTAGGTGCGACCAACCGCGCCACACCCATCACGCGCAACCGCATCACGACCATCAGCGAAGAGGAAATGGAACGTTTCATCACCTTCTGCACGGCCGCACAAGATGACCTGCGCTTCTTCACCCCCGAAGAGGTGAAGCTGAAAGCCGGCGATCGGGTGCGCGTCATCGGCGGTCCGTTCAACGGCCAGGAAGGTTACTTCCTGAAAACGGCCGGAAAGCGTTCCAAAAGTCTCGTCATCGAACTCCCCGGCTGCATATTGGCCGCCACCACCACCGTTCTTCCGGAACTGATCCAAGTGCTCGAGCGCCGCAAAGGCTGAGTATGACGAAAAACCGCGGACAAGCCGTGAGAGGCACGCGGTTTTCGGACAGAAGTCCCCTCGTTTCGGGCGAAAGCTCCCAACTTTTCAGCAAATACCCACACCATGAAAGGAATTGTCCTCGCCGGAGGCAGCGGCACGCGCCTCTACCCCATCACCAAAGGCGTGAGCAAGCAGCTGCTCCCCATTTTCGACAAGCCGATGGTCTACTATCCCATTTCGGTACTGATGCTCGCCGGCATACGCGACATTCTCATCATCTCCACGCCCCACGATTTGCCCGGTTTTCGCCGACTGTTGGGCGACGGCTCCGATTTCGGGGTGCAATTCACTTACGCCGAGCAACCCTCGCCCGACGGTTTGGCGCAAGCCTTCCTCATCGGTCGCGAATTCATCGGCGATGACAGCGTGTGTCTCGTGCTCGGCGACAACATTTTCCACGGGGCCGGTTTCAGCGGTATGCTCCAATCGGCCGTCGCCACGGCAGAACAAGAGGGCAAAGCCACCGTTTTCGGTTACCGCGTCAACGACCCCGAACGCTACGGCGTGGCGGCCTTCGACGCTGAGGGCAACTGCACCTCCATCGAAGAGAAACCCGAGCAACCGAAGTCCAACTATGCCGTGGTCGGGCTCTACTTCTATCCGAATTCCGTGGTCGACATTGCTGCCGGCATCCGCCCCTCGGCACGCGGCGAACTGGAAATCACCACGGTGAACCAAGTCTATCTCGAACGCGAGCAACTGAAAGTGCAAACCCTCGGTCGCGGTTTCGCTTGGCTCGACACCGGCACGCACGAGTCGCTCTCCGAAGCCTCCACCTACATCGAAGTGCTCGAAAAGCGTCAGGGGCTGAAAGTGGCTTGCCTCGAAGACATCGCCTACACGCAAGGTTGGCTCACGGCCGACGACCTGCGCCGCATCGCCGAACCCATGCGCAAAAACCAATACGGGCAGTACCTGCTAAAACGGGCTGCCGAACAATCTTGAAGTAAGGGGAAAACGTCTTCCTCTCTATATAAGTAAGGAGTCGACGTCGGAACGCCCACTTTCCCTCCGGCTTTCCCCGACGATTCTGCTCCTCCACGCCAACAATGAACGTCATTTCCACCTCGCTCGAAGGCGTCGTCATTCTCGAACCCCGTGTGTTCGAAGATGCGCGCGGCTATTTCTTCGAATCATTTTCCCAACGCGAATTTGACGAAAAAGTTCGTCCCATCCGTTTTGTCCAAGACAACGAATCGCGCTCCTCGCGCGGTGTCATGCGCGGTCTCCACTATCAACGCATGCCCCACACGCAGAGCAAACTCGTGCGCTGCACCCAAGGTCGTGTGGTGGACGTAGCCGTCGACATCCGCCACGGCAGTCCCACTTTCGGACAACATGTGGCCGTCGAACTCTCTGCCGAAAACCACCGCCAGCTCTTCATTCCGCGCGGATTCGCCCACGGTTTCGCCGTGCTCAGCGACATCGCCGTGTTCGAATACAAGTGCGACAATTTCTACGCCCCCGCATCGGATGCCGGCATCTCGTTGCTCGACGAACGCCTCGACATCGACTGGCGCATGCCCGTAGCCGACGCCTTGCTCAGCGAAAAAGATCTTCACCATCCCCTTTTCGACGAAGCCCCTGCCGATTTCCACATCGACGATCGGCTCTATTGAACCCCATCTCCATGCAAATTCTCGTCACCGGCGCAGGCGGTCAACTCGGCAGCGAAATTCGTCGCCTCTCTGCCGCCACACCCCACACCTTTCACTTCACTGACGTCGCCGCGCAAGCCGATCCGCTCACTTCGCCGCTCGACATCACCGACCGCGAAGCCGTTCTCCAGTTTGTGAAAACCCACGACATCGACTGCATCGTCAACTGTGCCGCCTACACCAACGTCGACGCCGCCGAAAGCGACCCCGAACGCTGCGACCTCATCAACCACCTTGCCGTCGAAAACCTCGCGCTCGCCGCTCGCACGGCCGACGCTTGGTTGGTACATATCTCCACCGACTACGTTTTCGGTGCCGAACCCTACAACACGCCCTGCCGCGAAGATCAGCAAGGCACGCCCACCGGTGTGTACGGCGCCACGAAACTCCGCGGCGAACAAGCCATTCGCCGTGTCGGTTGCAAGCACCTCATCTTCCGCACCGCTTGGCTTTACAGTCCCTACGGCAAGAACTTCGCCAAAACCATGCTCCATCTCACCGGCAGCCGCCCCGAGGTGAAAGTGGTCATCGACCAGTGTGGCACCCCCACCTCCGCCGCAGATCTGGCCGGCGCCCTCCTCACGATTCTTTCCCGACCGCTGACGGCCGACCACATCGGCACCTACCACTATTCTGACGAAGGCGTTTGCTCGTGGTACGACTTTGCCGTGGCCGTGGCTCGCGAAGCCGGTCACACCGACTGCCGCGTGCTGCCCTGTCGTTCCTCCGAATATCCCAGCCCCGTGCAACGTCCGGCCTACAGCGTGCTCGACAAGACGAAGGTGAAAACCACCTTCGGCCTCGAAATCCCCTATTGGCTCGACAGTCTGCGCACCTGCATCGCCCGTCTTCGCGACAGCGAAACGGTCTAACCCTTGCTTTCAGCCCCAACACCCCACGCTATGCACACCATCGTCATCACCGGCGGCGCCGGTTTCATCGGCAACCACGTCGTACGCCGTTTTGTTCGCGAATATCCCGACTACCATATCATCTGCCTCGACGTGCTCACCTACGCCGGCAACTTGGCCAATCTCGCCGACGTCGAAAACGCGCCGAACTATGAGTTCGCCCGTCTCGACATCTGCGACTACGCCGCCGTGCGTCGTCTGTTCGAAGAGAAGCACGTCGACGGCATCATCCACCTCGCCGCCGAAAGTCACGTCGATCGCTCCATCAAAGATCCGATGGCGTTCGCCCGCACCAATGTGATGGGCACCCTCAGTCTCTTGCAGGCGGCGCGCGACTATTGGGAGTCGCTTCCCGAACGCTATGAGGGCAAGCGCTTCTACCACATCTCCACCGACGAAGTGTATGGCGCCCTCGACATCACCCGCCCAGGCGACACCGCCCCCTACGGCGACGACTTCTTCGTCGAAACCACTCCCTATCGTCCCCATTCTCCCTACTCGGCCTCGAAAGCCTCGAGCGACCACTTCGTGCGCGCCTACCATGACACCTACGGCATGCCGACGCTCATCAGCAACTGCTCGAACAATTACGGCCCCAACCAGTTCCCCGAGAAGCTCATCCCGCTGCTCATCAACAACATCCGCCACCGCCGTCCCCTCCCCGTCTACGGCAAAGGCGAAAACGTACGCGACTGGCTCTATGTGGTGGACCACGCTCGCGCCATCGACCTTATCTATCACAAAGGAGCCATCGCCGACACCTATAATATAGGCGGATTCAACGAATGGCGCAACATCGACATCGTTCGCCTCGTGGTGCGCACCGTCGATCGCCTGCTCGGCCGCCCCGAAGACGCCGATCTCGATCTCATCACCTTCGTCACCGACCGCGCCGGCCACGACTTGCGCTACGCCATCGACTCGACCAAACTCAAAACAGAACTTGGTTGGGAACCCTCCCTCCAGTTCGAACAGGGCATCGAAGAGACCGTACGTTGGTACCTCGACAATCAGGAATGGATGGACCGCATCACTTCGGGCGACTATCTCCGCTACTACGAAGACATGTACGCCCACCGGTGAGTCTTCGCGCGGCAGAATCCCCACTCCGCCGGGCAAAACGCCGCACCGCAGCAAACGACGCTCGCACCGCCTGCACCAGGCCGCGGCAACACCGGCGAAATCCCCCCAACGCAAGGAGGAATGTCAAGTTAACATGGCATTCCTCCTTTCTTTTATTTGGTCGTACGCGGAATTTGCACTATATTTGCGCACACGAACAAACAAAATAACGCCATTCCATGAAGCTCTTTACGCAATTCGCTTTGCTCTGCTGCCTCGGTCTCCCGCTTTCGGCCCACGCCCAAAGCGAGTTCCACCTGCAACAGCAGACCCTCGCCAACCCGGACAACGAACCGGCCCCCGTGCATCCCGTCCCCTCTCACCGCCAACTCAAATGGCAGGAAACGGAATTCTACGCCTTCTTCCACTATGGCATGAATACCTACACCGGTTTGGAATGGGGTAACGGCGACGAAAACGAAAACCGTTTCGCGCCCAGCCGTGTG